>Ga0210025_1003527_pt1 | contig 14094 bp, 8 predicted proteins | sample CryGeyme20150102_FD_183989 | JGI IMG/M metagenome (GOLD analysis project Ga0210025, IMG submission 183989) | Groundwater microbial communities from Crystal Geyser aquifers in Utah, USA - Crystal Geyser metaG 2015-0102 (SPAdes) (version 2) | ecosystem: Environmental > Aquatic > Deep subsurface >...
TAGGCCCGGCGGGACGCGAAGACGGCGTAGGTGGTGGCGAAGGGCATGAAGCCCTCGCGCGCCAGACCCGCGGCGGCCGAGACCAGCAGCTGCTCGGCCATACCCATCTGGTGGAAACGGTCCGGCATGGCCTGCGCGAAGATGTGCAGGTCGGTGTATTTCGCCAGATCGGCGCTGAGACCGACGATGCGGTCGTCCTTCTTCGCCGCCGCGACCAGGGCGTGGCCGAAGGGGGCGCTGACGGTCTCGTAGCCTTCGGCGGCCAGCGAGGCGATCATGGCGGTGGTGCGGGCGGGCTGCCCGTCCGCGCCGCGCTGGACGGTGCGCGGCTCGTGCTTGCGGGCCATCGATGCGAGGGTCATGCCGGGCGTCCTTCTTCCAGAACCGCAAGCGCCTTGCCCCATTCGTCGGCCTCGACGCGGACGAAGTGGGTGATCTCGCGCGCCTCAAGGAACGGCACGCCCTTGCACATGGTGGTGTCGAACACGATCACGCGGGGCTTGGCCTCGGTCACCGCGCGGGCCGCGTCGAAGGCGGCGACCACCGCAGGCAGGTCGTTGCCGTCGACCCGCTGGCAATGCCAGCCGAACGCCTCCCATTTCTCCTTCAGCGGCTCGGCGCTGAGCATCTGTGTCGAGGGGCCGTCGGCCTGCTGATTGTTGAAGTCCACGAGGCAGATCAGGTTGTCGAGCCGATGGTGAGCGGCGCCCATCGCGGCCTCCCAGGTCGAGCCCTCGCCCAGTTCGCCGTCCGACATCAGATTGTAGACGAAGGCGGGGTTCTTCTTGCGCTTCAGCCCCAGCGCCATGCCGACCGCCACGCCGAGCCCGTGGCCGAGCGAGCCGCCGGTGATCTCCATGCCGGGGGTGTAGGACGCCATGCCCGACATCGGCATGCGGCTGTCATCCATGCCGTAGGTCTCAAGCTCCTCCTCGGGCAGGATCCCGGCCTCCATCAGCACCGCGTAGAGCGCGATGGCGTAGTGGCCGATCGAGAGAAGGAAGCGGTCGCGCCCCTCCCATTCCGGGTCCTCCGCCCGGTAGTCGAGAGCGTGGAAATAGGCGGTCGCCAGAACATCGGCGACGCCGAGCGCCTGCCCGATGTAGCCCTGCCCCTGTACCTCGCCCATCAGCAGCGCCTTGCGCCGGATGTTCCAGGCGCGTTGCGCCAAGGATACGTTTGCTATCGCCCGGGGGCGATCAAGCGTCGTCATGGTGTCCTCCCTAAGGGTCGGTGCCCGTTGGAAGGATTGGTATCCGAATCAGACCGCGATTTCCTTTGTGAAAATTGAAAGAGATGTGTAGCTCAGCTAAACAACCGCCCACCAAGGATGCAGATTTCGGTGCGATGGGCGCAGAGCCCGCAGATGAAACTCATCTGCAACGACGCTGGCGCCCGACCATTTTGGATATGAACCCATTGCGATACCGCCAATCGCACCCGAACGCCCACTCCCGGTTCCAGCCGGTCACGGCTTCGGGGACCGGGGGCGATATGTCGCCTTTCGCGAGGCAACCGAGCCCTGCCCGCGCGACCCACCGTGCTCCATTATGCGCAGCGTCGCATACGGCCACACAACGACAACCTCGCCAACATCGCAACGCTTCATCGCCGGCCACGTCAACACCACCCTCATCTGCGATCACAATTGGATTGTTCGTCACAATGATCAAAGAACCACAACCAATAACAACGGGAATTCGAGACAACCACTCCCGAGGAAGCGTCGCTGATTTTCTCAAAGAGAAAGTCTCCGCCGGCAGCGAACTGTCCGTAGTTTCAGCATATTTTACCATTCACGCCTATCAAGCACTCCGCGAAAAACTTGATCCTGTTGGGCGGGTTCGCTTCTTGTTCGGCGAGCCACGTTTCATCGAGTCACTGGACCCAGAAAAGATGGAGCGAAAGCGATTTACAATCGAAGATGACGGCTTAGAGCTAAGTAACCGTCTACAGCAGAAACAGATTGCCTCTGATTGCGCCCGGTGGCTGACCGAAAAAGTCGATGTCCGATCAGTGCAAGATGCAAATTTTGTACATGGCAAAATGTATCACATCGATGACGGCAGACGCGAGCATGCGATAGTCGGGAGTTCAAATTTCACGTGTCGTGGTCTGGGCATATCGAGCACGCCAAATATAGAACTCAATCTAATTGTCGACGGCGATCGTGATCGATCCGATCTAAAATCATGGTTTGACGCAATTTGGGAAAACAAGAGGCTCGTGTCGGACGTCAAGGGCGAGGTGCTGCGCTATCTTGAGCAGCTTTACATTAATCACCCGCCTGAATTCATATATTTCAAAACTCTCTACCACGTCTTTGAACGCTTCATTTCGGGTCAAGATGCCGATGCGGCCCTATTCGAGCAAACGGCAATTGTCGACACTGATGTCTGGAAAGCGCTGTTCGATTTTCAGAAGGATGGCGTGAAGGGGGCGATTCACAAGATCAATGCCCACAACGGATGTATTCTCGCGGATAGCGTTGGCTTAGGAAAAACCTACTCAGCACTCGCTGTGATAAAATATTTTGAACTACGCAATCACCGTGTTCTGGTTCTCTGCCCAAAAAAGTTGCGGGATAATTGGACTGTATTTCTTGCTCAAAACAATAGCGACCTCAATCCATTTCTGAGAGATCGCTTTAGCTATACCGTTCTATCACACACCGATCTATCTCGCGAAACGGGTCGGGTTGACGGTGTCGATTTGGCGACGATCAACTGGAGCAATTTTGATCTGATCGTGATCGATGAGTCGCACAATTTCAGGAACAACACCAAGGGCAAGCGCGACGATGACGGAAACATTGTCCGCAAGAGCCGCTATGAGCGGCTGATGGACGATGTAATCAAGAAGGGAGTGAAGACCAAGATCCTCTTACTCTCAGCGACGCCAGTCAATAACGACCTCCGTGATCTGCGTAACCAAATCTATTTTGTCACCGAAGGTCGCGATGCCGCCTTCGCGCCCGATTTGTCAATCAACAGCGTCAAAGATACGCTGGCGACGGCACAAAAGACGTTCATCGAGTGGGCACGACGCAGTGGGGAGCGCGACGCCCGCGATCTCATGGATCGGCTTCCCGCTTCGTTTTTCACGCTTCTCGACGAGTTAACGATTGCACGCTCCCGGAACCACATCAAGAAGTACTATCGCGCCTCGCTCGAAAGAATTGGGCACTTTCCCAAGCGGAGGAAGCCGGCATCGATATTCTCAGACATAGATCTGAAGGGCCGGTTCCTGTCTTATGACCGGCTGAACGATGAGATCTCCAAATACGAGCTGTCGCTGTTCAATCCCTCGCGCTACGTGCTGCCGGTCTATGCTGCACAATATGAAGAGCGCAAGATTGCAAACTTCTCGCAAGCCAATCGTGAAAAGTTCCTGATTGGCATGATTAAGGTCAACTTCCTGAAGCGACTGGAAAGCTCCGTCCACGCTTTTGCCATCACGATGGAAAGAACCGTCTCAAAGATCGAGGCGCTCGAAGAGAGGCTGCGCCAATACAAAAGCCATGTGAAGGCCGCAGAAGATGCACTTCAGCCTGATCTGTTTGCCGCTCAAGATGACGATGACGACGATCTCACTCAGGCGTTTCAAGTGGGCTCTAAGCTCAAGTTCGAAATGTCTCACCTCGATGTCGATGGGTGGATGAAGGATCTCGCTACTGATAAACAACAACTATCGCTGCTTTCTGACGCCGCCCAGGCGGTCGATGCAAAACGCGACGCCAAGCTGGCAAAGCTCAAGCAACTGATCGAGCAGAAAGTTCGTCACCCGGATCGTAACAGTCTGGGTGAGGAAAACCGTAAGGTGATTGTGTTCTGCGCGTTTGCTGATACAGCGGCTTATCTTTACGACTCATTGGAGACGTGGGCACGAAAGACATTGGGTCTACACATTGCGCTCGTTTCCGGGGGCTCCAAACCGAATCGGACGACCTTCGGCAAGGCGGAGTTTTCCCAGATCCTCACGAACTTCTCTCCACGAGCCAAGCAGCGCGTGAAACTTAAGTCGATGCCGCAAGATGGTGAAATCGACATCATGATAGCGACCGACTGCATCTCCGAGGGCCAAAACCTTCAGGATTGCGACTATCTGATCAACTACGACATTCACTGGAACCCGGTTCGGATCATCCAGCGCTTCGGGCGCATCGATCGTATCGGCAGCCTCAATCAAGAAATCCAGCTCGTGAACTTCTGGCCGACACCCGACCTCAACAAATACATCAACCTGAAAAACCGGGTCGAGGCGCGCATGGCGCTCGTCGATATCGCTGCGACCAACGAGGACAATGTACTAAACGCCAAGGATATCGAGGAGCTCGTCCAGAACGATCTGCGATATCGTGACAAGCAATTGCTGCGGCTGAAGGATGAGGTACTCGATCTCGAGGACTTCAACGAAACGGTCGCGCTCAACGAGTTCACGCTCGACGATTTCCGCGCCGAGTTGCTGGGCTTCATCGAGGCGAACCGTGAGCGTTTGGAAGACGCGCCGCTTGGGCTCTATGCGGTCGTGCCGCCCCATGCCGAAAACGTAGCAATCCAGCCGGGAACGATCTACTGCCTCATGCAGCGTGTGCCCTCGACAGGCGCCGAAGCAGTCAATCCGTTGCAGCCTTATTTCCTTGTCTATGTCCGCGCAACGGGAGAGGTGCGCTACAATTTCACGGCGCCCAAACAGGTGCTCGAAATCTTCCGTGCGCTTTGTCAGGGCAAGACCAAACCTTATGCTAAGCTGTGCGAATTGTTCGACGCACAGACCAACGATGGCAAGGACATGCAGCGCTACAGCGCGCTTCTGGACTCCGCGATCAGCGCAATAGCCTCTCAGTCGGGCAAGAAGAACCTCGGCAACCTCTTTGCCGGCCGTGGTGGCAAGCTGGTCGACGATACCAAGCTTCCAAAGACGGTGACCGATTTCGATCTCGTGACGTGGCTGGTCATCATGAAGCCCGAGGAAACCGGAAGTGAGTGAAGTTCGGTTGAGGGTTGAAGCCGCGCTGAAGGCGCTGGCCAAGCAGAACACGAAGATGGCCGCGACCGCACTTTTCGGCGCGCTCGGCTATGCCAGCCGCAAGACGGTCGATCTTGATGGCTCACCTGCGTCATTCCTCAGCTTCGCGGACCGCGATGGGAAGCTGGCGACCAAACGCGAAGCGCAGATCGACAAATGGCAACGCGTCGATTTTCTCTTTCAGCTCACCAACGATGAACTCCCGATCCTGGCGCAAGGTACGCCTGACATGTTCGCGGGCCAACAGGATTATCGCAAATCGATCATAGAGTCGTTCATATTACTCACCATTGAACTGGCAGATGAAGAGTGGAGCCGCGGCGCGCTTGCCGGCATTACGCGCGAGATTAACCGGCTCTTTCCTATGCCGGCCGTCATCTTGTTCAAGCATGGCGGCTTGGCTTCGCTCGCCATCATCGACCGTCGCCTGAACAAGAAGGACGGCTTGCGCGATGTGGTCGAGAAGCGCATCTCGATCGTCAAGGACATCGATCTCGGATCGCCGCACCGCGCGCATGTCGATATAATCTGCGACATCGCTCTGTCCGCCGTGAAGGTACGAGGCAAGGGCACGCCCACCAACTTCCGCGATCTCTACGACGGCTGGATCGAGGCGCTTTCAGCGCAGACGCTGAACACGCGCTTCTATCGCGAGCTGGCCAACTGGTTCTTCTGGTCCACAAAGACTGTCGAGTTCCCGGCTGCCGTGCGGGCGCGGGAGAACGAGACCACCGATAAGGCGAAGAGGGAAGCCTTCGAGGCGCAGAACCAGATCGCAGTCATCCGGCTGCTCACCCGGCTGATCTTCGTCTGGTTCATCAAGGAAAAACGCCTCGTGCCCGAGGCGTTGTTTGATCCGGTCCAACTCAAGGCCCTCCTGACCGAGGAGCCCGCGACCCATCGCGACAGCAGCACCTATTACAAGGCCGTTCTGCAGAACCTGTTCTTTGCCACGCTCAACACCGAGATGTCGGAGGATCGCAAATGGCGCACCAAGAGCAGCGGCGGCGGGCTGGACGGGCAGTATTTGATCCATACGGTCTATCGGTTTCGCGACGCCTTCTGTGATCCCGACAAAGCCCTCAGTCTGTTCAAACAGGTTCCATTCCTCAACGGCGGCCTGTTTGAATGCCTGGATCGCGAGGTTTCCGCCCGCGATCTGGAACGCAATCCGGACCTGAAGAAGCGGCTCGTCAAGGAAGGCTCGCGCGATGTCATCCGCATCGATGCCTTTTCCGAGCGGCCAGACAACCCGCTCAAAGTACCGAACAAGATTTTCTTCGCCACTAAGGAGAAGGTCGATCTCAACGAGGAATATGACACCAAGGGCAAGACCTATGAGGCCGACGGTCTGATCGAACTCTTCTCCCGCTATAAGTTCACGGTCGAGGAGAATACGCCGGTCGAGGAAGAGGTCGCGCTCGATCCTGAGCTGCTCGGCAAGGTGTTCGAGAACCTGCTCGCCAGCTACAACGCGGACACCCGCACTACGGCGCGCAAGAAATCAGGCTCGTTCTACACACCGCGAGAGGTGGTCGACTACATGGTCGATGAGGCGCTGGTCGCCTATTTCGAGCGACGGCTGGCGACAAAGCATGCTGCGCCTGCGCTCGGCAAGCCGCGTCAGCAGGCGCTTGACATGGTCATGCCAGGTGAGTTCGAGCTCACAGCCAACCGGCAGCTGGACGGCACACCGGAAGCTGCAAGCGACCTTCGGCTCCGTCTCACCAATCTTTTGGATTTCAAGGTCAAGGAGGGCAATCCGTTCTCGAATGCCGAGACCGATCAGCTGATCGCCGGCATCGACAATCTGAAGGCGCTAGACCCGGCCTGTGGCTCGGGCGCCTTCCCGATGGGACTGTTGCAGAAGCTGATCCATGTGCTGCACCGGCTGGACCCGGACAATGCGCGCTGGAAGGCGCAGAATCGCAGGCCCCTGGAAATGCGCCTGGCGGCGGCGAAACAGACTCCCGATCCCTCGCGCCGCGAAACCGAGATTGAAGAGGCGGAAGCCGCGCTCGCCAAGCTCGACCGCGATTTCTCGGATGCCAACAAACCAGATTACGCCCGCAAGCTCTATCTCATCGATAAGTGCCTGTTCGGCGTCGATATCCAGCCCATTGCGGTGCAGATCGCCAAGTTGCGCTTCTTCATCTCGCTGGTGGTGAGCCAGAAGATCGACCGCGAGCAGGATAACGCCAACATCACGGCGCTGCCGAACCTTGAGACCAAGCTTGTCGCCGCCAACAGCCTGATCCCGATCGAGCGCCCGCGCCAAGCCGACCTTTTCCGCAACACCAAAATCGCGGAGAAGGAGGCGGAATTGCGCGCGATGAACGCGCGCTATTTTTCAGCCCGCACCGCCAAGACCAAGCGCCTGCGCCGAGAGGATATCGCCCGCCTGCGCGATGAGCTGGCGGAGCTGCTCAAATCCGATCGTGATCTCCCGGAGACGGACGCCAAGCTGATGGCGGCCTGGGACCCGTTCGACCAGAACGCCGCTGCGTCCTTCTTCGATCCCGAATGGATGTTCGGCCTGTCCTCGCGGTTTGATCTGGTCATCGGCAATCCGCCCTACGTGCGGCAGGAGGCGATCAAGGATCAGAAGCCCGCGCTGGAAAAGCACTATGGCGGCAAGGACAAGAAGGGCAATCCGCTCGGCGCCTATGCCGGTACGGCGGATCTGTTCGTCTATTTCATCCAGCGCGGCGTCGAGCTGCTCAACCCCGGCGGGGCCTTCGCCTACATCACCTCGAATAAATGGTATCGCGCCAAATATGGCTTGAATCTGCGCGGCTGGCTGAACCGCCAGACGGAGCTGCGCCGCATCGTCGATTTCGGTGATGCCGAGGTGTTCGACGCCATCGCCTATCCCACCATCATCATCGCCACGCGGCGCGAAACGCCGGTGCAACAGCCGGGTGAGCACGACACCTTGCGTGTGATGATCTGGCCGCAGGACCTCACCCGGGAGGATATCCCCGGCTTCTCGAAATTGGTGGACGAGATCGGCTTCGACGTGCCGCAGAAGGCGCTAAGCCTGGATGGCTGGCAGTTGGAGCCGCAGGCACGGCGTGGGCTTTTAGAGCGCATCCGCGCGGCGGGCATGCCGCTCGGCCAATATGTCGAGGGGCGCTTCTATTACGGCATCAAGACCGGCTTCAACCACGCCTTCGTGATCGACGGGCCAACCAAGGACCGGCTGATCGCCGAACACGCCAGTTCTGCCGAGATCATCAAGCCCTTCCTGCGCGGACGCGACATCAAGCGCTGGCGCGTCGAGCCGCAGGATTTGTGGTTGATCTTCACTCGTCGAGGGATCGACATCGACGCCTATCCGGCAATCAGGCGGCATCTGGAGGCGTATCGCGACAAGCTGGAGCCGAAGCCGTCTGATTGGAACGGCGCGCGGGATGGCAAGTGGGAAGGCCGCAAGGCCGGATCGTACAAGTGGTTCGAGATTCAGGACAATATCGCCTATTGGCATGAGTTCGAGCAGCCGAAAATTGTTTATCCAGACATCTACGAGCACCAAAGCTTCGCTTGGGATCGCAGCGGCGCATATGGCGCAAACACCTGCTATTTCATCCCGACCGATCAACGATGGCTTACAGGTTTTCTCAACACGAGTTTGGTTGAGTGGCTCTATGGCCAGATCTCCAACCGTATTCGTGGAGGATATCTGCGGGCTTTCAGTGACTATATGCAGCAAGTCCCTATCCCAAACAGAGCGACAGAAGCGGAGCGGTCAAGTATCGATACTATTGTCGGCCTTCAACTTGAACGCGCCGACAACCGCCTCGAACAACTCCTCAACGGCTTCGTCTATGAACTCTTCTTCAAGGACGATCTCCACGCCCGCGGCCTGACGCTGTTCGACGAGGCGGAGAAGGCGGGGCTCGGCAAACTCGCAGGCCTCGAAAGCACGGCGCTGGTGAAGGCGGCTGAAAGCTTCGCGGCGACCCACCTCGTGCCCGGCGCGCGCCTGCGCACCATGCTCTCCGACCTCGCCACCCTCGACGTTGTCCGCATCATTGAGGGCCGGGAATGACCGACGCCGACCCAGCTCCTGCCGCGCAGGTCGCCGCAGTCCCCGCCGCCGCTTTGGTTGCCGCCGCTCCCGCCGTCACCCCGCCGCGCATCAAATCCTTCACCCTCTGCGACTTCCGGGCCTTCGCCGGCCCGGAACCCGTCACCTTCCATCTCGACGGCAAGAACCTGCTGGTCTACGGCGAGAACGGCGCGGGCAAGTCATCTGTGTTCCACGCGCTGGATGAGTTTTTCTCCGTCGCCCGTCGTGGTCCGCAAGCCCGAAAGGAACGGTTGCTCGGGCTGAAGAATGTTTTCTCGGGGCAGCCCAATACGGGATTGAAGATCACCGTCGAGTTCGACGACGGCAAGCTCGCTGCCGAATGGACAACCGCTCGGCACCCCGTCGATATCGCGCCCGCCGCTGACGACCGCGTCAAGAACGCCGCCTACCGGAAAGCCATTCTCGATTACCGGTCGCTTCTCGAAACGAACTATCGCCACGGCGATGGACCGGTAAATCTATTCGATGTCTGCATCAACGTATTATTGCGCGACTTCGAGGTTTTGCATGATGGAAAGCAGCGTCGCCTCTTCGACTTATGGCTCGAAGTTCAACGTATACTCGACGTTGCTGCTCGGGGTAGGTTGCGTCTGGGAAAGAGAGACGCACCTGCGGTGCGCAAGCTCTTGCCATCAATCAATCAGGGTCTGCGCGACGCTCTTTCAGCGATCCTCCCAGAAATTGTCCCCATGCTTAAGTGCCTTGGTTGGGAAGACATAGAAATTGTCTCACTTACTGTTCCGGGATTGACGTACACAGACAAGGTGACGATCCCTCCCAAGGACAGAATTGAAACGCGCAAGGTTGACGTCGAACTCAAATTCCGTGGGCAATCTGTTGATCGACCTCAGTTGTTTCTGAACGAAGCTCGCCTTTCTGCTTTGGCGCTTGCGATTTATCTTACTGGACGCAAAATCTGCGCGGGTCCGTTGCAAGTTGACACCCCGCGGCTGATTGTACTGGATGACGTGCTGATCGGGCTGGATCAATCAAACCGCCTGCCGGTCATTGACGTTCTGGCAGACCAGTTCAAGGACTGGCAGATCGTATTGCTTACCCATGATCGTGTCTGGTTCGAGATGGCGCGTGCCTATCAGCGGCGGCACAAGGCCGACAAGTTCTGGAACTACGCGAAAATCCATTCCGATGACGATCCGACGAAAGCGCCGGTTGTTTCGCTTGCCACGTCCAGTGCTGCTGCTGATGTGATCTCTGACGGCCGAAACTTTCTAAAACAGGGTCACGTCAACGCCGCTGGCAACTATGCACGCATAGCCGTCGAACTGGCCCTGCGGGAGTTCTGTGAGACCAAGAAAGTTTTGGTCGCGTATCAGCAGCTTCCGGACAAAACGCCAGCCAGCGATTTGCTGACAGCTGCGAAAGAGTTCAGCACCACCAAGGCGAAAGGGACTTACGACGTGCCGCTCGCCGCGATCGACATGTACACGTCGATCCTCTTCAACAAGCTCTCTCACGGGGGCGTGCCCGCCGTGACCAGTCATGAGGTCCAGGGTGCCCTCAACGTTGTTGATGGCCTTCTGTTCGCATTGAAGGTTGTCCCCGCAGGGACAAAATCACCCGTTCCTTGAGGCCCGCCCATGTCCGACATCAAGCTCTTTCGCATCGGCCAGAGCGGCGTTTCCGAGCTTTCCGGCACGACCGACACGATCGAGAAATCCTTGCAGACCCTTTTCGAGCGGAACCTCGAAGCGCTGCTTGGCGTGCGCTTTCTGGCCAGCGAATTCACCACCAGCAATGGCGCGCGGATCGACACGCTGGGGCTCGACGAGAACGGTTGCCCGGTGATCCTCGAATACAAGCGCTCGGTGAACGAGAACGTCATCAACCAGGGCCTGTTCTATCTCGACTGGCTGATGGACCATCGCAAGGATTTCCAGTGGCTTGTGCTGGAAAAGCTCGGCAAGAAGGAAGCTGAGGCGGTCGATTGGTCCGCGCCGCGCCTGATCTGCATCGCCGGTGATTTCAACAAATACGACGACCACGCGGTCAAGCAGATGCAGCGCAACATCGAGTTGATCCGTTATCGCCGCTTCGGCGCCGATCTCCTGATGCTCGATCTCGTTGCGGCGACATCTGTGAAAGCCGGGCCAGCCGACACTAAGCCTTCCAGCGCCGCTGAGCCAGGGGGTTCCTCAGGCCGCTACAAGACTATCGGCACGGTGATCGAAGAGCTCGACCCCGGCATGCGCGACCGCTACGAGGCACTCCGAGCGTATCTGCTGGCGTTGGGCGACGATGTGCAGGAAACAACGCTGCGCTTCTATATCGCCTTCAAGCGCATCAAGAACTGGACGCTTCCGGAAACCTCTGGCCCTGGGCGCTTTGGCGTGATTCCATCTTGTTGATGGGATGGCGGGCGAGGCGGGCATGGCAGGTCGGCAGGCTGGGTTCTGGGACGTCGAGCATCGGCTTCGGCAGCTTTCGAAGCGGGGCGACCCGCTCGAGAAGCTCGCCGCGACGGTCGATTTTGAGATTTTCCGCGCCGAGCTTGTCGCCGCGCAGGGGCCACGGGACCGCTCGAAGGGCGGGCGACCGCCGTTCGATGCGGTGCTGAAGTTCCGCATGCTGGTGCTGCAGGCCATGCACGGTCTGTCGCTGGCGCAGACCGAGTTCCTGGTGGCCGACCGGCTGAGCTGGATGCGGTTCTGTGGCCTCGGTCCAGGTGACGCTGTCCCCGACGCCAACACCCTGTGGGACTTCCGCGAGGCGCTGATCGCGGTAGGCGCGCTGGACGCGCTGTTTGCAAAGCTCGACCGCGCCATCACCGAGGCGGGGTATCTGCCGATGGCAGGCCAGATCGTCGACGCCACGCTGGTGGCAGCCCCCCGCCAGCGCAATACCGAGGCCGAGAAGGCGCGCATCAAGGCGGGCGACAAGGCCGCGGACATCTGGCCCGACAAGCCCGCCAAGGCGCGCCAGAAGGACACCGACGCACGCTGGACGATGAAGTACTCCAAGGCCAGGCCCGCCGCCGACGGCAAGCCGCAGATCGACATCGCCATCCCCGCCTTCGGCTACAAGTCCCACATCTCCATCGACCGCCGCCACGGGATCATTCGCCGGGCGAAGGTCACCGACGCCGCCGCCCATGACGGGGCGCGGCTGCGCGAGGGGCTGATCGACTCCAACAACACCGCCTCCGACGTCTGGGCGGACAGCGCCTACCGCTCGGCCGAGAACGAGCGGTTCCTCGCGGGCATCGGCAAGCTCAGCCGCATCCACCGCAAGAAGCCCAAGGGCAAGCCGATGCCCAAGCATACCGCGCGCGCCAACGCGAAGAAGTCCACGGTGCGCGCCCATGTCGAGCACCCCTTCGCCCACCAGAAGGGACCGATGGGCCTCGTGATCCGCACCATCGGCATCGCCCGCGCCACCGCGACCGTGATGCTGACCAACATGGCCTATAACATGAAGCGCTGGTGCTGGCTCGACGGGCGGAGTCTGCCCGCATGACGCCGAAAGGCCCAGGAGGCGGGGGCGTCGCCCGCTGAACGGGGCGCGATCGGCCCCTCCTAAGACACCGACGTGCCTTCAGCGCCAACCAAGGCATCAAAATCAGCAGAAACCCCGGTTGCCGGAGGTGTCCAACTTCGCCTGCGTGGAGTTTCGACCGACGACGGGTCGGATCAACGTCTTCGTCAAGGTCGATCCTGCCACTGTCACGCTTGTCCCGGGTTTCTTGCGAGACGTCTCGAATGTTGGCCATTTCGGGACGGGTGATTTAGAAATCACACTCTCGAAGTCCGAGGACCTCGAAAAGGCGCTTCCGTTGATAAAGCGCAGCTACGAGGATTCATGATGGGGGTTGGGAGGGAATGACGATCGCGCTGATCAATAGAGTCTTTGCGCGAGAGGTTGCCGACGCCTTGGCCGACGGCGCTGACGAGACGTTGAAGCGGCCACGCAGACTGGGCCAACCATTTTCGGCGAGACGGCGGCCTTCCCGCGGAATTCGCGATGGGTTCTGGTGCTGCTGGCGGCTTACTCGTAATCAATCCACCACACTTGGAGATCGACAGATGTTGGCGCAGAGGCCGCCCGACACGCTGTCCTGGGCTTCGCAGCCGCGAACGGCGGCTCCTGCGCGAGTCGTCAACAGCCCACGACCGGCCGGATAGGCGCAAATCCAGTCAACAGGCGCATCATCGAAACCGAGCTCCGCGCCAGCCCGCAGCGACGGCTTCGGCCTCGTCGCAAAACCAGCGCTCGCCGTTCGCCTCGCTGACCACGGTCCGGTCGTACCAAGGCGACCAGGGCGTGTGGTATATCCGCTCGCCGCTGCGGTTGATGTTGCCCTTGATATGGCATTGCGGCTTCGGCGCCGCATCTGCGGCTCGCTTCCAGCGCTCGGCGCGATACTCCCATGGCGGCTGCGCATCGCCTTGCCAAATCCCGATAAGTTCGGCGCGCGCTTGCGCCTCTTCGCCGACGTAATCCTTGCTGAACCGCACATAGGCCCAGGCAAAACCCTCGCGCACCATCAGCGCCCCAACGTCATCGATCAACCCCGCTGCGCCGAAGACGGCGCAGCGTCCGATCAGCCGACCGTACTGGTCGCGGTCGAGGACCTCGCAGCGTATCTCGCGCCCTTCCACCAGCTCACCGATGCGCTCGGTTGCGCGCTGCCCGCAGGGCCAGGTGCCACCGCCCGCACGCTTGCAACGCTGCGCGGCTTCCGGGGCGTCGATCCCGTGAAGGCGCACCGTGGCGGCGCCGAGGTTGATTGTATCGCCGTCAGTGATGCTGGCCACGCCGCGAACCTCGACCGGCATATCGGTGGCGCCCAGCGATCCGGCGAGAACCATGACGAGTGCGCCCGCTGCAAAGGCTGTCGCTCTGCCCCTCACCGCAGATGTCCCAGCGTCCGGAACGAACTCTCCGAGCCCTTGCCGATGATGATGTGGTCGAGCAGGCGCAGGCTCACGGCGTCACAGGCGGCGCGGATCTTCTTC
>Ga0210025_1003531_pt1 | contig 14085 bp, 8 predicted proteins | sample CryGeyme20150102_FD_183989 | JGI IMG/M metagenome (GOLD analysis project Ga0210025, IMG submission 183989) | Groundwater microbial communities from Crystal Geyser aquifers in Utah, USA - Crystal Geyser metaG 2015-0102 (SPAdes) (version 2) | ecosystem: Environmental > Aquatic > Deep subsurface >...
CATGATTGCAACGTTGGGCTCTGTCTGACTGCTCACTTGCTTCGGGGCAGAGACAATATGAGCAATTCTTATGTTGATAGTTGATACTGGTTTGCATTGTCAAGAGAGGGATTGGTTCATGAGAAACGGCTAGAAGTGAAATGTTTGATTAGGTATCTTTATAAAAATCAAGGCAGGAATACAAGAAATCTCTGGATGCATGCATGCAGAGAAGATCCAGCCATATTAAATATAAATAATGTAAAAGCTAATTAAAGAAATTATGTCCAACGACCTCAATCGACAAAGAAAAAGCCTACAGCTCAATCGATAGAACCCATTCCTGCGAACAAGACCATACCGGAACAAAAAAGATTTGCAAGCTTGCCAGCTAAATAATAGCCACAATGACATGATTGATTTGTTCGCCACGTGCGCTTGTCGGGCGACAAAATTGTTTACAGAGTAGGCGACAAACTGCTGAGGTTGGCAAATCCGCCAGGCATGTGTTGAGAAGAAGGCTCATCGACACGCTTCTGCTGCAAGTATTTATTGCAAGCATCCGCTACACCGCGTCCTTCATGAATAGCCCAAACAACCAAACTCTGGCCACGACGGCAATCACCTCCAGCAAAAACACCTTCCACACTAGTGCGGTAGTCTCCGTAGGTGGCATGAATGTTCTTTCGTTGATCAAGATCGAGTTGCAGCTCTTGAGCAATGTAGTCCTCAGGAGACAAGAATCCCATTGACAAGACCACTAGATCTGCTGGCCATTCCTTTTCGCTGCCCTCAATTGCCTTTGGTCCCTTATCGGTAATTTCGACATCTTGTGTAACAAGACCAGTCACGTTTCCGTTGGCATCTCCGACAAATTCCTTTGTCATGACTGAGTAGACGCGAGGATCCTTGCCATAGACGGCTCGGACTTCGGCATGACCGTAGTCCACACCAAAGACACGAGGCCACTGAGGCCATGGGTTGTCGGGGGCACGCTCCATGGGAGGTTGGGGCATGAGCTCAAAGTTTGTAACGCTCTTGCACCTGTGACGCATAGAAGTACCAATACAATCTGTTCCGGTATCTCCACCTCCGATCACAATCACATCCTTACCAGCAGCTGTGATAAAATTGTCTTTTTCCCACTTAGACTCGAGCGTTCCGTCCTTGGTCATGAGCAATCGCTTCTGGTTAGCAGTCAAGAATTCCTGCAAAAACACGAAAGTAAATTGAGTTATCAAATAGATTTCGTATCAAATAGATTTCGTACATGCAATAAAATCACAGAGAGGTCAAGATGTGATTCCAACAAAAAAGAGCACCTACCATAGCAAAATGTACCCCTTTCAATTCACGACCAGGAACAGGAAGATCACGTGGCTTGGTGGAACCAACACAGAGAACCATGGCATCAAAATTGGATTGGATCTCGTTGACATCAATATTCTTACCAATGTTAGCGTTGGTAACAAATTCAATACCCTCTTCCTCCAACAAATTGACACGACGATCGACTGTTTCCTTTTCGAGTTTCATGTTGGGAATTCCGTACATGAGAAGTCCACCGACGCAATCGGCACGTTCAAAGACAGTTACTTTATGTCCCTGTTGGTTGAGCTGATCCGCACAGGCAAGTCCTGAAGGTCCTGATCCAATCACTGCCACCGTCATACCGGAACGTTCCTCGGGAATACGGGGCTTGATGTATCCCTCCTTCCAGGCTTTGTCGACAATGGCGTACTCAATATTCTTAATAGTCACGGGACTATCCACGAGACCAGCCACACAGGATCCTTCGCAAGGAGCCGGACAGACACGTCCAGTAAATTCGGGAAAATTGTTGGTCGCGTGGAGACGATCAATGGCATCCTGCCACTGTCCATTGTAAACAAGATTGTTCCATTCGGGAATCAGGTTATTGACGGGACATCCATCGTGGGTCTGACAGAAGGGAGTTCCACAGTCCATGCATCTGGCGGCTTGCACTTTTCGTTCGAGAGGTGTGTGGTACTCGTCCGTATCGGCTTCGGTAGGATTCAGTTCTCCCCAATCTTGGATGCGCTCCAAGGGCTTCCGGTAAGGTTCTGGGATTCGCTCGTAATTCAAAAAACCGCGGAGCTTTTCGACACTTTCGAAGCTTCCGTCACGGCGCTTAACTCTGCATCATTGTGATCGTGTATATCAGATGCGTTGGTTGGATGCGAAATGTAGATAGTTGGTTTACAGGTAGTCCCAGTTGCAGAAGTACAACAATGAAGAAAAGAGTATATAGCAGAAAGAAAGAGAATAATAAAACGGTTAATCTGGTCTTGCGTTTGGAATACTTCCTACCGTATGTGTGCCAAATAATAGAACAGGAATAGATATACGCGACATTACTACTACTACTACTACTACTACTACTACTGCACAGCCCGATATTGATAAAAACAAACTTACTTGGGTTCATTGTCGTGATCGTAAATACCTTCACGCCACACTTCATGACGTCCATCGGCTCCGATAACACCTCCAGTAGCTTTGTCTACCTTGGTACTCAAAGATCGGAGACCGGATGTCTGACGCCGGGATGCCGAAAGCATAACACTCTTCATCATTTTTGTTCTCTTTTAGCTAGCAGATACAATATTATAGACGGGTAGAATAGGTATTGAGACTCAAATCTACTCGAGGAGAGCAGCCGAAAAAAATACTGAGTTAAACAGGGGGTACTCTAGTAGTAGAGTACTCTAGTACGTAGCTAAGCTGTAGTAGATTGTAATGTTGTGATCAAGAATACTCGTATCATGTCAGAAGGAGTGAGCCAAGGTTCTTCCGTGATGAATGGGAGAATTTCCTATTACGTAGATATTTGCTCATTACCTATTCTCACCCCTACTGCATTGATTTTTCACTGTGCCTGCAGTTTTCTATTCTGGTGCTGAGCAAGTAGACTATCAGCTAGTTGTCGTAGTAGTACTAGTAGACCAGTAGTAGTAGTAGTAGTAGTAGTAGTAGTAGACTACTTTTAGCTAGTACTAGTAGTAGTACTAGTAGTAGGTAGTACAGCAGCAGTACTACTACTGTACTAGAATAGTCAGTGCTCGCCAGTCTACTAGCTAGTAGTAGTAGTAGGAGTGCAAGTGCAGCCAAGCACCGGCGATACAATAAAATCCAATAGTGCGCATTGCTATGACGAAAAAAGAGGTATCATCTCAACTCTCAACATACTGCAACGAGTACGAGCTATATGATTGACTTATCAACCGCTAGTTTCTGGCTTGGTGTTGACAAAAGCAAAAAGCATGAATAAATTTGCATTCAGCAGTTCTGCCACCCGGAAAAAAGCATTCTCGTTCTGGCCTAATCGTCCACTAACACTACAATCATCATCGTCATCGTCTTCATTGGGTCGATTCCATTCGTTGTCGCAGCCATTTCTTGCAACCTACCGATGGCATCAAACAACTCGTCGTTATAAACCATTCCGGATAATATCTATTTCCTACAAACATGCTCACCAAGCAAGGAATACTTTTAATGTTAGAGAATGGAGATACTATGGAACTCAAGGGACCAAACCAGACCACAAGGAAAAGTCTATACACGCCAAAGACGATACCAACAGCAGCTACAACACCACCACAAGCAGCAGCTACAACAACAACAACAGCAATATCAAAATCAATAGCAGCGAAACATCGGATCCTGCTGTTTTGGGTTGGGTTGATACGCACCTTCCAGAATCGTTCAAACCCTATGCACGTCTGGCACGAATCGATAAACCCATTGGAACGTGGTTGTTGCTGTGGCCCTGTTACTGGTCGACTGCCTTGGCATCGGCTTCTCAGCAGGCATACATTCCGGATCCGTACTTGTTGGGACTGTTCGGAGTCGGTGCTGTGGTCATGAGAGGTGCCGGATGTACCATTAATGATTTGTGGGACAGAGATATCGACCAGCAAGTTGCACGGACCAAAACGAGACCCCTGGCAGGAGGAGACGTCACGGTACCGCAAGCGATTGCATTTTTGGCAGCGCAACTATCGATTGGATTGGGAGTTTTGGTCAGTTTACCGCATATGGAATATTGCTTTCTGTGGGGTGCCGCATCGTTGCCACTGGTGGCACTCTATCCTTTGACCAAGCGATTCTTTACGTGGCCACAATTGTTTTTGGGAATCACCATGAATTGGGGCGCCTGGATGGGTTGGGCGGCTACCTATGGAAGTATGGATTATTCCGTTCTTCCTTTCTTGTACGGATCAGGCGTGACTTGGACACTGGTGTACGATACCATTTATGCACATCAAGACAAGCATGATGATGCCAAGTTGGGTTTATGTTCGACTGCTTTAGCCTTTGGTAAGGACGATGACGAGCAAAAGAAGGTGCTGCACGGATTTGCTGCCTTGACATGGCTACAGTGGATGGCGGTCGGTTACAATGCGAGTGACTTCTTGGCATTTCCTTACTACCAACTGGGAGTAACAACTGCGTACGCACATTTGGTGTGGCAAATACAGACGGCGGATTTCAATGACCCACATAGTGTCATGGCTCGGTTCCGCTCCAATTCAACTTTGGGGGCTATTATCTTTGGTGCCATTACCGTCGGAGGTGCCCTCCAATAGACAATAATACCAGGTTATCATAGCTAACTATTAGCGGTACGAATAGCGAATACGAGTTCCCGTTCTACCTGAACTTCTTTTTGTGTGCGCTCCAGTGACCTTTTCAAAAAATATTTTTGTTCATATTTGAACCACCAACTACGTGGTCTGCCCATACTTAACCCGGACAACACCTTTCTTGCTCTTAATACCAGTAACGTTCCAACCGTTTGCCTTTAGCACCCCCGTGCTCTTAACGTGTGTTCCCCCGCAAGGACAGGGAAAACCAGCGACAGTTACGACTCGAATATCTGTGGGCTCGTCCTTTCCACCGCCAAAGTCTTTCATATCAAAATTCTTCGCAATACGATTGCACAATTCATTAGCCCGGTCTTCGGACATCGTCTCTATCTTAGTAGGTATATCTTCGCCAACCAATTCCTGGAAGGCTGTTTGCAAGTCTTTCAGTACCTGGGACCGCTCCTCGACAGGAATTGATCCTTCATATTCTACATAGCTGCCGTCGAGAAAGTGGTAGCCTTTTGTCGGCTTCATTAACTTGCCACATCTTGCCATGGCACTGTCTACAACATGACCAGCAGTGTGACATTCCGACAGGATTTGTCGCGTGTCGCGGTCAACCGAAACGCGAACGGCTGTCCCGACTGGAGGAAGGCATACCAAGTCGTTTTTGTTTTCCACGGCTCCATGATGTGCCGCGACACCCGTCTCGCGATCAATAAGCACTTTATTGATATGCACTTTAATTTCCTTCTCGTCCTGCTGATACGTAATGCTGCCGATATCGGTCGGTTGTCCACCGCCTTGAGCATGCATGACCGTCCGATCCAAACAAAGTTCAACAGTAGCAGGCTTTTCATCTCCTGAATCTTTCTGGTCAATACTAACAACCTTCGAGGAGCATTCCAGCTCAAAGTTTCCCTCGTATGTATAGTAAATCATTTCGGTTGGAGGAATACCCTCGTCTGCATCTGGTTCGGTCATCTTTTGATTATGTGATTTGGAGACTTCAGGTTCATGCCTCATCTACTATTGGTGCTTACTCTCTAGTAGACTATTAACTACTCGAGTACGTAATAGCTACCACTACTAGCTAGCAGCCATGTTCGAACACTTGATTTTTGTTGTTGACTTTGTTAACCCTAAAAATCACACCTAGTGATATTCGAATTCTCCACTTGTAGAAAGCGAGGCTACTACTAGAGCTACAGGTGCTCTAGTAGTAGCTACTACGGTACTAGCTAGTAGTAGCTAGTGGAGTACTATGGTTGGTTCAGCGTTCAGCACAGCTGAATCAACGCTGTACTCGCGATTCAAATAACTGGATACAGCATTTTTTAAAGCAGGGAAAAGCAAGGAAGATAGGCGCAATCTTGATTTCCGCAATTTTGACGAAGTCGGTCTCTCTCCAAGCCGACATGCTCTCGGATAATCCAGTCACCTGTACCGGGAAGCAGCGAAGTGTTCAGCTTTGGTGAGGCCCTGGCCATCCAGCGATGCGGTAATCTTTTAATGAAATAGCAAATAGGTCTGCGCTCCCGGTCAACGCTACTACTGGTATTATTGTCAAAAGTCACTTGAGGTCAACGCTATGGTCAAAAGTCACTTGAGTGTATCTATTGCTGCTCTGCTACCAGTAAATCACTGATTCCTTCTGCTGTCAAGCTGAGAGTGCTTCGTTTTCGTGGAACTGCCGGGCATTAATGTCTACCTACCACTGGTAGAGTACTGGTAACTCATTTAGTACGCGCGTTGGCTGCTCAGGCTATTATTCGCGGAGAAGCGCTTAATGCCTTCTTTTGTGCGGATTTATTTTCGCGTGTCCAGCTTCTTGAAGCAATCTTAAGGACTGGTAGGCACAGGTGCTAGTAGTCTACAGTAGCATTAGTACCAGGGTACCTGGTACTACTAGTAGCTAGTAGGCCAATATTTCTTGCCAATTTTGTGGCAACTCTGTGATCGCACCTGTCTGTTATACCGTACCGGTACTCCTAAAAAGTCAATGAATGTTCTTGGGAACCATTGCTGCATGGCGTTAAGTACTCTAATGTAGACTGGACTGCTTTACCTTTATTGCCCTTTGTTGAATACTATTAGTCAAATGTGCAGTACGAAGAAATGCTATTTCTCATTTTCATCAGATCATAAGTAAAAAATAGCTTCCAGGCCTGAGCAGGTGGTGGTAGCGTTCACATCAACAAAACGAATCTTCGGTAAAATAATGCTTAGCTGCTCGTTGCTGATATGCATGGAAGATATTTCTAGCTAGTAGTAGCTAGCAGCATTTACTCTATACTTCAGCACAAACAGCAGAATACGAATCGAAGGGAGGGGAAAACAACCAAAAATGGCAGAGACTATTCTGATAGGATCTCCATCTTCAATGCCACCGTGTGCAGAAGCTGCACATACTGGGTCGCCTCTGTTGCCTGGACTATCCAAAGACATTATGAAAATAGTAGGTTGTCAGCAACAAAGAGTAAGGTTTCAGGAGGGCAGATCCATAAGACGTATTGAATCATCTGTCGAGTTCTCAGACGCCACACGAAAGCTCCTTTGGTATTCAGAAGATGAGATTGAGACCTGTAGGACATCCCTGAGAGAATTAACTGAAACAATAATTGGAAATGGACGTGTTCAAGAAAAAAATGCCCGAGGGCTCGAGCTAAAATTGTCCCCGGCAAGGCAGCGCCGGAAGTACATGATAATTCATGCCATTTTAAAGGCTCAACGACGATATACAAGACCGAAGCAGCTAGCAAAGATTGCTTGCAAGTGCACAGTGTGGTCTAAGGCTGCGGCTGTCATTATAGCGCAACATGACTACTGTGAGGTTTATCATCCAGAGCGATTGGAGTCCATTGCAAATGTCCCGCCGCTCGAAAAGTATCCGTTACCCTTCAAGTCTAAAGAGCAGCCAATGACCCCATTCCCAATCAAGAGATCAAGGAGCCCCGTGCCAGAAGATCACCGCGTTCGCCCGAGACAACCACAACAGGCTCTATCTTGTTGACTCAGCGGAAGCGACAAAAATTTGCTTAAAGAGCTCAGGGGCAGTACCACATTCTTGAATATCTGATTTCGAGAAGAATAGTACTAAATATAAAATAATCTACATGTTTGTTTTTTACTGTAAGAAATGATGTGATGAAGAAACTTTGGTCATTGAATATTGTGGCAAGTGGTCTACAAGTAATTTTTGTGGAGTACGCTGACTTCAAGAAAATGTGCCCTAATAATGCATACTCGGGTACTAAAATGTTTTAAGCTGCGTATTATTCGACGACACAAATTCCTGAACATGCATTGTCTTACCAGGTACAGGTATTCTGTACTCTGTACTAGTAGTAGTAAAATGAAGTAGACACCGACAAGCGAATAGGCGTGCCGTCATCGCCTTTGTCATTGACTGAAAGCTGCCTCAGTCCATCCTTATTATTAGCCTGGACTCCGGTCTCCCGCTACTATTTAATTTGGTGACTTTGCTTTGCGCATCAAATATCTCTGTTCTACTCTACTCTAGTAGCAGTAGCGACTGCTATCTAGAGAGGAACTAGCTAGATTCTACTACTACTAGGTCGAGATTCTTTAGTAGGTGTACCATCTCGAATAATAGGTACTGTAATGACGTGACTCCATCACAAGCTCGTGACTGTAAATTCCACCGAAGACAATAAGTTAATAATAATAATTATTATCAGCATTGTTGTTGCTCTACTGTTCTTGAAATTCTACACGAGTGTATCAAGTCTCAAATAAGAACGGCACTGAAAAGCAAAATGATCAGTTTGGGCCATAGACCAGCACTATGGCGACGGCAAAAAAGCACCTTCGAAAAAAAGATCCTGCAAACTACCAGCCGTTTCTTTATGGAAAACTCAACCAAGGATTTGGGCACGGTAATTCTGCTACGGCATGGGCAATCCGAATGGAATGCCGTGCCCACTTTCACTGGCTGGTGTGATCCCAAATTAACGGGAAGAGGTATTGCAGAGGCCGTCTGTGCGGGAGAATTGCTAAGAGCGAGAGGCTTACGACATTTTGACCTGGCGTTCACATCTCAATTGGTCCGTGCAAGCCGCACATGCGAGATAGTCTTGGAGGCAGCTGGATGCGATCCATCGACTCCAATCATACGGTCTTCTTGTTTGAATGAGAGACATTATGGTTCCTTGCAAGGTCGGAGAAAGAATGACCTAGATTTGTTTGCAAGATATGGAAAAGAACAAATGACGAAATGGAGACGTGAATTTCGTGCCGCTCCACCCCCCATGGATGAGGATCATGAGCACTATCAGCCTCCACCAGCACCTCGTACCGAATCTTTGGCAGACTGTCAAGTTAGGGTCTTTAAGTATTGGAAAAACGAGGTATTTCCTACGGTACAGCCTGGTAAAAATATTCTAGTTGTGGCACACTCCAACACACTCCGCGCCCTGGTCGCCCATCTCGATGACGTGCCTGAGGACCGAATCAGCAATCTCCACATTCCCAATTCTGTGCCCTGTATGTACCGATTTGATAGCGAAGGCAACTCCGTCTTGCCTCCAGTGGAAAATGCCGCGGGAAGGACTCGGGGATATTGGCTGTTTTCTAACGAGAACAGGGAGCGATTACGGGACAAGATTGGAGGAACAGAATCATTTTTCCGGTCAGTCTTTGATGCGTGGGATACAAATGGTGATGGCGAATTATGTAAAGAAGAAGTTAAAGCAGGACTTCAATGGATCATGGGGGACGCAGACATTACAATAAGGTTTGCAGCTGCAAAAATATTGGAAGAGATCCGCTTTGACGAGGATGGCGCAACTTTAAAGCCCGATGAATTCCAGGAGTATGCCTCGCGCGTCTATGAAAAATATATGTCTGGTTTCCTTGGTAGTGCTACTGAAAAACCGTGATGTTGACATTTCTTTGGAGGAAGACCGAGCGGAAGAAAGGAGGCCTTGCACTTTCAGAAACAATCTCATGGTAGTGCTCTTTGTTTTTCCTTTAGGTGTCATTTCTTACCGTGTTCAACCAAGCGATTGATGGATACAATTTAGTCGTCTTGGAAAAGTAATAGTGGCTTTTCTTTTCAACAGGACTTATGGTGAGAGCAAGGAAACAGTTGAAGGGCGGCGTCTTCTAGTGCGCGCCAAAGTTATGCCACAGCTTCGTTCTCGAGTGAAGTGCCAATTCCGACGAACCTTATAAAAATTGTGTATTGATAGAGAAAGTCTGTAAAGCAATTACGAGAAGGAGTGTGTTGACTCCTTGAAGGCTCCCCAGTGAGTCTAAACTGTACGTGTAAAAAGAAGAAAATCAGTAGACCTAGAGCATGAAGTTTTCAGAATGGAACTTATAGTCTGATAATCACAATCCGACGAATTATGCAGAGGACCGTACAACCATGGAACCTATCCTGAACACGAAAAAGGAAGCCGCGCACAAGTTTTTAGACTCGTCAAGATATACAAGTGCTACTCTGTCCAAGAATAGTTAGTCTTCGGCTATTTCAAAGCCATCAACGCCAGTGGAAATCAAAACAATGATACAGGATATCTTTCCAATGTCAAGTGAGGTACACACGCATTGGCGCAGCTCTTTTTTCTGGGAAAGAGAGGCAGCGTCGGCAACTCTCAGTGTATTCCAGTGCTTCAGTGATTCTTTGCTGGCCTGCAGCAAGATTTTACTTGACTGCCATCTTGCAGACGTCATCCTATTGCGTGATTTAGGACAAGGTAACAGTATGTCATTATGAACGCAATAGTAGCTCGTTCTGTGTTTCAGGAAGGCAGCATGTGACCGAATTTAAGAGTGAAGTCATAGTCTCGCTTTACGTTTGCATACAGTTCCTGGTCCCATACTGTCATAGCCTTCAGGTACTCCGAAGACTCTTTTGTCATGTTGTACCGGCCAAACAACTGAGGACCCTGGTTTTCATGTCTGATATTGTTCGTATTGACAGTGGTCGTGTCTGGAGCTATTAAAGTATTGGCATCTACAGACCTGGAAATAGTTGTCGTATTATGCCCATCAATGAGCAGAGTCAGCAGTGGAATGGTCTCGTTCTTCAATCGCTCCGTTGTTCCGATCCAATCCATGATCCCTCGTAGACATGAATAGGATCGTTGGCATTCACCGTGAGTCAAGTTGGTAGCTCTCAGTTCTGGACGATTTCGTTGGTAGGCCTGTTCACTGCGAGCCAAGAATAGGCACTGGGGGTTGTTGTGCATGGTTCGTTGGAAATTGGCATTGGTCAGGTGATCCGGTGGAAGATATTCGAAGCGCCGCTTTTCGTGAGCAACTCCGTGATAATAGTTGAAATAGCTAATCCCAAAACTCTCAGGTTCTCGTAGTACAGTAAAGGCAAAAAATGGGATTTCATTTTGTTGAGCTGTAACTTTCCAATATTGTACTTGTTCACAAATGCTCAAAAAGGAGGGATTGTTTCGTGCGTGGATTTCCAGTATGCCAATGTGAGGTTCATTGATTTGTGTGGTACCATTGTTGATGACAGTATGTTTTCTTTTTGTCCTCCGAGGTGCAGGACCGTACTTGACCCAATTTTGCATCGTATCTGCAAACTCGTCGTATTTGGCTTTGTTGCTGGAAAAGAGGTATGTGACACGCCTTCTATTTTGAAAACTCTTGCGAATGGTAGTTCCTCCTGTTTTGGGAACGTGAAGATGAAGTATTATACCTCCCGATTTTGAGAAATTTAACTTGTGCAGTCTTTGTGGAGAAACAGTGGTAGGGTCCTGTGTATAGTTTTGCGTGGATACCCTGGTGGATACTATGAGAGGAGAGAGAAGAATATCAGCTCTTCTTCGAAATAGACCTTCCCTTGAGAACACAGTCGTCTTCATACCGGCAAGGCCAAACATGAGCAATCCTATTAGAGGTAGAGCTCTAGCAACCTTGCCTTTGCAACATAATCTGAATTCGCGCATCTGTATAAGACTTCATGACATACTACTAGTATGCTTGCAGTGATTGGTACTGGTTGGGTTGTTGTTCAGATTTTACATTGGATGCTGGCAGAAAGTTTAAAAAGTGAGGTATTCTTACTATTTTGGTTGAGTCTGCATGCGTGTTTAAGTAGTCTCACTCGCTAATTTCTAAGTACCATAACGCCAGCCGTGAGCAGCTTTCTCCGCAAAACGCCTTGTCGAGCAGCTCCGAGACAGTTCAGTCTCCTTCAAGGGAATAAACTGCATAAATATTACTTGTTGTCTCCATCACTGAAGTAATAATAAATAAAAACACTTCCCCGAGTAGATACACTCGAACATCAACAAACAAACAAGAGCGAACCAGACAAACGAGCGCTTCAGGATCGAGAATGATAGTGTCCCTTGAGCTAAAGGAAAGTTAAGCTAGATTTATAATGTCAACCTCACTTGTCGATGGCGACTCGGTTGTTCATCCGAGGTTGGATGATGATGGCACCCATCGCGATATTTCCATAACGTCTTTGTCGCTGTATCAAAAATTCACGCAGCTAGAAACAGCCTGGTCCGGCTACAACAAATTTGAGAGCTTGAAAAAGCACTGGTCCCGACTAAGCAATACTACCCCTACCAATACCTCCTTGGACTCATCGAGAAGTGTTCTCACAACGGTTGCCGATGACGATGACGAGCCCAAAATTCGCTGGAATCAACAAGACATGGTGGACGAAAAATGTACGAATTTACTTGGCTTTGCTGTGGAGGAAAAACAACAGCTCGAACAACCACCCGTAGTAGAGGAACAATCATCTCTCGTTGAGGAAGGACCACTGGAGCCGGAACAACCCGAGGAACCCAAAATCAGTCTGAAACGACGAGGAGTCAAGCGTCCGAGGAGATTAAAAGCCCTAACAGGGACTCGGAATTGGAAGTCATACTCGAAATCATCTCAGAGCAAAGACGATGACAAAAACAAGCAGGCAATAGCAACAGGGGAAGTTGTCTTGGAGTCGCGGTCACCTCACGATAACGACGACGACGACGATGATGAACAAGTGGTCTTTGAATCTTCCGACCAGTCCAATACGAGTACTTTTGAGGATGAACAAAATGATCAGCTGTCTCGTCGTTATAGTCATTTAGCTGATGATTCATTACGTGACAAAGAAAGCTCGTACCAAGACCTTACTGAACGGGTCTTGATATCCATGTCGAATCATGAACTGTGGGATACGGCCAAAGAAGATGAAAGATACGGGGAATGGCAGGATGCCTACCAGGGTGCTAAAACGGCTATGGGTATTGGTAGCATTGCGGGTAACAACAATTCCTTCTTTGAGGAATTTCCACTGATTTCTCAACAGGAGAGAGTAGTTGTCTTTCCAGCAAGTACTCGTGACGAGCCGGTAATTGATGCACGACCTACGTTTGGGAACAGCGACGAAAGGGAGGGTATCGAGGAACACTCTGTACGGATCAGTCACGAAGAAAGTAGAAATGGCTTTCAACCAATATCCACCGGGGAACAAAGGGAAGCCATATCTCCAGAGAAGGGCATCAACGACAACGGGGCAGAAATGTGGGTCCAACATCAGAATTCAAAGCTTTCTTTTGTTTCTGCAATAACAACGACAGATGCAAGTCATGAAAGTGACTCCATGAGTCAGCATAGCGAGACTCTCAAGCCCGTTCTTCGAGATCTCCTCCGCATTCGACTATGCGCCGTCTCTGCGCTTGTCATTCAACGTTGGGTGCGATCCAAACAGGCGAGACAAAAAATGTTAAGATGCGCCCAAGAGCGTACGCGACCAAACGATGCAGCAAGGCGACGACGAGATTTACTGTCGCCTAAAGTTGCGCTTGTCCGATCCACAAGAAAGTTCCAATCGGCAGATCGATACCGGAAGAGTGTTATAGTCATCCAAGCTGCCTATCGGTCTTGGGGTTGCAGAAGGGATTTTCTCGAACTGCGTGATACTGTGATCAAGGCACAGCGCTATTCTCGTCGTTTTTTGCAATGGCGTCGACAGCATTATGCGGTTTTGGAAGCTCGACGTGCATGGCTGAACCGCGGGAATGCCTCGGCGGAGTGGTCATTTGATGCAACAGGAATCTCAGCGCTATCGTTTGACAATTCCTACCTGGAAGACGTGCCAGTTAATCTTCCGCGGTATCCCATATCTGTCACTTGTGACATGAACGATCCCGTGTCTGCTTTATCACCCCTTCCGCCAGCTGCGTCACTACCTACCCGTCTGCCGTCTCCTCTACGCACCCGCCCTAATTTGCAACTGTTGACTACCGTTTCGCAACCGGCGTTGCAGCTTCCTCCTTTGTCACCCTCCGCGAAAAATCGTCGATTATCAACTGATTGGACAACTCGTCCAAGTCGTCCAAGTCGTGTACGATCTGGACTGGACATTATCAAGTACAAATTAAAGAAAAAAGGGCCCGCAAACAACAACCGAGAACCACCCAAAGTTTTCTTTCCGCCCGATACCTCAACCCTTGAAGATACTGGTATTACAACACAACCCACTTCAAAAACAAAGACAAAA
>Ga0210025_1003535_pt1 | contig 14075 bp, 8 predicted proteins | sample CryGeyme20150102_FD_183989 | JGI IMG/M metagenome (GOLD analysis project Ga0210025, IMG submission 183989) | Groundwater microbial communities from Crystal Geyser aquifers in Utah, USA - Crystal Geyser metaG 2015-0102 (SPAdes) (version 2) | ecosystem: Environmental > Aquatic > Deep subsurface >...
AGTTGTAAAAATATGTGGTGTGCTGGCAGCATACAAGTTTTATATTCGAAGCAACCTTGGTTTCTGTGACAACAAGTCTGGCTAAATGTGGTTTGTTGCCGCATTCTGCAGCATTGAAAAAAAAAAACGACTTTTGGTGCTTCGACAAGAAATCAAACCAAAATGTAATAATAATATAATATTGGCTACTACGAGAATAGTGAATAGTGTACTTCAAACGTTCTGCGCATCTGTTTTGGTCTTTTCGTCGAAACATTACAATTTCGAAATGTTGGTAGCATGCTTCGATTGTTGTGTGAGCGTATTGCGAAGGCGTTGCATACCCTTTAGCCATCGAGCATGATCTTGAGCCTTGCGCAGAAAGTACGTTGGAACTCTTGTGTGAGGAAAAATAAAAAAGTCATTCTTTTGAATGCCGAGCAGCGTCATATTGGCTACCTGTTCTGGGGACAAGACACCGTCCGTCATGGCAGCATTTTGATCTTTGGAAACTTTTATCAACGGAGTATCAACAGCTTGGGGACATAAACAGTGTACATGTATTCTTGGATGAGAAATGGCAACATGCTCACAAAATGATAGCACAGCTGCCTTGGAGACTCCGTAGGATGCATCTCCAACCATGGTTAACAATGCCGCTGCCGAAGCCGTGACACAAAAATGTCCGTCACCCAGTCCACTTTCCCACTCTTCTTTCAGCTCGCGCAGCGCAATTACATGACTAAATACGTTGACTTGAAAAATCTTTTGCCAATCATGAAGCGAATGCTTGGTACAGGAATCGTCCTCCGGGTTGCTCGGTACCATTATTCCAGCATTGCTGCAATAGATGTCAATTTTGTGGTATCGGTGTTTCACAGATTGTATCATGGCAGAAACATCGTTCGGTTTGGTCACGTCGCATTCGATCACCAAGTGTCGTTCGGGAAAGGAGAGTTCTTGTTGAACAGCTCTTGTTCCTTTGATATCTGTCACAACAACACATGCTCCCGCTTTGGCAAAGGCAATGCAGAGAGCTCTGCCGATCCCACTAGCTCCACCAGTGACGACTACGATTTTGTTCGCAAAGCTCATGATATACTAGTTACTAGTACAGTAATCGTTACAGGCTCAGTGATGCGGTTTATTGTAGGCATTACAGATAACAGCAAGCCTTCATCAATAGCGTAGCTAATAGAGTTCCTCTAGCAAACTACTCTCTCCATAATATTGTTATGTTTGCACTCGAGTTGTTCGTAGTAGCAGTTGTAGGAAATTCTCTTCTATCGAAATTACACGTATCTTCGCTTGGACAATGTCTCGAAGGGGGTACGTAATAAGTACTGTAGTCTACTATTAGACTAATAAGTAGTTGCTACCAGTACTAGCTTAGTAGTGTCTACTAGCTACTGTAGTAGGGTAGGGTCCAATGTCGAGGTACCAGGTAGTGGTACCTGGTACCAGGTACAGTAGTATCTATTGGTTTTAAGAAACAATGTTGAGATAAATAGCCCGGCGTTGATTGGTTAGAAAATCATAGACGTGACGTGGCGATATCCATTATTCTTGTTGACTTCACCTAGCTAGTAGCAGCCAGTAGTAGCTGGTATCTCCCTCCGATTCAACCCACCAAACAAACAAAGGTGCGGCGCTACTAGACCTACTACAACTGCAGTGCAGTACTTCATGATAGTTAATGACAATGATAGTATTATCGTGGTTCTTACTCTGAAATACACCGAAGATAAAGCTAAAGATCAGAGAAGTGATTGGTCTGTTTGAATTTAATGAAACTGAGATCCAAGGAAGTTAAAGCCAGCAGCAGGTTAAAGCATTATCTCAGATCTCAGATAATAATATCCAACATCCAATAAACATGAGAATGTGCCAAGCTGTCAGTGCTAACGGGGACGTGCCCCTGTATCAAAAACCAAAATTTACTCACATGCTGTCTGTGGCAATGACTTTATTAAGTTTTGCGCCTTGTGTTCAAGGTTGGCAACCTGAATCTTTCAAAATACCAACAAGAATCAGAACCATGAGACAGAAACGACAACTTGGCCGGCATTTTGATGTGCCGATGAAAGAAGGAGGTAGAGGGACACTGTTTCCATCAATATCAACATCCCATCGCCGTTGGAACTATCGGGGTCATCCTTTATTGTTTGAAACTATTAATGGCGATGACAGTAGCAGCACCAAAACTCGTGTTGCAGCACACGCAGTACTGGGTCGCAGTCGCCGAGCCCGCTTGCGAAGTCATGTTTCAAATATTTGGTCGACCATTCGCAGCAAGAATGGACGACAGCTAGAGGCATCTCGATCTACACCGCCAACATCGGAAGAAATTGTGCAAGAACTTGAAACAGAGAATACCTTACTTCGTGAAACTGTCAGGCAGTTGGAGAATGAAAACGAGAGATTAGCATCTCAGCGAAGAATTATTTTGGAAAATTTTGAAGGTGAAGGCTTTTTCCAAACGGAGAAAAATAGCATGAACCAAGATTTAGCGGAATTCGGTATTACCTTATCGGAAGCAGAATTGGCTGGAGATATCAGCTCGTTTAGAAGTCCATCTGACCAAGGAGTAGAGCAGTGGTGTGATGAATTGGACGAAGATAGTTGTCCCGTTGAACCGTCCATCTCCTTTGGCGCCGCATTGAGGGACCGCGCCTACTGGCTGGTAGGATTGCTGATTATGCAATCTTGCTCAGGTATTATTCTGAGTCGCAATGAGGCGTTGCTAGCCAACCATCCGGTCATTATCTATTTCTTGACAATGCTGGTCGGAGCAGGAGGAAATGCTGGCAACCAGGCGTCCGTGCGAGGTAAGTGTACTGATCTATGCTAAAAATTTCTTGCTGTACATTGCGAACAAACTAAAAAGTCTCATCAATGGCTGCATTTTGCTTGCTGCAAATAATTTTACCGGGCAACTGTAGTGATTCGAGGACTTGCGCTAGGCACATTGAACGAAAAAACTCAGGTTCAATTCTTGACAAGAGAATTGAAAATGGCAGCATCTTTGAGCTCTATCCTGAGTTTGGCTGGATTTCTGAGAGCGTCTGTTTTCCGAACACCTTTTCCTGAAACAGTAGCCGTTACAACGAGCTTAGCAATGATTGTATTTACCAGTATTTGCTTGGGCGCTGTATTACCACTGGGTCTGCAAAAGTTGGGAGTCGATCCAGCGCACAGTTCTACAACAATTCAAGTAATCATGGATATCCTTGGGGTCTTTGTTGCCGTTGCAATGTCTAGTTTGATACTAGACAGTCCCTTCGGCGTGCTGCTAATTCAGCGGTTGGGCGGCTAAGGTAGTATTGAAAAACTTCCGGTGGAGCAATAGTTGCTAGCTAGACAACGCATCCATCAGGCTCCGACGGTACTGGCAGTAGAGCTGTCGATTTCTCAAGGGAATAGCGCGACTTCGTCGTTATACTTGCACGATTTGTAAGCAAGCTTTGGAGAATTTGATTTAAATGGTTTGCTACCTTCTAAAGAAATGAAACAGAAGCTGCACTCTGACAACTCTTGAACCATATATATGTATTACAGTACACGTTTGCTACATTGTTGGATATTGATTTTGATGTCATTTTTAATTGTACGGGTAGAACTTAATTTGTTCACAAAGAATTTGTGACTGTGACGTCTATGCCTGTGCAGGTAGACAGTTTGAAAATGCCTGTACCGAAATTCAAGCTCGGTTGGGTTGATAATATGCTACTTGTGGCATTGCTCTAATCTGCTGTTCGTTCCTGATGCTGAAGGTGGCGAGTACTACCTGGTTTTAGCACGTGCGTGGGAAAGAAGCATTTCTGCTCTACGTCGGCAACCAAATTGAATATCTTCAAGGTTTCTTCCAGACGTACGATGGATGAGTCAAAGGACCTACAAGTGTTTATTGTACTTTTCTGTGCATAGGAGGTTGGTTCCATCTTGTCTCCAATTATGGCTGAACAGCAGGAGCTTCTTATCGTATGATCTGGTTGCTTGGAAATTACTACTGTGATCACTTCGGGAATGCCATTTCGCTTGGTCTCTGGGCGCCTTTTTGCAAAAGGATTGTTGGCACGAAAAAACTTGAAAATTTTATTGTTTGGCTCAACATCGTCACCTTTTACAGGATCACCAGCAACAACATTACTGGTAGTGCACCGTTTCACCGGATCTTGGCGATTAAAACTATCAGGAATGAGTGATGCCAAACATCCTCCTCCGCCACCCATGTTGAAGCAATGGGGAAAGAGTCCTGGTAGTAGCTTCTCCGATCTAGTGTCGGGTTGATACGAGCAACCAAAAGGTGTGTCGCTCTTCGAGACGACATTTTTTTTGATTTTCTCAGTATTGTTCTGTTCCAGTCCAAATGCGTTCGTATTTACCACACTATTCGTACTTCCACCTACTCCACCACATGTGAGTTGAAATGATTGGCTTTTCACATGAAAGCTAGGAAAAAACGAAGGAATGGGTGGATCCTCCTCGCTCAGTTTGGTGCTAGAAGTAGTGACATCTTCCGAGCTGGGTCGATGGCGAGCGCTTGTTATCGGCCGTTGTTGATGCGCATTGTTCAAATGCTTACGGGATATCTTGACGAGTTGCGAAGCAAAAACCTTTTGAAGATCCGATCGGTTCTCTTGATGACAAACTTCGTCGCACGGGTCATCGGCACCAGTTGAACGGACTGTTACTACTATTTGAGGAGACCGTCCCGCAATGACGGCGTCTTTGACAGCGTTTCTCTCGCGCTTTCGTTTTCGCATTATTCGAAACTTCATCTTGCTACACACAATCACTCTCTTGTTTCTGGTGAGCAATTGAAATTTTTAAGTGACTCAATTTTCTTTTTTATCAATGATGAGAAATCCGTACAACAGGATAAAATATGAAGCAGATTCATCCTTTGAAAAGTTCAGAGAGGCCAAACACGAGTACTTGGTAGTCTACTCTACTACAATACTACTATGGCTACTCTGGCTACTACTAGTAGTAGAGAATTACAGAAGCTCAACCTCGGATTATGGCAAAAATGTGGCCATGGAAGGACAGATACGAGATTCGAGGGTACACAGTACACAGGCAATACACAGGCACAGCTTGTTGTGTCCTATTGGCCGAAGAAGCTGCCAATTTCTACAAAGTAGCCGATAATACATACGTGATGAGGGCTTTCTTTATAAAAGTTTCATTGCAGTTCATGTTGTGGTAACTTTTGCGACGGACGTACAAGGATGAATGAAATTGTTGATTGTTCTGGCGCTGGACAAAAAAGAAAAATTTGGTTTCTCGTCTCTACTGCCGACGTACTGTAGTCTAGTATTACGGGGGTACTACGTAGTCTACTACGTACTACTAGTAGTCTACTACTCTACCTGGTAACTAATAAAATGCCTTAATAATGCCCAAACGTGTTGTAAAGAAGTAGTACGTAGATTAGAGTACTAGTTATTAACTCTAACACTTACCTGAGAGTAACGGACAAAGATGGAGTGATTGAGAGTAAATATGCGAACTTTTATTCATGTTAACCTCAAATCTCAAAATAATTTTCTGTACCAGTACCAAACCATGTCCTCTTTGCAATAAAGATTGACTAGAGACTAGAGACTAGCTAGACTATTAGTACCGGCAGTCGGGCAGTACGAGTAGGATAAGCCATATTATTCTCTTTTTCCAAGCTCCAAGGTCCAAGATCAACGCAATTAAGAGTCGAGTGCAGCAGTAACGGCGAGAACATCGATCATGGCGCCACCAAAGGGACTACCGGAGTCCTCGTTGATTATAGCACCCAACAAAAGTACTGGTAACAAGAAGCGGAAGAGACCTGCCTTTCGACCCGGACAAAAAGCGACCAAGGCCAAAGCTAACGTAAGTTCGAAGACGAAGGCTGCTTCCGTTGCTGCGGTCACTGCTGTTGTGGGGAATGCAAAGTCGGTAGGTGCAAAAGAAACTTCCAATGCTACAACCGCAAATACTCCTAGGGCAGTGCCTCTTGTTCCCCACGCCTCAGAGCCTACCACAGCACCAACTAAGGCACTTGACAAAGATGCCTCAGCAGTAGCCGATAAAGTCTCAGCACCTGATAGCAAGCCCTCCAATGTAGCGGAAACGGAACTTCCCAAATCTTCAATGAAAAAGCCACCAGTTTCCATTCTCCACGGCAAAACGAAGAACCACACTCCTGCCTCTACCGGTACAAAATTTGATGCGAAATCAACTGCAAGGAAGGAGAAGAAAAAGGCCGGCTCTATGTCAAAGGCAATTCTACCTTTAAAATCTGGTAAAAAGATCAAGTCTGCAAGTTTGATCTTGGGAGCACATAGGCCGCGGTCCACTGGGAGAAACCAATTGACTGAGTCTCCACCCCTACAGTCACAGGATAAGAATGCAATCGAGATGCAACAACAGCAGCAGCATCGACATTCCATTGCAAACAGTGAAGAAATGCCAGCCCTTCAAGATGCGACAGTGGAAAGCACAGCCCTTACAACAACTGAAACGGAGGAAGAAACGTACATACCACCACCCAAAGAAGGTGAAGTCAAATTGGGACAACTTTGCAGCAAATTTCGGATCAAGGACAAAAATAGCAGTGCACAAGCTAAAAGACGAAAGGAACAAGAAGCCAGAGAAAAAGAAAAGAAACAGCAGCATGCAGCCAATGACGATGCCAGGGAGGAGGAACCACAGTCGGCCGGTCCTGTGGTACAGATCATTGACGGCGAAATTGTTTTGCAGGAATCAAGCATGGTAGTGGAGCGAGGAGGTGCATTGGGGCTGGTTAGCTCAAACCACGCCAAAGCCAATGAAGAAGATGAATATGCCGTAGTGGAAGAAGATGCCGACATGGCCGTGGTTGGAGCATCGTACAATTCATTCGTCTCGCGCAAGAACAAACCGCAGCACTGGACGGTAGATGAGACCAAACTCTTCTACGAGGCATTACGACAAGTGGGGACTGATTTTATGCTAATGTCAGAATTTTATCCTGACCGGGATCGCAAACAATTGAAGAAGAAATATCAAAGGGAATACTCCAAAAATGCCAAATTGGTGGAATTGGCCCTTCATCCAAGCCAACGAAAGCCGCTAGATTTAGCAATTTTTCAAGTCAAACAGACGGAAGTACAGGAACAAGTTGAAGCACAAAAACAAAAAGAGGCCGACCAGGCTGAGAAGGCCAAGGAAGATGCCGAAGAAAAGGAGCAAGACGACAAGGATAGTTCGGCATCTGTTGAAGGTATGACTACAGCTGCCAGCAAGGATGACAAAGAGAATGAAGAGGAATTGATTGTTGAAGATGATGCCATTGACGGCAGATCAAAGCCTGAGGACAGCATATTAAATGACAAGGTTGATGTCGGCGCATCTAAAAAAGGTCACACCGTAAATGCCTTAGCGGGGCTTTCGGCAAGAGAAGTGCCAACGGAACCTTTATGGCCTGATGCTGGGAACCAAAAGAGCCAAGAAAATCTCTTTGAGGTTGCTTTCGATGAAGATGCTGTTGTAGAGGAGGATCCAATGGTATTGGAAGACTTTCAGCATGCAGGAGATGAAGTTGACCAGATTATGGGGCATGATGAATCTGCATTCGACCCTTCTGATGAGGACCCAGTCGTAGAGAAGGAGAAACCCGCTGATAAAGGCAAGCCAGCAAAGCTGCCTGCAAAAGCTATGAAGTCAATTGGAAAGAATGTGATAAAAACTGCTGCCTCAAAAGCTTCAATGAGCAAGACATCTAAGAACGAACTCTCGCCCAAAAGGAGAGCACAGACTACATCTCCTCAAGACGTAGCCGCTGCTGCTGAAGCAGTTCATGAACCAGCTCTATCCTTGGTCCCGGCTGCTTCGAAAAAGAAAATTATGAAAAAGCCCAAATTCATGAAGGTTCGCCCGATCAAGAAGAAATAGTGACGGCTTTAATCCTATGGAAAATGAAAGTAAAATTGAACAAAATTCACAGTACGTATTACTTTGAGGCAGGGCTTTCGCCATTTTAGTATTCCTCGTCCGAATTGCGAATCCAGGGATTCAGTTTTGTATTCGTGGAGGATACAGCTTTGTAATCTAATAGAAGACCGAGCTGGTCTAATCATGATATAATATCATCATTACCATTAATGACAAATACTGACAATGAACTCTTTGTAGACCGAGTAGGATACAGCACATCAATCTAAACATCGTCGTAACTTTTTCTCTTGTCGGGGTGCAAAGACAAATCCAACCATTCAGAAGCTATCGTGGGATCAGTTTTCCATTGCTTAAGACTATTGAAAAAGGGTATAGACAAGGTGGTCGTTGTCTTCTTCTTCCCGTAATCACAAGAAACGTCCTATAACAACAATGTTGACGACATCAGCAACAATTCCTCGCCATGGTCCTGTTTCAAAACCTGCATGGGTAACGACCACATAGACGTGAAGGGTCACTATGGAGCCGGGGTCTTCACAAAGTCGCAGAGCAAGGAATTCTTGAATCGTGCAAGTCTTCCTTGCGTTGGGGCTTGATCGAAACCTTGGCTGCATAGGAAACCTTCACATCGAGGCGGTCGTTCACCATGTAGGTTTTGAAACTTAAAACAGGTAAGATGGTGAGAGGAGCTGTTGCTGTCTGTTGTTGTTGTTTTGCAACATTGTTGTCGACAATGAAATGGCGGAACTACTCACTACTTGAGAACTTTGCATAAGTTCAAGTCCAGCATGCCTGCCACTGATCACATGGATCTGAACAATGTCAGTGGACCCTTGGAGCTTGCAGGGGTCCATCGACATTGTTCAAATCGACATGATCGTTCAGAGGCATGTTGGATTTGAACGTATGTAAAGTTCTCAAGTAGTGAGCAGTTGCAGTTTTTTTTTTCAAGAAGTTGTGAAGACGTGTAAGTTCTTTTTTAGAGTGTCCCATTCTCTTTTTTCTTTAATGAGCACCAACGTTGTTGACGTTATCGCCGCGACTGGTAATGCCGACATTGCCGCCGACGTGGACGACGATTCCATTACAGTAATTTAGAACCAAGCAAGCAATGCGGCCAAAGTGGGTGTCCCTGTCGTTGTGGTGGAAACTGGAAACGTGGACACGAGTCAGCGCTTCGGTGATTTTGAACTCCTGTTGGGGATTCCATGGGAATAATCTTTGCGGTTTCTCCTTATCACAGTGGCAGTTGTGTACACTTTTACATTCTTGCCATTGGGACTGTCGTGGTCACTGCGGTAGCTGACACGAAGGCTGCCTTTCATTGGCTCCGTCATATTGGTGGCAACTGGCGACCATCTCTAAAAGTTCTGGGCTCAATGTTCCAGACAGAAGGATGTGGACGATGGATATCGAATCCATCCAGACCGTACTAGCTCACCAGCGCCTGCTGCAACTGTACGTACTCGCAGTAGACTACTAGACTAGTCCAATCCATGATAATAATAATGTGCTTGCCGACGCATGGAGACTATCAAGGAAGCTTTTTGATCGTATTTTTTTGTTCGCTCGATTATTACTGCTACTAGTAGTAGTAGACTACTACTACTAGTAGTACTAGTAGTATCCAGTAACTACTACTACTGTACTAGCTACTACCAGGGCACTGTTGTGATCCCCGTTAATTAGATATTCCAATATTTTTTAAGTACCAGGTAGAGTACCTCCTATCATTACTAGTAGTAGTAGATCTTAGCTTCAGCTGCTCATTAACCCAATGACAGAACTAAAAAATATGACAAGGTGGATGAAAAATCCGTCCGTCATATTTTCGTATTCAGCCAATCTTCATCAAACACCTATTAGAGCATTTCTTTTCACCGAAGTCCATTCGGAATACTACTACAATTACGGGCACTACTGTATCTAAAGAACAAGAAGTTTAAAACTACTCTATTCCAGTACCACGTAGACTGTAGCAATAGCTAACAATTTTGAAGCTGGGAAAGGTACACCACCTATTACTGGTGAAACTACTACCAGGTACTCGAAATAGTTTTCATTTCAAGTTTGTTCTTTGAAAACTGGAAAGTGGTATGGAAGATGCAATGCAGAACGGCAATAGTTGCCACTGGGGGGGACTTTGGTGAGTAAGACTGGCTCTGGCTGTGCTCCGGCTCTTCCTTTTTGTGTGGCCCATTCACTTGTTCTTCGAAAAATGCTGTACTAGTAGTACTCCATGAAATTGGACAAAGACAACAGTGGACAATGGACTGAGATCATGGGAGTAATACTCACTACTCGTACTGAGTAGTCTAATAATTATCGAAGATATACTGCTCCTGCTACTCTAGCTACTCTACTCTAGGAGTACTCTACACTAGTAGCAGTTTTCGCCACAATGTCATAGTCTCTAATAGTAGCCTACTAGCTAGAGTCTACTACTACTAGTCGAAATAGTTTGGTTACTTCAGTATTTTTCTCTGTTTTGTTGGGAGCGAATGTGCGAGCTAAGTATGGATCGTTACTGGAGAGGAAGGGCGCGATATTGAACAGTTTCCTGTTCGTCGTTGTTTTTCTTTTCTTTCTGTGATCACAACAACGTTCTCACAGTTTCCTGAAATATGACCAAGTACAAATAAAACTCTTTCCTTGTTTACTTACTCCTTCCAAAACAAAATGACGCTAAATGATCACATTGATCTCAATAACGTGCAGGGCCCTTTGGAAGCCCCTGTGCTAACTCGTTCTAAAAGCTGTGACAGCTTTGCCAAGGCGTTCGACGAGGCTGAAGCTGAAGCTAAAGCAAAGGCTGCCAGCACTGCAACACCCGCTGTAAACAACAAAAAGAAGCGTATCTACAAGAAGCTTATCTACAAGAAGCGTTCCAACAAGAAGGCCGCTGCGGACGGCGAAACGATCAACAACAACAACAACAACAACAACAAAAGCAGCAACAGCAACAGCAACAGCAACGGGACTGCCGAGGAGTGGAAGACTTTCGCTTGGGTGATTATGACGATGATTTTGGTTGCGATGGTTTTGGTTGCGTTCTTGTCTATGAAGACCATCATTTTTGCCGGTAACACCAACACCAACACCAACACCAACACCAACACCAACACCAACACCAACACCAACACCAACACCAACGGAACTGCCGAGAAGTGGAAGATTTTTGCTTGGGTGATTACGACGATGGTTTTGGTTTCGGGTGCGTTCTTCTTTATTATCAACGGGCGCACGTTTTTCGCCGTCGTTCACGACAAGGAGTACAATGCCGTTACGGGAATCCGTCAGCGTATTATTCGCCGTTTTTTGTCCGCCGTTGCGCCCATTGGGAATGGCCTGGGAATGGTAATGTGGCTTCTCCGTCTTTCTGTGGGCGTTGTGTATATTTTCATTCTTATCATTGGGGCTGTCATGGAGGCTGCCTTTCATTGGCTCCATCAGATTAGCAGTGACGACCTCAAAAACTTCTGGACTCAATGTTCCAGTATGACTTTGTCGTTCCTCAACTTTACTGCGACCGTTGTCTATTCCTTGATTTTTTTCATCGGGGTTGTCATGGCGGCTGTCAAGGAGGCTGTCTTTCATTAGATCCTTCGCATTGATTGGCGGTGGCGATTGGTGATATCGAAAGTATTGGACTCAAAGTCCAGAAAGAAGGAAGTCGACGACGGATATCAAGTTCGAAGTGCAGATTCCAGACCTTAGTAGTTAGCTGGAGACGATGACAATGTGCTTGTACAGACACATGTAGTATCTCAAGAGCTCTTTGATCTGATGTGCTCCTTGAAAATAGTGCTGGTATTAAAAGAAAAGTTTTATTTGAGCCATTGCATTTACCTATTACAGTAAAAAAGCTCTCGTCATAATCAATTTCGGGATGGCAACTGGTTTCCGTTGTTTTTCTTGTAGAACTTAAGTGTGAGAGATGCTCGGCTAGAATTCCAAATACAGGCTTGTATCCCATATTCGCTATGTCGGTTGGTGTGGTTTACGTTCTTTCGTCTATTGGAAGAAGCTTTCGGTTCTTTCAAACGTTCTTTAGCGAGGCTGTCGGTTCACTGATTCTTCGTGTTCCGGAAACGCGCTTCTTTCGGACCCGCCATTGTCGATTGATAATCTCCAGTGGAGATATTTGCGGCTGATACCAAAATTAAAGCTATAGTATATATAAAGTTGAAATAGTATTACGAGGCTTGCATTTAGCCTGTATTACAACTATGCGTGTTGGGAGCCTAACATGCATGTCAAAAAGGTAAATGCATACAACTCTCAAGTCCCATAAATTCTTGTTCCAACAGATCTACTGCATTATAAACGGGGCACATGTCCGTCTGGGCTTATTCTGACACGGGCCCGCAACTCGTTATCATCGTCTCATCTCGTTTTTAAGGAATGCAGGAGGCTTCCAACTCGTATTCATTTATTTGCTCCAGATACGAGCCACGTGTTCACGAACAATAAAGTGCTTGTACAATAAGGTAAAGTCATGTTTGGATTTATCGGAACGGGATGCCCTTTTCATCGTTGAACGCGGTTCATCCAGTAGGGGCTCACAGCTTGCATAGACCTGCTGTATTGTCCACGGATACTAGCACAACGGTGCTTAAACAAATAAAGAACGACATTATCATCTTCCGTCCATGTATTCCTTCAAATGGTTCCATCCGAGTACTGGCTGTTGTATCATTGTTCAGAACGTTCTCCCATTCCGGAAAGACGACAGTCATTATCGGCTTGCTGGTCGCTGTCACAAAAAATAAATTGCTACAGTAACTAGCTACTGCAAGAGAGTCCACCACCTGGGCTTCTTTTGATTTGACCACCAATGAAGCTAAAAGCGCACATTCGCTCGAGAGTAGAGAAAGTACGGAGTACCTCGTTACTTAACTGTGGTGGCTGCCGTTCAGCACGGAGTACTCTAGTAGTAGACTACTCTACTAGATTAGTACCAGGTAGAGTACATCTCAGTTTCAACTGCTCATAGCCCGATGACAGTGCCTCACTTTTTCTTCAAACCACCTCACTTCTTCTTCTATCCAGTCGAATGAATTGCAGTACACTAGACTACTACTAGCTAGTAGTACTAGACTACTCGCTTCTAGTAGAGTGGTACCAGTATTGTGTAATTGAACAATACTCGGATCATAGTTGTTTACCCGTCGTATTTAGTTGAATCTAGCCCGGAAACAATTGCACAAAGGACAGGCAAGGAATTCAGGCTTGAGCTCTTTCCTTTCATTGTTGGCAGCGGCTTGCATGGCCGGCGGCCTACAGCCTACTCAGTACAAGATACCTGGACTCAAATCTATCGTCTTTTCCAAGCTCTTCTTACTTCTTACTGTACTGACCGCCAACGAAGTCACGAAGTAGCAGATCATGTGCACCGTCAAAGAAAACCAGCAAAAACATACAATCATATTTTATATCTTATAAATGATCACACTACTGGGCACGTCCAAGATGTTGCGTCGGCTGATGTCCTTGATCGTCTTGAATGCACCTATACTTCTTCTCAGGACCCTAGTATTTCCAATTTTCCCGATTGATTATGTCAATGCGTTTGTTGCTTCAAATCTACCAGTCATTAGACATGGCTCATCGAATTCCTCAAATGCAAAAGAATATCTTTCCTCCGTGCCAAATGCTGCAGAAATTTACGTTCGCCACTGGGAACACCTATTGCAAGAAGAACACCACGCAGCTACGACGGAATTGAAAGAACGACGGAAACATTGGTCCCGTCAACGCCTTCAATCCAGTGGTGTTTCAATGTTCGATGTTAGTGCCGAACCAGACTCGGAGGTTTACGGAGAAAAATTGGTAAGGATTTATTTGGACCAGAACAGAAATGGTGACAATCAGGGAAACTACCGTAATTGGAGTGATCTTTACAATCGTGGTGATGTTCTGACTATGACACCTATGTTTTTGGGTGGAAAAGGCGGCCGTCCAGGGTTCCCCGCCAGTAGACGGCGAAAGGGCCAGCGCTTCTCCAGTGAAGATAAAAGCAGTAGTGGTCGAGGGAATCAAGAATACATGCCCCGTGAAGTTAGCGTGGTCGATGTTGGTCGCGATTGGATGACAGTCAGTGCGGGTCAATCGTGGCCTGCAGGTCTTTGGGAATCACGAAAACAAGCGGGCAGCTTTCAGGTCCAGCTAGATCGCAC
>Ga0210025_1003549_pt1 | contig 14048 bp, 12 predicted proteins | sample CryGeyme20150102_FD_183989 | JGI IMG/M metagenome (GOLD analysis project Ga0210025, IMG submission 183989) | Groundwater microbial communities from Crystal Geyser aquifers in Utah, USA - Crystal Geyser metaG 2015-0102 (SPAdes) (version 2) | ecosystem: Environmental > Aquatic > Deep subsurface >...
TATTCACTTCGTCTTACCTGCTCGCTGGTGTGGAGTTTCCATACTACATAGTACGATTTAAACTATGTTTGTTATATATTAAAAAAAAGAGGGAGAACAGTTTCCATACTACATAGTACGATTTAAACTAGCAGAAGAAGCAGCAAAAAAAATAGCTAAAGAAGGTTTCCATACTACATAGTACGATTTAAACTCGGATATTCAAATGTCGGAGAAAATGAAGAAAGCAGTTTCCATACTACATAGTACGATTTAAACTACATCCAATGCGACAGAAACCTAAATCATACAAATGTTTCCATACTACATAGTACGATTTAAACATATGTTATGGCGAATTTTTTTTTCAGTCCAAATCGGTTTCCATACTACATAGTACGATTTAAACGGACAAAAAGCCGAGGTGGTATGCCGAAAATTATTGTTTCCATACTACATAGTACGATTTAAACTGGTATGAAAATACAGCAGGCGAAGTAATCGGGGATGGTTTCCATACTACATAGTACGATTTAAACAAATATAAACCTAATGGTATCTTAATAGTATCTTAAGTTTCCATACTACATAGTACGATTTAAACTAAGATGCCAAAAAATAGAACAATGGTTTTGTTAGAGTTTCCATACTACATAGTACGATTTAAACAATAAATCCACAGTATATAACAAAAAATGTTGAATGGTTTCCATACTACATAGTACGATTTAAACAAAATTTCCAGAATAAAATTTATCAGAATAAAATTGTTTCCATACTACATAGTACGATTTAAACAATCTGTATGAAATATATTCTTCTTGTCCTCCGTTGTTGTTTCCATACTACATAGTACGATTTAAACCCTCTGCCCATATTTGATATGATGTATCTGATTTCAGGGTTTCCATACTACATAGTACGATTTAAACTTTTAAAATGCTGAATAAAATCAGTAAAACTATTTTTGTTTCCATACTACATAGTACGATTTAAACCTTATTATTATCGGTATGTCTTATTTGCGTAGACCGAGTTTCCATACTACATAGTACGATTTAAACATCATATGCACGGAGGAAAGCTTTGGTGTCTGAAAGTTTCCATACTACATAGTACGATTTAAACTCTGACACAAACATCATATCAAATATTGTTCCTTATTGTTTCCATACTACATAGTACGATTTAAACGCCAAGATTTACTATAAAGGTGATGGTAACCAACAAGTTTCCATACTACATAGTACGATTTAAACCTGAGACATTGTGTATGCTTTTCCCTTCACAGAAAAGTTTCCATACTACATAGTACGATTTAAACTCAAAGAGGACACAACATTTCGGATATCGGCACTAGGGTTTCCATACTACATAGTACGATTTAAACTTATATGAGAATGCGAAAATCAGAAGCCTTACAAGTTTCCATACTACATAGTACGATTTAAACTTTTAATACTTCGTCTCATACTCATATATATACCATAGTTTCCATACTACATAGTACGATTTAAACATAATTGATATCGTATGCAAATTAGGGGGTTTAACGAGTTTCCATACTACATAGTACGATTTAAACAAGGGCATGATGTTTTTTTCGGACTTCCGCAAGTTCGGTTTCCATACTACATAGTACGATTTAAACGAATATCTTCTTCCAAATGTCATTTTGTGCTATGTTGTTTCCATACTACATAGTACGATTTAAACTTTGCAATCCTTTGAGTTTCTGTTTTGCTGTAATAATAGTTTCCATACTACATAGTACGATTTAAACTAGGATTTTTTGTGAATATATCTTGTATGCTCATATTGTTTCCATACTACATAGTACGATTTAAACCCACTCCTGATATCTGACAGTTTGGGTATTCTCGAAGAGTTTCCATACTACATAGTACGATTTAAACCGTATTTTCAGAAACTGAGTAGTTATCCTTATACGTAAGTTTCCATACTACATAGTACGATTTAAACTTACCTTTTTTTTCATTTTTCCCATATACCGTATACGTTTCCATACTACATAGTACGATTTAAACTTTTCAAGCCATTCCGCCACGGCTGATATTCGATATTCGTTTCCATACTACATAGTACGATTTAAACCATGTATAATATATAACAACCAAATAAAATGACATAGTTTCCATACTACATAGTACGATTTAAACTACTCTCACGATTTCTCACGCAGAAAACTCGGACTATAGTTTCCATACTACATAGTACGATTTAAACAAACTCATACCCCCGTTTTAAATTGTTAATAGTAAGAGTTTCCATACTACATAGTACGATTTAAACATAACATAAAACAAGATGAAAAACATAGAAGCGAGCGGTTTCCATACTACATAGTACGATTTAAACCCTGTCCGAAGCGAGGGCGGCCAAAAAACGAGATGATAGTTTCCATACTACATAGTACGATTTAAACACAACAAAATAATACCATTCAGGACAAGTAAAGCTGAGTTTCCATACTACATAGTACGATTTAAACGAATACGAAAAATGACAGCTGAATTCTACGGTCGGAGTTTCCATACTACATAGTACGATTTAAACGTTTATTATTTTATTAATATGATAGGGGGGAGAACAGTTTCCATACTACATAGTACGATTTAAACTTATTATGAATGTAAATAGCTGTTGTGCAATTCGTGTTTCCATACTACATAGTACGATTTAAACTTTCTTCGCCCGATAGCATAGGTAGAACGCAACTTCGTTTCCATACTACATAGTACGATTTAAACTCGTATGTGTCTCCTATTTTTGTTTTTCTCTTGCAGTTTCCATACTACATAGTACGATTTAAACAAAAATAAAATATAAAATAATAAGAAAAATATAAAGTTTCCATACTACATAGTACGATTTAAACCTTGAAAAACCGCTTGCTTTACACCGAATTTTTTTGTTTCCATACTACATAGTACGATTTAAACTATATTGTTTTCGCTATGTTTGATATCAATTTATAAGTTTCCATACTACATAGTACGATTTAAACCGGAGTGTGGCGGGAAAATACAGCTGGTGAGACGAGTTTCCATACTACATAGTACGATTTAAACCTGGAAAAAAAATAATTGATATCGAGAATATCAAAAAGTTTCCATACTACATAGTACGATTTAAACTCTACAAATACCTTTCCCATCTTCTATAAAAAAATGTTTCCATACTACATAGTACGATTTAAACATTTTTACCTTTAAGTCCTGGGACTTCTTGTGTTACCCCGTTTCCATACTACATAGTACGATTTAAACCCGTATTTCCGTGCCATTCTCCCCCCACTGCCATGTAAGTTTCCATACTACATAGTACGATTTAAACTATATCGTAGGAATAATGGAGTATATGAATTATTTCGTTTCCATACTACATAGTACGATTTAAACACACAGTAAATTCAACAAAAGGACACGAGGTTGAAGGGTTTCCATACTACATAGTACGATTTAAACCTTTCCACAGCTCCGCCTTATATCCCTCTACAAACATAGGTTTCCATACTACATAGTACGATTTAAACAAAGTGAGGGAAGCAGGGTCATAGTCAGAAATATTGGTTTCCATACTACATAGTACGATTTAAACCATGTATAATAATAAACAAAGCAAAGAATTTTGATTGGTTTCCATACTACATAGTACGATTTAAACTCTTATTGAACTTGCAATCGCACAAATATTACAAGTTCAGTTTCCATACTACATAGTACGATTTAAACTTTGTATCACCTGTAAGGAGAAACTCAGGAATACCACGTTTCCATACTACATAGTACGATTTAAACAAAATATATAACCATCGATTTCAAAACAGTTCAATTCGTTTCCATACTACATAGTACGATTTAAACCCGAGCGAAAATGAAGAATAATAAAAAAGCGATAAGTTTCCATACTACATAGTACGATTTAAACCATATATTTTATTGGTGAAAATATTGTGTGGCTGTAGTTTCCATACTACATAGTACGATTTAAACAGCGATTGGCCTCTTTGGAATTGTTGACCCGCCAGACGGTTTCCATACTACATAGTACGATTTAAACTTTCAAACTGCCTTTTGACCGTTTCTCTCGTGTTGAGTTTCCATACTACATAGTACGATTTAAACTTGATACCTTGCCCGATTGTTTTTTCGCCTTCCCAGAGTTTCCATACTACATAGTACGATTTAAACATTCCTGACCCGTATCATCACAAACAAGGGATGCCCCGTTTCCATACTACATAGTACGATTTAAACCATATACACTCTGGCACAGTCTGCCCGTCGAAATAGTTTCCATACTACATAGTACGATTTAAACTGTTCAGTCGGTTGGTCATTGAACCACATCTGAATAGTTTCCATACTACATAGTACGATTTAAACCGAACACTCTGTATTTTTGGTAATAAATGTTGGATTTAGTTTCCATACTACATAGTACGATTTAAACCATATATTGTCAGGAGAAATTTACTCGCCAATAAGTTTCCATACTACATAGTACGATTTAAACTCAAAGTATTTTTCTTCTTCATCTTCTTTTTCCTGTGGTTTCCATACTACATAGTACGATTTAAACAGGGTGGTCGGAACCGAATGAAGAGGATACAGAAAAAGTTTCCATACTACATAGTACGATTTAAACATGTCTGGTAAGAAGCTTCAGGAAACTGGCCGAGACAGTTTCCATACTACATAGTACGATTTAAACTTCATTTTTTACACATTCTATCATTGAAGGATGCATGTTTCCATACTACATAGTACGATTTAAACCTTTATGGTATTTCTACACACACGAGAATTTTCGTGGTTTCCATACTACATAGTACGATTTAAACAGGTCTCGCCTCAACATCATACGGAGACGAAATGCGTTTCCATACTACATAGTACGATTTAAACAATCAAAAGCTGTGCTTGAAATATGCAGTGATATTAATTTCCATACTACATAGTACGATTTAAACTTTATGACCTACATAAAGGAAGCCGAGGCGAAGAATTGTTTCCATACTACATAGTACGATTTAAACATATCTTCCTATGTTACCCATTTTTTTTCTATGTTTAGTTTCCATACTACATAGTACGATTTAAACTTTCCATCTCAAAGTATTTTTCTTCTTTTTCCTGTGGTTTCCATACTACATAGTACGATTTAAACAGGCACAGCACTTGCACGATTTGTTGCGAAAAATCCGTTTCCATACTACATAGTACGATTTAAACGTCATATCTGCAAAAGTTTGTGGTATAATTTTTTGTTTCCATACTACATAGTACGATTTAAACCATTTGCACCGACTACATCGCTTGCGGAGTAAAGCAGTTTCCATACTACATAGTACGATTTAAACTTTTTTATTCTCCGAAAAATGATGTCGGGGAAATACGTTTCCATACTACATAGTACGATTTAAACTTCCAATTAATATTAAGTGGATGTGCTGATGATATCGTTTCCATACTACATAGTACGATTTAAACCCTGAGGTCGCGCAATAATAAAGTGCGGATACGATAAGTTTCCATACTACATAGTACGATTTAAACACTACTTATGCTTGTATATGGATGAACGATCAAAAAAGTTTCCATACTACATAGTACGATTTAAACTCTTTTCATGTCGCAGATGGTTTCTTCGAGGTTTCCGGTTTCCATACTACATAGTACGATTTAAACATATATGATCAGTTTGCGGAAGAAAAGTGGGAGACCCGTTTCCATACTACATAGTACGATTTAAACCGGCTTTACAGGAAGAGATAAAACGCAAGGGAAAAAGTTTCCATACTACATAGTACGATTTAAACTTGATGTGGAACCAGGCACAACAAACTGTATTTTTTGTTTCCATACTACATAGTACGATTTAAACTCCATACTACATAAAATTTCCCTGCATAATAAAATTGTTTCCATACTACATAGTACGATTTAAACCTTTATGGTATTTCTACACACATGAAAATTTTCGCGGTTTCCATACTACATAGTACGATTTAAACGAAGAAGTAAAAAACAACATGTTTGCTTCAAAAAGGGTTTCCATACTACATAGTACGATTTAAACAAGAAAGGCAGGAAGAATGGGTTTCTTTTGAAGGTAGTTTCCATACTACATAGTACGATTTAAACAATTCCGTTTAACACCAATAGTTGTAACACCTCTTAGTTTCCATACTACATAGTACGATTTAAACCATTTGGACGGCGGTATTGTTGGTCGAATAACAAAGTTTCCATACTACATAGTACGATTTAAACCAAAAGCCGGGCAATATCACCAACATATACATCTTAGTTTCCATACTACATAGTACGATTTAAACCGGTGGCACAGTGGGGTGAAAATGCACGGGGGGAGAGTTTCCATACTACATAGTACGATTTAAACTCGCTTTCATTTCAGTTGTTTCATCGTCCTTGAATAGTTTCCATACTACATAGTACGATTTAAACGTTTTATTTCCGTGCCATTCTCCACCCGCCACAATAGTTTCCATACTACATAGTACGATTTAAACCATATTCTTTTTTTGTTTTCCATTGTTGCTTTGTTTAGTTTCCATACTACATAGTACGATTTAAACATATAAGGAAAAAGATACTGAAAAAAGGCGGAAAGAAGTTTCCATACTACATAGTACGATTTAAACTAACAAAATGGTATACAGAAAAGCAAAACAAAAGGTGTTTCCATACTACATAGTACGATTTAAACTGTTTCTATGTTCGCTTCCCCTAATTATCCTCAAGCAGTTTCCATACTACATAGTACGATTTAAACCGCCGATAATTATAACATCAGCTGTATCCTTGTCATCGTTTCCATACTACATAGTACGATTTAAACGGAGGAGTATCCAGAATACCATATATCAGCGGTGGGGTTTCCATACTACATAGTACGATTTAAACTCTTTTTTCTTTTCCGCAATCCTGTTTAACTCGGATAGTTTCCATACTACATAGTACGATTTAAACAGAAATGTGTCGTCTGATGAAATAGTCTTTGTCATGAGTTTCCATACTACATAGTACGATTTAAACATGAGTGCTTTCATCAGCATATACATCTTATTATTATGTTTCCATACTACATAGTACGATTTAAACTTCATACAGGCGCAGCAAAAAAAAAATAAAAGAAACAGGTTTCCATACTACATAGTACGATTTAAACCGAAATCTCCATCCGCTATCATTATTCGGAATAATTTGTTTCCATACTACATAGTACGATTTAAACATCCTGGGTGGGCTGTGATTCTGTTAGAAAAACCAAGTTTCCATACTACATAGTACGATTTAAACTCCTTTCTTCATTGATATTCTTTTCTGTTTCCTGCGGTTTCCATACTACATAGTACGATTTAAACTTTTACACAGGATTTTTTTCAGCGTGCAAGCGTTTGGTTTCCATACTACATAGTACGATTTAAACGAAGCCACGCAGAAAAATCAGGAAGAACGACGAAAAAGTTTCCATACTACATAGTACGATTTAAACTTTTTTTTCAAAAAAAAGTAACATAATAATATTATCGGTTTCCATACTACATAGTACGATTTAAACTGTATCAATTTTGAAGACCCAGTATCAACGGTTGTGTTTCCATACTACATAGTACGATTTAAACATAGTGTTGTAGTCTGCTTTGTACCGCTTTTCCATGGTTTCCATACTACATAGTACGATTTAAACATTTCCTCTTGTGTGAGGTCATCGTTTTCCTCCTCAAGTTTCCATACTACATAGTACGATTTAAACTTCCTCTTGTGTGAGGTCATCGTTTTCCTCCTCAAGTTTCCATACTACATAGTACGATTTAAACCTCGAGGTGTTATATATTCTTTATCCATATATGCTGAGTTTCCATACTACATAGTACGATTTAAACTTTGGCTCAACGCGTTACTGATACTAGTAATTGAAAGTTTCCATACTACATAGTACGATTTAAACTTTTTTCTTTATCGTATATATATTTTATAATTATAAAGTTTCCATACTACATAGTACGATTTAAACGATATCATCAGCATATCCACCTGGTACTAATTGGAAGTTTCCATACTACATAGTACGATTTAAACATGCTTGTCGGAGAAACCGTGTTTTCGAGATGTGAGGTTTCCATACTACATAGTACGATTTAAACCGAAACATTCTGTTTTTTCTGCACCAGAGTGTAAAAAGTTTCCATACTACATAGTACGATTTAAACCATATACTTCCGCCATATTTTGACTGGCCGACTTTGCGTTTCCATACTACATAGTACGATTTAAACTATGATGGAGCAGTCAGATGATATAGACCGGATGAATTGTTTCCATACTACATAGTACGATTTAAACAGACAGTACCACCTATACTTTTCCCTCGGGCACTGAGTTTCCATACTACATAGTACGATTTAAACAAAAAAAATAGTAGTGAAGATGACCTTGGGGGTGCCGTTTCCATACTACATAGTACGATTTAAACCACCTATATTTATAATTTTTTCCGATATCAGGCGAGAGTTTCCATACTACATAGTACGATTTAAACTTGAAATGCTCCGATTGCCATGAGAGGCTTGTTATGGTTTCCATACTACATAGTACGATTTAAACGATATCGTCCATCATTTGCGGTTGTTACTTCATAAGGTTTCCATACTACATAGTACGATTTAAACATCTTTTTTTTGGAAAAAAAAGTAACAACATAATAAGTTTCCATACTACATAGTACGATTTAAACTAACCTATCTTGTTTTGAAGGGGGAAGAAGAAAAAAGTTTCCATACTACATAGTACGATTTAAACAATAAAATAAAATGCCAAAATTCACGATAAGCGTATGTTTCCATACTACATAGTACGATTTAAACAACAAACATGTAACTGCCCTATAATTGCCCCAAAATGTTTCCATACTACATAGTACGATTTAAACTTCCGACGGTTATCGGGATAATTCGGCCCAGATTTGGTTTCCATACTACATAGTACGATTTAAACAACAAGTCTTGGGCAAAACAAAGTCCCGCAACAAAAGTTTCCATACTACATAGTACGATTTAAACTGATTTCTTCGAGGTTCGGAAGGTCTTCAATGAGCAGTTTCCATACTACATAGTACGATTTAAACTCGTTCATCCATATACAAGCGTGACTTGTAACATATGGTTTCCATACTACATAGTACGATTTAAACGCTGCCGCTGATTCTATCACACTTTTAGCTTTCTCGGTTTCCATACTACATAGTACGATTTAAACAAAATGCCCCCGAGTAAAGAATACAAGTCCGAAGCCAGTTTCCATACTACATAGTACGATTTAAACAAGCACAAAGATATCTGATTTGTTGTTGCTCATTTTGTTTCCATACTACATAGTACGATTTAAACAGAATATATTCCTCTATTATACAAAGCAAGCGATGGTTTCCATACTACATAGTACGATTTAAACCGAATATTTTTGATACGCGCAAGGACGCTCGCTACTCGTTTCCATACTACATAGTACGATTTAAACGCATTTGAAATCGCCGAACAATACATCGAGACTTCAGTTTCCATACTACATAGTACGATTTAAACGGGAGAATGGCACGGAAATACAGCAGGCGGGGTAGGTTTCCATACTACATAGTACGATTTAAACATAGTTACGAAAGATATATCGCAGCGCAAAAAGCAGGTTTCCATACTACATAGTACGATTTAAACTGGATGTGCTGATGATATCGCCCGTCGTTGGCAGTCGGTTTCCATACTACATAGTACGATTTAAACATAATTATTGGTGCGAATAAAAGTACGACAGTGAAGTTTCCATACTACATAGTACGATTTAAACCGCCCGCTGCGAAAGTGTGTGGTCATGTCTCACAGGGGTTTCCATACTACATAGTACGATTTAAACGATATCTCCGCCCGTATTTTACGCCTGATAATATTAAGTTTCCATACTACATAGTACGATTTAAACTATTTGCTATGTTTGTTATTTTGTTAATATGGGGGAGTTTCCATACTACATAGTACGATTTAAACCGAAAATGAATAAAAATATAATACTTGTGGGAGCGAGTTTCCATACTACATAGTACGATTTAAACAGCGGTGCGAGACTCCATGGGCGTGTATAGTCGGAGGTTTCCATACTACATAGTACGATTTAAACAACATGATAAAAATAAAATAAAGCACGATGAAAAACAGTTTCCATACTACATAGTACGATTTAAACGTGGGGAACAGTTTTTTAATGTCCTCAGATGTATTGGTTTCCATACTACATAGTACGATTTAAACTGAATATATTGAGAATTCGTTATTTTTTTCCATTTTGGTTTCCATACTACATAGTACGATTTAAACTCATTCATCCATATGTTCGCATATTTCGTGTCATGAGTTTCCATACTACATAGTACGATTTAAACTTATCATTGGGGTCGGATATTTGCCGAAAAAAACGAGTTTCCATACTACATAGTACGATTTAAACCAAGGCTTCGGCATAAAAGGCGTTCTCCTTTTTTTTGTTTCCATACTACATAGTACGATTTAAACATGTTTGTCGGAGAAATCGTATTTTCAAGGAGTGAGGTTTCCATACTACATAGTACGATTTAAACGTCATCAAACTGTTCTTCAACGGGGGCACATCAATGTTTCCATACTACATAGTACGATTTAAACCTATGAGGAAAGAGAATATGGGACATGGGAAATAGAGTTTCCATACTACATAGTACGATTTAAACCTGGTGGTATCGCCCGTCTTTTGCCTGCGTAACCTCAGTTTCCATACTACATAGTACGATTTAAACCTCATCACGCGTGGTGCTTCAAATACGTGTACCGAGTTTCCATACTACATAGTACGATTTAAACCTTCGTGAAGACATTTTATCTTCACAACCTACTTGTGGTTTCCATACTACATAGTACGATTTAAACTGGGTCGGTGGCTGGAAAATCACAAAGGTGAAGTGAGTTTCCATACTACATAGTACGATTTAAACTGTGCGGATACAGGCACACCGCTATTGTTTGTTACTTTGTTTCCATACTACATAGTACGATTTAAACCTATGCTTGCGAATAATTGGAATGGGGAAGCGAACAGTTTCCATACTACATAGTACGATTTAAACCAAGATTCTACGAACAAAATCTTCAATAAATAATTAAATTTTAAACATTAAATATTTAAATAAACATTAAAATCCAGTCGGTCTCTCTCTTATAAACAGGTTATTAGACATAGACGAACCTTTACAAGTAAAAAGAAAAACATCATACGAATAAAATCTAGTCAGCCACAAAAACACACACAAAAATTTCCAAAATTTCCAAAATTTCCAAAAATCATGAAATATTGAAAATTTCATACCTCCGTCATTCAAAAATTTTTATTTTTAACAATACAGGAAGTGACGGGGGAGGGGGTCTGTTATATGGCTGTCATAAAATATTTGTAATTTCATTCCTTTCAACACCCAAAATTTCTTTTTCCATACCTTTTTCAGAAGGCATCTTGAAGAAAATAACCGAATCCTCTTTTTCATCAATAATCTTCTTCAGTTTAACCATCATTTTCTCAAAATTTGCATTTGTAACCTCTCCTTCAAAAACAGAATTCTGAATCCAGTAAAGATAAGTCCTTAAAAACCTGCAGACCTTATTTACCCTTTTTTCGTTTATATCATAGACAACTATCAGATACATTTTTTAAATCATTCATATAAGTTTTTATACCTGCAATCAGATCTTTTTCTATTTCCAATTTTTCTTCATCGGCAACAAAAAATTTCGCGCTTTTTTCTGCCGCATAAATTTCATCAATTACTTTAATCTTCCATTATAAGTTCTCATAATTTTTTCGGTTGTCTTTAAGTCATTTATCTCCTTTTTTAAGCCGGCAATATTAGACTTGTATTTTTTCTTCATCTCATCCAACACATCATCATCGTTCAAAGGGCCATCTAAAATAGCAGTATAGTTTTCAATCACATTCACCTCGTCAATCCCGCAGTTCTTCTCTGCTTTTTTCATTTTGATATATGTTTATCTCTAAATTTTTATAAAATTTAAATTTTAAATTTTCCGGATGAAATTTCACCACCACATCTTGAAACATTTATATTCTCCATCTTCAATAATGTGCCGGACAATTTTATAACACTCCAGCCGTATCAGTCGCCTGTAACTTACTTTTCTTTCAAGTGTCGGATGTTTTATTGTCGTATTTAGTCGTTCATCGTATTCTTTCAAATATACTCTTCTTCCTTCATCATTCAGATAAACACCCTTCAGCTCACTTTCAAAATGTTTCTCTGTCAGCATCTGTTTATTGACTAATTTAAATATGATTCTTTCAACAAGCAGCGGCTTAAAAATTTCTGAAATATCCAAAGCCAGCGAATACCTTCTTTCCTGCGGCTCGTGAAGGAATGAAACCGCCGGATTAAGATATGTGTTGTAAATTTCAGAAAGCGTTGTTGAATAAAGCAGGGAATTTCCAAAACTTATCAGCGCATTTATCTCATTTGTCGGAGGCCTTCTTTCCCTGTTCTCAAGCTCAAAATTTTTTAAAATTTCATTAAAATTTTTGTAATAATTGTCCCATATTTTTCCTTCAACTGACATAAGAGTATGAATATCGGCTGCCTTATCGGGATTTAAATTTTCAATATCTTCAAAATTTATATCTTTTCCGCGGTTTGAATAGTATTTGAGTGTTTTTAAAGTATTGTATTTTATTCCACGCACAAATTCTTTCGCAATATTCAATCGTTTTTCTTTATCAATGCAATATTCAACCTGCCTGACCAAAACCTTCCCAGCAATAAGAAAGTCCTTTGGATATAAAGAACCTGTATAATGCCCATACATATTAAGAAAGTGAACGGGAACACAGTTCTCAAATAAAAAGGCAATTGCTCCGGAACGCAAACTTACCCGTGCAAGGCAGAGTATCTCAGATATGTTGTTTATCGGAACTGCCTTCTTTTCGCCTTCACGGATAAAGTAAATTGTGTTCCCCTCTCTTTCAAGAATTCCTTCTGTTGTTAAATAAAGCGGCTGTTTCATCTTTATTTCCATACTATATCGTGCGATTTAAACAAAATTTAGTTACAAAAATTCCAAAGTCGTGTTTGTCAATATCTGTAAGAAGCAAATAATCTGTATATTTTAAAACAAAAAAGTCCTTTGTTTTTAAAATCATCTCAGCGTTTTTCATTTTATTTTATCCAATATATGTCCTTTTTTGGGCAGTTGTGATATAAATTAATATAATGTCTTAAAAATTAAATTTTGTATGAATTATGAATTAAAACATAAAATTTAAACCCTGCAAAACTCGTAATAACTGCACTTCCTACAATATTTTTTATTCTCCGCTTTCGGAGGCGTTTTTTGTTCCAAAATTTTCGGAATATCCTGTACAATAAACTCAATCTCTTTTTCAATTTCAGGAGTTAATGAAATTTCTTCCCTTTTCTTTTCCTTCGGATAAACAAGCATTCCGTTAATGTTGATTTCTTTCTTATTTTTCAGATACCAAAGATAGTAATAAACCTGATACAATGTTGGAATTTTCAGTTTGCTTGATTTCTTGACTTCAAATATTAACTGCTCGCCTTCTTTTTTAATAAAATCGATCGCAATCGTATTATCAATGATTATGTTTTTTCTTTCGTCAGGATATGAGGTCTCATGGATTAATCTTCCAATGCTTATGTTCTCATCTTCATAATTCATATTTATCTGATTTGCATAAAACCATAATTCACGCTTGCATGCCTTATAATATTGCACCATTACGCCGGTGATTTTCATCATAATTATTATTAAATTTATTAGAAGTCGTCAGAATGTCTGATAATAAATGGTTTTTTGTATTTTGTAAGATGTAGTGATAAGATTAGGGCTTAAAAATATCTGGAGTTAAAAGACGCATCTGGTGAAGGGTCAAAACCAATGTCCGGTTTGTACCAATCTTTTAAATCTTTATTTGATA
>Ga0210025_1003551_pt1 | contig 14042 bp, 9 predicted proteins | sample CryGeyme20150102_FD_183989 | JGI IMG/M metagenome (GOLD analysis project Ga0210025, IMG submission 183989) | Groundwater microbial communities from Crystal Geyser aquifers in Utah, USA - Crystal Geyser metaG 2015-0102 (SPAdes) (version 2) | ecosystem: Environmental > Aquatic > Deep subsurface >...
AAGAAAAAAAATAATCTCGAAACTGGTGATACCCCAAATCGTCAAATAATCTCGAGTTCCAAAAATCTCGAAAAAAAGGGTAGCAAACTCGAGTCAGGGAAAATCTCGAATTTGGTGGTAACAGATCTCCATGGCTTGAACCTTAAAAAACATACTCGTACTAGTAGTCTAGTTAATAATAATAATAATATAGAGTATATTAGTGATTTGTAGTTCGTGATCCAAGAGTCATTTCGCTTAAAGACTCGTCGTTTTGACTAGAAGTCTACTACTAGACTAGTACGGCATGAATAATCATCTCCTAGCTAGAGGACCTACTCTAGCTAGTCTAGGTCTAGATCTACTTGTAGTATGTAAAAAAGTATCTACTTTTATTACTCCTACCAGTACGTAACCCAGAATTGAAAATTCTCCTGGTATTATTATTACTATTATTGTTAGCTCTAGAAGTTAACAGGTAGTAGTACTGGAGTAGTCTACTAGTCTAGCTAGTAGTAGTCTACTAGAGGAGTACCTGGTAGTAGTCTCTAATATCTGGCATAAAAAACCAAAGCCAAAACCGAAATCCTTTTGTAGCATTTGGGGGATGCCCCTGTCACCATCACCCTCCAATTCGTAGTGGTAGCAGTAGCAGCAGTACAAGTACAAGTAGGAGTATAAGTACAAGTACAAGTACGAGTACGAGTACGAGTAGTGGAAGTATCAACACTACACCAACAACTACATACACCAACCAACAAACCAACAAACCAACAAACCAACAAACCAACAAACCAACAAACAAACCAACACAAACAACAACAATGGTCTCATCTCCAACAACAGTCAATGCCAATAAAAACACTAAAAACAATCATCATCATCATCATCATCAACCACATTGGAATTTGAAATTATTGGTGATTGTGATTGGTAGTTGTACCTGTATGATCAGCTGGGGTTTGATAGTCCGTCATTTACATTTGAGCCAAAAATTACAAGCACAGCTAGAACAACTTTCTGCAGCAACAGCCGTCACTGATCGTGATCGTGATTATGATTATAATCGTGATCAGCAGCATCATCATCAGCAGCAGCAGCAGCAGCAGCAGTTGGAGAAAGTATCACCAGCATGGGCCAAATTGAAACATACGATAGTCCGACAACCTGCACTATCAACCTTTGCCAGAACACCCTCCTCCTCCTCCTCCTCGATTCGTGATTTGACGATATTACCACACGAATTACCAGGATACACAGGATGGGCCAGACCTGTTCATACACTGGCAGGTGATTTTGAACGCATCCAACAACCATCACAACAGCAACCATCACAACAGCAACATCAACATCAACATCAACAAGACGAGATGCTAGTGGTATCTGTGGGTCAGAATTGTACCGTACGTGTTCACTGTTCTCACGAGGCTGCTAGGTATGGTGGATCATCGTTTTTTGTACGAGCCTATGGACGATCCTTATTACCTGGTATCGTACAGGATTACAAAAATGGGACCTACGATATCACAGTCATTCCTTTTGATGAGGGCACGTATACACTGGAAGTCGTATTGACCTTTAGTCTAACACCCAATTATATGGATACACCATTAAAAGGAAGGGGTGGTGAACCATCCTACGAGGGTTACATGTTACCAGGATTTCCAATTGCCTTTACCGTAACGAAGGATGATGATTTTCAAGATGAACACAGTACTGGTAATAATAACGTCATTGATGCTACAACGAAAACCGAAACTACTACTGCCACCACCACCACCAATACAAACAACAACAACAACAACAACAATAACAACAATCATAATAATAAATTACCTGTTTGTCAAGCTCATGAATTGATCGAAACGTCAACACACAGTCAATTGTACACTGGACGGTGGTTGGTAACCAACAAGACACGACACTGGCCAGCGTCACGAACGATGGATAGTCACAGCAAACAAAATCCATACGCACAGTACGAAGCGATTGACTTACAAAATTACAAGGCATCCCACAATGCCTTGGGATTTCAAATGGAATACTTTTACAACGATTGTACGGTACTGTCCTATGCCGATATGACATCCCGGGAAAAGTGGTTACAGGTACTGGACGGCACTGCAGATGGTGGCAACGAACAGAAGAAACATCAAGCGATTCATGTCTTGTACATTGGTGATTCCAATACGAGGAATCAATTTAATTACTTTCGTGATCATATTGGAATGGTCGTGTCGAACAATCAGAACGTTCAAAATTATGATAGGGGACACAGTTGGACCTTTTTGGATGGACGATTAAAACTCACATACGTTGACATGATGGGAAATTGGCCACAAACCTTTAACAAAACCGTCGACACCATACATCATCACGTACAGGAACCACGAAATCGTGGTGATAATTTCATGGTCTTGTACAATGCTGGATTGCACGAAATTACGAATCGCTGTTCCTTAACAGGTGAAGCCAAGGGACTCAAATACGATGGATCGTGTTACGATGTGTACCGTCAGGACGTTCGAGATTTGACCAAGGTCGTGAAGAGCTTTCCTGCATCACTCCGAATATGGCAAAGTACTGTAGCTGGTTGGCCCAAGTGGGGTCTCTTTGGTGTATCGTGGCCACAAACACGAGGACAGAAGTTTCCATTGGAACCCAACTTTTGTGGTTGGATTAACGAATTGGCATGGGACGTGGTGCATACCGAACATCAAATTCCTGTTATGGATACCTACTGGATCAGTAGCAGTCGGCCAGATCATCGGGAAGTGGCCGATAAGAAGGATGCCAATCAACAAACCATGTACAAACTTGTCCATTTGGGTGATGAAGTATACTCCTTCTTGGTACGCAAATTTGTTCACGCCATCTTTGAAGCTCGTACCCATGGACGAACAGGAGTTCCCTACTTGTAACTTGTAATGGAGAGAAGAAACAAACAAACAAATAAAAAAATACAAAAAAACATCTTTGATTTCGTTTGTGCTATGACACTCATAGAAATTGTCAATAATTTTAACCTTGTAGTAGTACTAGCTAGTAGTACTACCAGGTAGTACTACTACAGCAGAGCGAGTAGTAGTTAGTACTCTGTTACCAGGTACTGTAGTAGTAGTAGATTACCACCACCCTACGAGTTGTTGCAACTACTACTGTAGCTACGGAACGAGGTAACAATAAATAGATCTACTAGTCTACTAGAGTAATAGTGGGCCCAGTAGAGTACCAGTACCAATTGCTAGAGTAGACTACCTGGTACCAGGGTAGCCAAACCACCCAATCATGACAATAGTGGTGTACCAGTTAGTAGTACTACCACTCGTACAACATTACAAAATTAATAGTGCTACCAGGTACCAGGTAGTCAGTAGCCGCAGCGAGACTTTCCGATTCGCATGATAAAAAACTGGAACTACGGTACCTGGTACTGGTAACCAGCCACTGTCATTTCTGGCTAAATAAAAAGATTCATGTTGGTACTGCTAGAGAACTTTCCGTAGTGGTACAATCAACTACCTGGTACCTGGTACTCAGTACCAGGTACCTGGTACATACACCTGGGCACTACGACCAGCTCTGAATCTTTATGATACTGGTAAGACGACAAGACTCCATGGATGTCAATTGGAATGAAAAAGACTTCAAGAGAAGCCATTGCAAATGTCACTGTAGATGGAAACGAGCCAATACTGGAACAGTAGTGCTGGTACTTCATGTTGGAACTATGCTGGGACTGTTCTCTGCCGGTGGACACCACAGGATTCCAACAAAATAATGTTCACCTGATGGACACTGAAAAAATACGATCATGATGTTGTTAAAATAAATAAATCTCCATCTTCCCTTCGCCAAAGTAAATTACCGATACCACTACCAGGTACTGTACCGGTACCAGGTACTACTGGTAGCTACTGGTAGTACAGAGTGGTAGTCTATTAAACCCTAGTAGTATAGAATGGAAATTCAATGTTCTACGATCAACCTTCTACGTTCTCCGTTCTACCAGAACCAGGTACCAGGTAGCAGATACTACCCGTAGTCAGGGTTCTGCTACTACCGTAGCTAGTAATACCTGGTAACAGGTAGCATACTACTAGTATGTTGCATCTGTGGAAAAAGTTTGTCAAGATACTGCTCCGATTCTCTCACTTTTTTTCGACTAAGATAAAAATTACTACAATAATCAATAATGGCTCCCAGCACTAAAGTAGACGATGATATGGATGAATTCATGAACGATTTTCTCGAGGGCAATATGAATATCGTGCCGATCGTGCCCATTAAGGTAGTATCGGTGCGTAGGACCACTAGCACCAGTAGCAGTCGCAGTCGCAGCAGCCGCGGTAGCAGTGACGGTAGAAGACGTCACAGCAGCAGTAACAGCCACAGCAGCAAGAGCAACGACCAAAAGTCTCTTGACACAGAAGACAAACCTCGAAGACCTGGTGTACGCCGCCACAAGAGCAGCGAAATGACGAGAGGCGAATCATTACGTTTTCCAGCTTTTCGTCGTAATAAGTCATCCGAAGACGTGCCTGCTGGTATTGGCAGTGGCAGTGGCAGTGGCAGTGGCAGTGGTGATCGTCATCGGGATCATCATCGGGATCATCATCGCAGACGAAGCAGTAGCAACAAATCCCAAACAAAGCTGGATCCACAGCAAATCATTTCCATGATGGAGCGTGCCGCAGATGAGGAGGGTGCAGAAATCTTTGCTGACGCGCTGCTTCACTACGGAATGACTAACAAAGAAGAGAAAGAGATTGAGGACTCGACGACTGCTGCTGCAGCCGTCGTTGGAGCTCGGCCGCGAAGGAGTTTCCTTCGAGTTTCCAATGAACCTGTTACCGCCTGAAAACGACAAGCACGGTACTGAAGAAGAAAAAGAGCGGCTCGTTCCCAGCCACTGCAGCCCTAAGCTTGAGACACCTGTAGTTAGTATCATTACTAGCTATTCAGTAGATACTACTATGAGTGCTAGCTAGCAGGAAGAGGTGTAGAATTCAGAAGAAGAAAAATTATAAAATTATGTATTCATGTGTGTTAAACTACCAAAAAAATGTTCTTCTGATGAAGCACTACTGAACTCGCCGCAACTACTACGCTTGCAACTTCCTCCTCGAGGTAAGAAAACTCCTAGCTAGCCACACGTATCTACTAGTAGTACCTATGAGTAGTTTTGGAGCTGAGCTTATGTTACACTCTATTTCGTGCTTTTTAATGTTGTCTAGCCCGGCCAGCAGCTGCGACTACTCCCTCTACAGCATCTAATGAGTAGGGAAATCAAACCTTGATAAACCGTATCCATGACGAATAGCTACTCCGTACCACTACTAATAGCTAAGGCCGAGTGGTACTAGTAAATAATTGCCTCCGGTGGATACTACTAGACTAATACCACTACTTAGAACCTAATGTAGTACCTAGTAGTGCCGACTACTGTAGCTAGTAGTACCTGGTACTCGAGTACCAGGTAGTACAAGTAGCACGTACTTTCTACAGTTTCTACCGTTACTGGTACCTGGTAGTTAGCACCAGATTCTTGTTCCGTTCGATGGATACCGTACCTTTGGATGCTATTGTATTTGGAGATTTGGGGAGACAAAAACAACTCTTGTGCTCATTTTAGACCTGGGTCATTATTCTGGAAATGCTGGCACCTACGGTACCTGGCACCACTACCTTGTACCGTACCATAGTACTAGTAGTGGCAGTAAATATGCTACTGGTATCTACTAGGTACGCGCCTTGTGAATTCACGAGGCTTAAGGTAGTCGATAACAGTAATGGGCTCTACTGCTGGTGCTGTAGTTTGGTTATCAGTCGATGCGAATTGATAATTATTAAAGCCTCGTGGATTCCTTCTCCAGTGTACTAGGTACCTGGTATGATTCGCGCGATGCCACTCTTGTATCGATGTACGGTACCAGGTACAGTACCATACTGGTACAATCACCTTGTCCGACATTATTGATCTTCCTTCCGAGTTTAGATTCCAAAATGACCGATTACGATAATGTTAAAAATAATTACGATATTTGTATCCTTGACTGATGAAATAACAGCGAAAATTCAGTCGATACCTAGTTTTTGATAAAGACCCAGTGCGTTGAAAGGGTCGCTTTGAAAATTAGGGATGCAACCAGTGGAATGAAGGACACTTTCTTTTATTGTCAGGAAAACTAAAAATAAATCATTAATAGTCGTGACTGCAGTCCATTTTTCCCAGGACCCAGATCTATCAATGAAAGGTGATATTCAAACCTGGTACAGTACTACTGTACCTGGTATCTAACAGGTAGAGTACCAGTTTGCGATCGTTTAACAGGTGATAAACTTCGGCAACCAGCCTCGAACACCTTACCTGTAAACAATAATAAGTAGCGAAAGTAAATATTATTGCCTCAGAAGCTCATCGAAATGTGTTTTGATGATAATAATGAGCACTACTACTCCTACTATAGTAGTACCAGTACCAGGTACAGTAGTATTTAATGAATATCAATAAAACATCGGAGTGAACCCAATTTAGGCCAAGAATCCAAAACAAACCAGGCAGCGACAGAGTAGACGTACTACTCTAGTACTAGGTATTCGTCGTTCCCAAGATATCAGATACATACTCCAGAATATAATAATAATAATATCATTATTTTTCCACAATACACTAGACAACTAGTAGACTACTAAGTGCTATTGAAGATTGAAGATTGAAGTAGCATCCAGGTAGGCCTTCTAAACTCTAAACATTCGACAATGGAGATATTATCTATTATCGTCACCCACCTGTCATTATTTGTCTTCATATTGTTTTCGCTTCCACCTCATACCTCATTATTTAACAATTTAACCTCACACAGTCCTGTGTTCCTCTGTCGCTCCTATCCTGGCTTACCCTGGTATGATCTTGTTTCTTATAGTGGAACATTTTTCATTCGACTAAAATCTTTTCAGCTACGTTTCCGTCAAGATTGCAAGATGGTATTTAGTTCGTTGTCCCCTACCACTACCGGTACTACTACCAGACCTCCCATGAGTCCTCGGCACAAATTTAAAAAGCAGCATCATCATGATCCGCGCAAGCTGTGCGATAAGGCCAAGAGCTGCCCTGTGGAGAGCAGCTGTACTTTGACTAGTACTGGTACTAGCAATAGTAGAAGTAAGAACGAAAGTAAGAACGAGAGGAATCACTGCACCAGCGCCAAAGCAAAGAAATCCGCTCGCATCAACGAATTTCAAAATACCGTTCACGAGTACCAAGCCGTACCGTTGCACCTGTATTCGCATGTTTGGTACGATCACCATGAAACCGAGGATATGCTCGAAGAGATGAAATCCACACTGGAGTTGTACGCTCAATTCCCTGACTTGATTGACGAAGGTCACCAGTGGGATACGGATACGGATACGGATACTACTGCGTCAAGTTCGACGACTAGCCCCAATATGACTGCTACCACGATGTGGGGCCTGGAACGGCGAACACACGAAGGTCATGCGGAACGCATGGAATGGAGACAAGCCACGGTTAAAGCTGTACTAGACGAACAAGATCGACAGTGGGAAGTACTGAGTCTATCCGAACCTACGGATGATATGTTGCTCGCTATGGCATCCCTGGTGCACACGCGCGAGGCCGTGCGGTTGGCAAAGCGCATGGGTCGTCACATGGCAATTAATATTGATATCAATATCAATACTGATTCTTCAAGAAAGGAACAAGAGAAGGTCCATCAATTCCATGATGAAGATGATGAAACTACCGTCACTACGGTAGGCATGGATGCATCCTTTAATACGTTGGCATTGGATCGAAGTTTGTCAAGTCACTGCAGTCTTTCGAACAGTAGCGTGCGATTGTCATCCTTTCAATCCAGTCAACCCTCTCTGTTCTTTGCAGCCTCCATCGAAGAGGAAGAAGAAGAATCAGTTGATCATGCTGCAACAACAAAAACACCAAGGAACGCGGATATCATCCAATCTAGTTTGCAAGGGGAATGCGATAGCGACGCTGCTTACAGTATCTCTCGGAACAGGTATCATGACAGCAGAGGATCATTGAAGCGATACTTCAAAAGCAAGGACAACACGATAGTACAGTTGACGTCCGAAGCCGAGGTTGCAACCGTCAGTAAACCACCCAGGCAGTATTCCAATGGATCTTCCAAGACAGCGTCCACTACTGCGTCTACTGTCATTGATGACGATGGTGACGATGGCAATGACAACAGCATTCAAGAGGACGAGGAGGAGCAGGAGGAGCATTGCCAAGAATTATTAGATTGGATGAGCGAGCTGGAAAAGATCACGCCAATACCATCAAACGAAAAGATACCTAAGCATCTTTCCATCAAACGATACTAAGTAGCATTGGACAGTGTTCAGGAAGAAACCAATAGTGGCAGGAACATTCCTACTTCTATTGCGATTCGGTTTTGAGTTTAGAGACGAAATAAGGAATCATAGCTCCTCCTATACTCTAAACAATACTTCATACATTTCAACTTTCGAACCTTACGTTGTACTGGTACTAGCTAGCTAGTAGTACTAGTGAATAACAGCTTCTTGGTGGCAATCGATTCTATTGCTGCTGCTGCTGCTGCTGCTGCTGCTGCTGCTGCTGCTGCTGCTGCTGCTGCTGCTGCTGCTGCTGCTGCTGCTGCTGCTGCTGCCAGAGTCAGAGACCATCAGTATTAGGATATATTGTACTCATGGAGTCTTCAAAACAACCGCGTTATTGGAAATTTCTGCTGCGGTATACCGTACCTGGTAACTCAATACTACCTGGTAGTCTACTAGTAGGGGTCAGCTAATACCTGGTAGTAGAGTACATCGACATCACACAAGTAGTACCTGGTAGTCTCCAGACTGGTGGTCTAGTACCAGTACAACTTATTTTATTATTCCGATTGTTTCTATTATTTAATACGTACTACAGTACTAGCTAGTACCTGGTGGTACATGAAAGACTGACTAAAATCGGAGTAGCTACCGCAGTTAGCTCTAGTAGTATTGCAATACCTGGTACTACTAGTAGACAAGACCACAATTAGAACTACTTTTAAAGAATTTACAGTAGCCGAAGTAAAGAGTTGTGACTGTAGATACCAGTCATCATGAAATTGACAGTTTTCATTAAACGGTCATTTCGTTCGCTTTCTCACAATCTACGCACACCTGCTACATTGCTACCCATTAAAAAAGAAAGATACCAAATACCAACCATAACATTGATCGACCTTGCCACAAACAAGCAAGCAAAAGTTATTACTATTCGCTACCACTGAATAAAAAATGAAGTTGATTGTATTCTTGGTGGTTGCTCTAGCGTCGGTTCCATCCTGCTACGGTACGTGCCTTCGTGATTACAAGACAACCATCACTACCACTTTTTTCCAGCAGGTCGTCATCCCGGTTCCAATCTTTATTTGTCGGAACAAAAATGTCAACGACATCTGTTGCAACAACAGAACATCAACATACAAAACAAATGGATGACATTACGGTAGCTTTCTTGGCGGATGAAATGGACGCAGATGAATTCGTGACAGCTCTGCTGGAGGCACAAACGGAGGCACTTGCCAAATCTTCAAACGAAAATGCCAGAAGCTATAGAAACAAAAGTAAGAAAGAACAATGGAATCATCATTTGACGAATGCCGTTGCTGATGTATTGCACAGCAATCTTTTGCACGTGCTGGTTCAAGAAAGTCGAGAATTTATCACGCAACTGGAGAACAATGCTGAGTTGATGAACAGTACCTACGTCGGAGAATATTCTGATACTACCTATGCAGAAGCCTTGAGCAAAATGACAACTGCTGGTAGAGGTATGTTGAAACTAGCAAATGAATTTGGAGGATATGTTCAGCATCAAACCACCCAGACCGTAAATTTTGAGACGATGAAGTCCCAGTTGCAGTTACGTCTTCAACAGGCGTGGAAGGAAAGCCAGACATCTACTTCTTCTCTTTCCCTCTCTTGTGCTTTTTTTGATGGTGATGTTACCCATGATGATAGAACCATAGTCATTGAAAAACCACAAGTTGATGCTACTTCTTCTGCTCCAGACTTATTCTTCTTGAAACCGTAAGGCACTTCATGAGTCATTACTACATTACCAGTTCTTGGCTATTACTATTAAAATACTAATATAAATTACCATTTTCTACGCGATCTTTGAGAGGCACTAGTTGTACAAGAGTCAGAAGTCATTCGTCCCTGACCTCTCGCGACGACATTGGTGACAACAGAAGATCTATTCCGAAAGTAGGAGCAATAGACTTATTCGCGAAGGTATATTTAGGTCTAATATTTTAGGGGAAAGTCGACACTCGAAAGTCTCACGGATCATTCTCGACAACCAAATCATCATTTTCCAATTCTTTATCCAAGAAAGAATCTCCAGAAATTCCGAACGATTTCGCTGTTGCTGTTGTTGCTGCTTTTGTTCGAGGTGGTCGTGTCAATGCAGCTCCACTAGATCCGCGCGTCACGTGTTTCATAAAGGGAATCTTGGGCTGCACTGTTACAGCACCCGTCACAGGATCAATATCAATGGCATCCAAAAATAAAAGTAGTAGTACTAGTACTGCTACGCCAATAATGATCCACCAAAATCGTTTTTTGCAACTTTCACTGTACGTTATTATGTTACTGGTTGGGGTAGTAGTGGTCGTGGTAGAAGTAGCGTTGGAGCGAAGGTTTCTCGAAGTCTTGTGGGGGACCAAACATTCACTTACCAGGGGGGATAATGGTGCATTGATTGCCATTGTTGGATGCAGTAGAGATTTCGATGGTGATGCTTGCTGTCTTTTATCTTGTTGGAAGGGGTGAAAGAATCTTGCAACTAATCTTTAGAGTACTTACTTTTTTCTAATTTCCTGTAGTCGTAGTGCTTCGTGCTAGAAATCACTTCTCACTTCTACTACATACTAGTAGACCTACTAGTATCATATATGTTGCGACTTGTGGCAAGCTACTGTAGGACTACTGATGAAAAAGACTCAAGACACTCACTCGTGTCAGTTGGTTTCTGGCACGGTCATTATTATTATTATCGTACTCTGACGAGTTATTACTATTTACTACGAGTGGTACCAGGTAGTATGCATTTCTCTAATAGCAGTAGTGGTACTAGTAGACTTACTATTCTACCAGACCTACTACTAGCTAGTAGTACTCTACTACTCTAGTACTAGTCTATAATTTTTTACTCGACTACAGTAGTATTGCTGCTACTACTCTACTACTAGCTAGACCATTAGTAGTAGTCTTAGAGGGGATGATGTGTGCAAAGTTGCTCGGGTCCGTTTCGTGCTCACCCTAAAAATGTACAAATAGATGTCAGCAGCTTGTGGACTTGGACAGGATCGAACGTCCATGCCGCACAGTGGCAAGTAGCAAGGTTTCCTTCCCATCGTCGTTCGTAGTGTTGTCGTTATCCATAATGCCGGCGGAGTTGGTTGGTTTGAAAAGGCCAAGTAGTTGCGCTTCCTCAGTCGGTTTTGCGCGATTTGACGATTGAGCGATCCCATTGATCTGTCACTTTTCGCAGTGTACGACAGTCATCATCGGCTGGTTGCATCCTTCTCTCTCATGGCAGTGACGACGTATTGAGGTCTTGTAGATCCCCCGGTTCATTCAAACTTCAAACCAAATCGATTGATCGTGTCTTCAAAACTTTGAACTATTGCAGCTCCGGCTCTTGTTCGTTCTAGAAACTCGCATCGTCGTGACACCTTGTCGTCTTACCCGAAAGAAGTACGGAGCCAACTATTGACTCGTACGGTCGTAGCCCGGATACCGGCTGTATGCTGTATTGCCATCGTGATTAGAGGCTTGGTAACTGATACCATGTAAAAAGCCAGTGTGGAGATATCGAGTGAATACATTCGTAAATTAGTAAGTCTTAATTACAGGTATATTGGAAGTGAACCAACGAGCAACGTGCGACTCGTCAATACAAGGCATCATCGATAGTAGTAGTACACTGGGGTTACGCAGCCATACTTCAAAACTCCACAGTATTTGTCCAAGGACAATACGAACTCAATAGCAATCAGTATTGGAAGAACTGTTCTTCCATTGTGAACACCGCTCAACCGTGTGTCGAACTCTTGTTACTTTACTTGAAAAAAATAGCTCTTCCCTTGTTACATGTACAGTACCGTGGAACTGGTAGCGAAACCACAACGAAACGAATTCATCTCGCCAGCGAAAACCACCACGATGCACGATGGTTTCGCTATTTCACCGAAGAGAGTTGCACGTAAAAAAATATTCAGCTTTTGCAACACAACTTATCGAATCACCAAAGAGCGTGTACACCTTAAGTTAATACCAAACAAACAATTTCAAACATCATTACAATGACATCTTTGTCGACTCACATCACCATCATCATCACCCTCATCATCACCTCCATCCTCCTTAAGCTTGCCGTCTTTGCTTGTACCAAAACGGCCGAGTTTGCGATCAAAATGATCTCTTCCATCCTCCTTTTTCTGTTTCCCTTTTTTTCTTTTTTCGCCACTTCCCTATTCAAGACTCGTCGTGGTCTTGTTTCCGCGGCGACAGTGATAACCTCCCTCTTCCTTACCACCGTGCGTTGGTTCACGCACTTGAACGCCCGCGTCCTTTATTGGATCGTGTCGAATATTTTTTCGACCGCAACTTGGTTTGGCGGGAAACTTTTCTTCATCCTTGCTTGCCTTTTCTCGTTTGCTCTTTCACTCATTGAGTGGACAGCCAAAAGCATCCTCGTTGCCACGGTCGCCTATTATTTTGTGCACGCCTTTGGCTTCCAGGTAAGTATCGTTCTCTTCGCGACATGGACTTTGGTTCACGGTTCTCGTGCTGTCATGGCTTATTGTCGTCATCGTTCTTGTTATCGACGCAGCCAAACAACTCCTCCCCGCATGGAGCAACGACCACAAGAAAATGTGCAGCAACCAACCGCGACCGCGACCGCGACCGTCGACCGAGTTGTCGAGCAGCAACAGCAACAGCAACAGCAACAGCAACAGCAACAGCAACAGCAACAGCAACAGCAACAGCAACAGCAACAGCAACCACGACCTCAACCCAACCCAATGGTAGAGGTCGTGCCCCACGTTGCCACGGTCAATTGTCGTGTCAATGGTACGGCACCGAGATTCCACGCTCTCGTTGTTAACAACTGGAAGAGCTATCACCGTGACGTTCCTTCCGTACGAATGGATCGTCAACGGCGCGTGCGCTTTCAAGACGACTCTTTTGACTGTCTTCCAAAGCCACAGCCAACAGCCGTCCACGTTGTAGACTACAGCGAAGTCGAACACGAGAAGCGGCAGTGCATCATGAAGATCAAGCTTGCAGTCGCTTCCAACACGGACGATTTCTGGGATGCCGTGGACGAACATGGCAGCGACCAGATGCACGCCACTTGCATTTCCCAGCAAGAGCTTGCCGACTTGCGAGCGGAGATTCACGCCATGATGGTGCCCTTTCTCAAGCCCGCGACTCCAGCTTGCACGGCCATTGTACCGTATGTCGCACGAGCCATTGTCGTGTACGTGCCCAACGATGCCATCGTGCCCTATGTCGCGCGTGATATTGTACCATCTGTACACGAACCGACGACGTGCACCATGGTTCCTCGCGATTGGATCGCTGCTCACGAGCGACCCAGCTTTATCCTTCGAGATGATACGCCCAATCAAAATACTCTTGGTGTGCTTGTGGTGTACAACCCACAAGCCCTTGCAATGAAGCAATCATGGTGGTGGATCGTTCTCGCTGCGCTCCACTTACAACATCAACAACATCAACAACATCAACAACATCAACAACAACGACACGAACTTCATGACCCAGTCGATGACAACAACGATATTCCGACCGCTCCCAGCAATGACGACGACAACGAACATGATGAAGTGCAACCGGTCCCCCTTGGTGCGGGGGGGGCTCCCTGAGTAAGGATTTAAACTGCACTCTGCCCTGCTGTTTGGCTAACAGCACAGGTACCAGCACCCAGCCTATTTTGCTCTACCACTGGATTCTGTTCCTCCTCT
>Ga0210025_1003559_pt1 | contig 14012 bp, 8 predicted proteins | sample CryGeyme20150102_FD_183989 | JGI IMG/M metagenome (GOLD analysis project Ga0210025, IMG submission 183989) | Groundwater microbial communities from Crystal Geyser aquifers in Utah, USA - Crystal Geyser metaG 2015-0102 (SPAdes) (version 2) | ecosystem: Environmental > Aquatic > Deep subsurface >...
GATACACTAAATCGTCAAATAATCTCGAGTTCCAAAAATCTCGAAAAAAAGGGTAGCAAACTCGAGTCAGGGAAAATCTCGAAATTGGTGGTAACAGATTCTTATCCAAAGCACTCTCGAGAGAAAAAATAATGAATCAAGATCCCAAGCAACTTTCTCTACAGGAGCTACTGTGGCTACTGTGAACCTAGTAGCTAGCTATCAAAACGAAGAAAACACCGCGGCAAAGCTATAGTTTTCACAATGATCACCTATCAACTACTGCCCACAGTACTGGCCTCTGCCAGGTTTCAGTCTGTAGTGCGGTGTTATTCCACCGCCTTTCCTACAGTAGTGCTATCGGAAGCGCTTTCTTCTCGATTAAATGATTGCAACTTGCTGTCAGAATGGACGGCACCCGCCGGTTCTCAATCGTCGTTTGGAGTTTACGATCCTGCCTCTCCTGGCACATTATTGGCGGACGTTCCTTCAAGCTCGCAGATTGATCGAGTCCTGCAAGAATCTCACGACGCTTTGGAGTCCTGGCGAGATGGAACCACTGCCAGCCACCGAGCCAATCTGTTGACAGCATGGTCAAGTTCCATGAAGGACAATGTAGATGATTTGGCCACCATTATGACACTGGAGTCAGGAAAACCACTCGCAGAAAGTAAAGGAGAAATAGCGTATGCTGCCAGTTTTCTAGATTATTATGCAGGTGAAGCCGTCCGATCATCTAATGCAGGCGGTGGCTTCTTGGTTCCTACACCCTTTGCTCAGGCCGACGGAAGTCCTCGTGGCCAGATACTTGCCAAGCATCAGGCGGTCGGATTGACTGCGATGATAACACCGTGGAATTTTCCAAGTGCCATGATGACGAGGAAGGTTGGGCCGGCCTTTGCGGCGGGATGTACCTCAGTTGTCAAGCCTGCTCAGTTGACGCCTCTTAGTGCCATTGCATTGGGAACTCTGGCGTATCGTGCTGGAATCCCAAGAGAAGTCTTTCAGATTGTTACATCGAGCTCTGAAGATACACCTGCAATAGGAAAAGCTATGTGTGCCAGTCCACTTGTCAAGAAAATCAGCTTTACCGGGTCCACAAAAGTCGGAAAGCAATTGATGCAGGAATCGGCCGTCAATGTCAAACGTCTGAGCCTAGAACTGGGAGGGAATGCGCCGTTTATTGTCTTTGATGATGCAGATATCGAACAAGCAGTTGATTCTGCAATGGCCAGCAAATTTCGCAATGCTGGACAAACTTGGTGAGTGCTCGTGTGTCTGCTGTGATCACTTCATCATGATTTAGTGTTTTGCCATTGAAGTCCAGCCACTCACACTCTTCTTGGCACAAAGTGTTTGCTCCGACCGTTTCTTGGTGCATTCAAGTTTACACGATGAATTTCTTCAGAGATTAGTGACGAAAACAGAAGAACTCGTCGTGGGACCTGGCATGAATAGCAAAACAACTATGGGTCCACTGATTTCGGAAAGTGCTATAGATTCCATGACTTCCAAAGTGGAAGCTGCACTGCAAGCTGGTGCAACTTGTCACACGGGCGGGAAAAGGCTTCCCGAACTTGGATCTCAGTTCTACGCTCCCACCATTTTATCCAACGTCTCACTCGACTCTGACATTTGGAAGAAAGAAACGTTCGGTCCAGTTGTTGCGATACGATCCTTTGATGCTGAAGAAGAAGCCTTGCAGATAGCCAATGATTGCTCTGTTGGTCTGGCGTCCTATTTTTGCACCAAAGATTTGTCTAGAGCATTTCGGTTTTCGGAACGGTAAGTCAAAGCTTTGTTTATTAAATTTGGTTGGTAAAGCACATGTTTTTTTTTATTATTCCTTCAACTGACCTTTTCACTCTTTTTGATATTTTTCTTGCAAGTCTGGAAAGTGGCATTGTAGCGGTCAATGCGGGTATTTTTAGTACCAGCGCAGCTCCATTTGGTGGCGTCAAGGAGAGTGGATTGGGTCGGGAGGGAAGCCACCTGGGTATCTCGGAATACTTGGAGACAAAGTACATATTGATGAACGCGTGAACACAAGCGAAAAGTGCTATACTAGTGACACGCAGGAAACCTATTCTTCTTCTGCTGTATGATTGTGGTTCTGCCCAGTGTCCATGATCTCTTTGTGTTCGCAAAAGTTGCTCGGTTGGCTACGATCACTTTGGAAGCGCTCCTCAGAAATCATACCCAGCTTTCGGACATCCACATAGTTAATTGCGTGCCTACAAAATCTATAGAGTACAAAGTGCTAGGTGCTAGCTTGCTTCTGTAGCTATTGTAGGTAGCATACACTCGTTTGTCTTCAGATTGGTTCTTTTTTTTTTTTCTGTATTATTATTTTCTTCAAGAAGTGACGTGTCATTATTTTAGTCTGAACGGGGACGTTCAGTCTTGCATGTTCGCTCGGTCGGGGTGCTGGCTACTACTAGACTAGTAGTCTAGTGGAGTAGAATTTTGTACTCGTACTCGATATTCATTAATTATTGTTTGTGGCGTCCGTCCGGATCAAAACGATTTTATCGAGCACAGTAGTCAAGTAGTGCCTCCTCGCTCTCATACAACTCAAAGCAACCTCGCACTTCGCACCATTCATCCATCATCCATCACTACTAGATAATGCGTTCGCTTCGCAGTAAAGCCGCAAATAAGACCTTCAACGAAGGAGATACTGTTCAGGTGAGTCAAAAATAGTTACTTTATATTGATGGCAGTTGTGTGTTTGGGAATGATGGGGGTTCCCTATTAGTAGCGTGACAATACGTTGGACCGCGAGTGGGTCAGGGGTTGCATGATTGTTCCTTGGGATACATGCATGCCATACTTCCGTCTCCTCTAAAGCCAAGACGTGACGGTTCTTTCACAGGGTCCCATCATTCTGATTGCAACATGCCTAATGCCTAATGTCACTTGAACGTTTCTCATTATAACTTATTTTGTCGTTCGCTTTTTGGTGTTCCTGCTATCATTTTCTTACCCTGCTTGTCAAGATTGTCCGTCGAAGTGGCGTTGAAACTGGAATCCTCCTCAAAAGACTGGATGCCAAGAAAGGCAAGAACGATGATGCCATGCATTGGCTAGTCTCGGTCGATGCCAAGAGCGGCGGTGGCATTGAAGAAGAAATCTCCGAACAAGACTTGAATCATTTTCTCCATTCTACTTCCAACAGCACTAACAAAAACGGCAGCAGCGGTATGAAAAGTGGATCAAAGGGACATCGGGTTGCTACTCGGCGATCGGATAAGGCAGCTGCTAAGGTTAGTGACGAGGAAAAGCCTACGGGGTCCAAATCCAAAGGCAAAACGTCCAAGACAGCCGAAACCAAAAGCAAAGAAACCGCCATTACTACCAACAACAATACGCACCGTACTCGTGGTACGCGACGTCAACGTGGTGATGATTCCGATTTGATTGTGGCAGATGTGGCCGAGATTGAAAAATTGCATTCCAACCACAAGCGTCCCCGCGTCGCTCCCAAACCCAAGGTGGCAGAACACGAATCGGTCGTTGAAGTCAAAATGAATACGGGAACCTTGTTCATGTACCGCGGTGACAATCCACGAGCTGAATTTATCCGTACAGTATAGTCATGAGAGCTTTATGCATCTCGTGTATACGTGTTATGCCTAAATGAAGAAGAGAAAATGGGCATCATCAACGACAAGAAGTAGCACAAGAAGGGGGCGTCCGTCATTGTCGGCGGAGACAACAAATAACAATGACCAAGAAGAAAAGTGGAAGAGAGCTACTCGAAATCATTCAAAATTTGTGGGCTGTGTGATGTATTCAAATAGTAACCTCTATTAAACCAAATGAAACAAACAAGAATATTCGACCAGCTTAGTACTTTAGAAGAAGGGGTCGTTCGGGAATTGCAAAAGTTTGCTCGACGTAGACAAATTAGCAGATTGGTACTAGCTAGTAGAGGGCCAACGTAGTTTGAATGCTTGCTAAATAATAGCTTTCCCCTTGCAAATGGAGAGAGCAATGCGCTGACGGCATTGGTCCACGTGGTGCTGGGTGAACAACAATGGACAATCCTTCGCTACAAAGTCCGCAAACATGCAAGTAAAGACTCCACAGTCATACCCTAGAAGCAGTAAGAAACCAAATAAGTTGCACGAAAGGAGAAAAGCGAAATGCACAGCATTCACCCAGGGGATACGTACCATTTCCTTGTCGCGGAGTGTCAGGAGTGCACTCAATCAGCTGCCATTTGTCCAAATCGGGAAGAGGACAATTCTTTTTGCTTTTGTGGTCTTCTTGCAGGTACCGAAATATGTGGTTCAGGTACCCTTTTCCCGAAGATCCCATGGAATCATAAAATCGAATCTTTTTCTCTTGCATGAACGCAACTGCGCAAACCCAATGCATGCCTCCCTGATTGATGGGAAAAAATACTTTGTTCAGTGCAAACAAATCTTTTCCTGGAACTTTTTTAGACCAGCGTTTGACATTATTGTATGTAAACTTGCTTTAGGAATATCAAGCAATGGAAAGAAAAGCGGCAACATATATAGTTCAGATCAAACAGTGGAGCGAAAATAATGAAGAGAAAGAATGAATTATGCGGCAATAACCTCCAAGCATCAAATAACATGTAATAGATCACTACCACTTACCCGTCCAAATTCGGATCACTATTTCCTTCGTTTAGTAGCTTCGTCATAAAGAAAGACTTGAAAAAGTGACTTCGCTTCCGGCCTGGATCTGCGGCGCACATCTCTTCATCACGCTTACTGAGCATGACGAAGAAGAAATGAATGACTTCATCATTCAGCCACTGGCCAGGCTGTAGTTTACGCATGGAATCACGTTGGACACTATCAGAGCCCTCTGCTTGAATGATTTCATTGCCTGGTCCATATCCCCATATGGCCTCTCGCACCATTGCATTTTCTTCGTCGGTGAATTCCCGCAACAGTGCCGACGCTAATCGTTTGGCTTCTTCTTCCTTTTCTTGTTCCTCCAAACGTCGCTGTACTTGTTCGACAGCTTGGCTTTTTCGCGCCTTCTCGCGTGCGGCCTCTCGGGCCTCAATTTCTCTCTCCAACGGGGACAGGTCGTCGCCCTTGCGATCACCAAGCAGTTCAGGCAATCTTGTGCCAGTAATTTGGCGGAATCTAATCGTAGACGGTTCTAATTCGGCAGAAAGATGTGGCAAATCTCGATCCAGAAATAAGGCAGCAGTTCGAGCTACTATTCCCCTCTCTTCGACATCCCAACTGCCGTCCACCGGAAATACTATTTCGTTCTCCAAATAATTTCTAGCATCTTGCCACGATACCACCATGGACGTGGAAGAACCTGCCCTGCTTGCCAAGCGGCTGAACGCATTGGTAATTTCGTATCGCTTTTCCATTTCCATCGCGTCTCTTTTCTTGGATCGACCAAAAATGCTTCCAAAAGTAGTATTCCACAGATGCAGGTGCGGCGATGCCGTTTGACTTGCGGCTAGGTATGCGTCTCGAATCTCATTACTTTGCGCCAAGATACTGCACATTTCCAATTTGCTGCACGGGCTGCCTTGGCGTCCATCCAGTAGACTCAGGACTTCATTTTTAATGACCCTGGCTGTCCCCTTGTCCACCGCCGTTCTGCTCGTGTCCTTCATAGTGTTGCCATTGAGGCTATCCGGAGAGTGTTGTGCTATGCTCGTATCGAAAGCGAAGATGCTAGAAAGGCGATTCTTTTTCGGAGTCTGGCATTTCTTCGCGTTTCTTTTTTGATTTTTTCGTTGCAAAATTGTCATGACACGCGTAGCTTTAGTTGTTGGCCTTTTGCGTCAAAGGGTGCTCTCGTGAGTGCAGCAGCCGAAGCGACGGTTGACGGTGGCTGATTGAGAAGGAAATCGCGGATTCGCTTAACCGACGAATAATGAGCTCTCGATACCAAGAGCTACGCAATGTCAACTCAACAAATCTCCTTTCTTATTATTTTTAGACTACAAGACTACTCCGCATACAAGTCCCAAGTTTTTTGTTCAGGAGTGCTGAGTTTCAGTGTACTACAACCAATGTATCATTGCTGGCTTAACAGGATTGAATATTGAATATTCTTATTGTTCAGTGGTCGTCAACAACAACTACTACTAGTAGAGACTAGTGACTCGAACTTGTCACTCGATTCTCCAGTTGTATCCTTATTACTAGAGTAGTAGCAGTAGTAGCACTGACCTTGATTTTCTTCGGACAGGTGACTCTACTGGAGTGCTCGAGTACGCAATGGAAGTCAAATTGTAAATAATGAACAGAAAATATTTAAATATCAAATATGAAGGTATACAAAGGGAGAGATCTACGTCTCAATGATTGTATCTGAGCTATCTGGCTCGTCGGCGGGAAGGAGTTCTCTGGTTTCTCCCAAAGCAGACCCGTCGCCACTCGAGGTCGAGCTATGATTGTCTGGATAGGTAATAGTATTGGCAAAATCCACAGGGGCGTCATTTGGGTGGTCGGACGAACCGGTGCCGGCATACATTTCAGATTCTTCCAGCGAAAGGACTTCTGGATGAGAAGCCACAGTGCTATTGTCGCCCACGCCGGCAGCTCGGAGAGCCCATTTGAACGTGTCAGTGAACCCAATCGGAGGCTTTTGAATAATCGTTGCGGCTTCATCTCGGTCATCCCACGTTGTTCGGTCAAAGGCGCGCAGCTTGTCCATCTCAGACGTGTCTACCTCGTCGTCGTGCTTTTGTCTCAGGTATTGAGTATACGCCTTTATGACAAAGGAACCGACGCTTGCCAGGCCAAACACAAAGGGGATCAAGAGGAAAGCACCAAAACCGATCGACGCTTCAACCTCCATGCATTGGGCATCATTCGTGGCAATTACACCATAGAAAGCCAACGATTCAAGAAGAGGATTCAAATCGTCGCAGTAAGTGTTCAAAAAGAGCCGGGAAACCTGACCTAGCTGCCAACTTTCAATGATGATGCCCAAGATATAAACCTCAACATACTGCCATGCTTGAAGAGTTTCGATGGCAATGGCAACCCTTTCTCTTGTCTTCCTTGTCTGAGGGAACAACCACATGTACGTCATTGTAGCCAGCATGGCAATTGGCACAACCAGCAGAGTAGCGATGAATACAATTGTCAAGAAGATATTTCCAATGTAGTGTACGGTTTCTTCCATGTACACGGCTTGCTCGACCATGGCTGCAGCCATCGAGAAAATACTCTCCTTTTTAACAGCTTCTTCTTTCAAATACTTTCCAATTTCGATAAAAATTCCAACGACGCCATAGACTTCAATTCTCAAAGAAGGCAGGGTAACTAACGACCCCAACAGGGCAGACAGCATCATTGCTGCCACAGGAAAAGAGAAATTCACGCTTCGGCGAGCAACGACCCTTTCGCTTTCATTGTCGAATTTCTGCATAAACCGGTGCTTGCAAAGTAGGTCTTTCTTTTCATGGTCCGAAGTTTCGGAGGCAAGCAGCGGAGCAGGATCTGTTTCTTCTATTACTACATCGGACAATCTTTCAGGATGGTGCCTCTCTTGATATTTGCGTTGGCCTTCCTTGACGATTCTACGGTGGTACATGACAATAAAGTGCGAACTTATCTGTGACATCAGCTGAGCAAGCAAATTCGCATAGAGACCCCATTCTGGAATAACCAAAAGTTGGACGTTGTAGATATCTTCGGGAAGGAATGGATAGCGTGGACTGCCGCCGCCAATTCTGTGGACGCAAGAGCATTTTGAATTGAATGAGTTTGAAGGAGAAAGTCGCCAATAGAGAGTGCACACACAAATTCGCACAGCACAAATAAAGGGCGTACCTGAATCCGACAATGGTGATGAAAATCACGAAAATATCAATCATCGACCACTTGGCCAGAATATCCAGCCACATCAGAAACTTCCCTCGGCGCGTCACGGAAACCATTGTTGTCGGTAAGTACCACAACGAAAGTGTAATCAATTGTTTTGTGTAAGGCCAAATGCCCGAAAAGAGCAAAATTATACCTGCAAGTGCTTCACCACCATTATACCACAAATCAAGGGTTGATTGGGCGATAGAGAAATTGTAGAAATTTTCAACAGAGAATGTTTGCCCAGCAATGACGAAATCGACTCTTGCTCTTCCCCCAAGACTTAGATGTCCACTCAAGAAAAATCCAATGTTCACGACGACAATAATGGGGATCAAATATCGAGGTATCCAATGGACCTCCTCGGATGTAAACATGGATGTTGTCAACTCATTCATTTCTATCTCAAGATGCTCCTCTTTCTCTTGGTTCTGTTGGATCAAAAAGACTCGTTCGCTTGGAAGAGAGGCTAGCCATTTTTTGTGTCGCTTTAATACCGTATAACGTAACATAAGCGCTGCAGCTCCTGCCAACAAGAGAAGAATCACAATTGCCAACAAAAACCATAGATACGGGGCTGGCTCGGGCTCCGTAAGTACGTTGAAAGAGAAAGCGAAGGGCGGTGCATCAGGATCATAGTTGTCAGTGTGGGGGCATTTCCTAGGCGCGTCCACGAGCAACCGGTCAAGCTGAGATTGCAAGAAGTCACCGCCAAAGCGATTTGCAAGGTCTTCCATGAGAACGTTTGCAACTCTTGTCAACTCCTCGGAGGCAGCAGGATCATCGAGCAATTCACCCCAAGTCTGAAAATCAGGGCTTGTGCAATTGTAACAGCTGATGCCCATGTTCAATTCTTCCAGAAAAACTTTGATCTGCTCCAGAGACAGCGTGTCAGCTGAGCCGGGTAATCGCCTTCCACTTGAATCCAGTTCCGGCGCAGGAATGGTTGCCAGCCAACAGTTTAGCTCGAGCATATCGCGAAGAGGGAACTCGACGAAAGACTGCTCTCGCACTTTAGCCAAAGCTGCCAAGACGATCGTCAATTTCTTGATATCCAATGACAGTTCAAAATCGTTCTCGATAAAAACACCGTCTAGCGATCCTCCAAGTCCTTCAAATTTGAAGTAGACACGAAATCTAATTCCGATCGGTTTCCTTCCTATCCCGAACTCGACAGTGTTGTTCACTTTGTGAGGCTCCCCATCAATGGGCTCGGTGTAGGCCAGCGTTCCAACACTGTTGGCATTCTCAATTACCAAATCAGAAACGACCACACGAAATACACTCTGAAAGTCTCGTACATCAAACCTAAGGCCATTGTCAACAAGGGGTCCAGGAAGTTCAAGTGTGCCGAGCTCCGGTAAAAGGAAAAACCGAACAGCTAGCGAGGAAAAGCCGAAGATCGAGCTGAAAAGATCTCCATATTGGCCCTTGCCAGTTCCACCCAATGCAACTGAGTCCGCAGGCCCCAACAAAAGATCCCTAAAATCAACAAAGCCTCCGGTTGCTGGATCAAAAGGGAAGTCGTCGCAGGCAAAATCGGAGTCACGGAGATAGCCGTTGATGAGCGAGTTTATGAGGGGTCGCAGAGCAATTTTGAAGGCGTTCGGAGAGATAGAGGCAATTGTCTCCCCGAACTGATCAATGAGAGCTCTTTCCAAATTCTCTGCTGCTACTCTGACCTCGTCGGACTTCCACCCTGATACTTGCATCTTTGTCACTTTTCCAACTGAGACCAGTAGGTCGGTGAGCTCCAGATGTAGGATCGTGGCTTGAATACAAGGTAGGATATATTCAATGCGAAGGAAGTTTCCGAGCTCGAGAAATTTTAGGAGCTCATAGTCCATGGCAACGAAAGTGGACGCGTCAACTGCGACATCCGCAAGCTCGATAAGAAAATCGAATTGAAACTTGCCATCATTTTCAGGATCATTTGGATTGTACTCGACCCCATTTTGCAATTTCCGCCCAAAATCGTAGGCCTCCGCGAGATTGGCGGATGTAAAATTGGTGATATCTACCTCCAATTTGACGTTTAATTGAAGACGTTCCCAACCAAACATATGCCTAAGCATGGTCGGTCCAGTGATGTTTGCAACATTGAATTTGGTAAAGGTGTCCAATCCTGAAATCGTTACCCCGTTGATATTTATCACCAATCCAGCCAAACCAATATTGATGGTATCTTCAAATTCAAATTCATTTAAACTGATAGGAAGCAGCGGATTGCCGATCAGGTCGTTGATCGAAAGTGATATTTCGCCAGTTTCTTCGTCCACTATTTCTTCTCCCAAAAAGCCATTGATTCCATCAATAGCAGCCAAGACCAGGCCGCCATTAGCATATTCATCAAGAGCGGTCCAGTCGACAAGCCGAGTTCCGGGTGGAATATCGGGTTCTGGATCGCTGAACAATGGTTCGGCATTTTCAATGTCAACAAGTGTTTCCGCGAGGACGACAAGACCCAGCTGGATGGCTGCTGTGACGGAAAAAACACCTGTTTCTATGTTGTATTCGTTCAATTTTGGAAACTCAGGGCTTTCATAAACAAGAAGAGCATTTGGTGAATCTGCCAAGTAGGAACACGAGGTGATAGAGTCTTGAAGGAATCGCAATATCCACACTTGCGCAAAGTCTGACTTGAGCAAATCAATGATTAGTTCTGTGTTTCTTTGAGCGAGGACATTCTTTGCTGTCGTAGTTTCCAATATTTCCAAGAGGTCTGGCACGACTTCAAGGCCGCGATTGGTGCAATTGAAACAAGATGCGCTCACGCGCAAAGATTGATAGGCGATATTAAGGTAATCCAGCGACAGGACAGGATCAAAAGTACTGCTTCCAGATGCAATGTGCTCCAGCGCTGGCTCCGCGAGCGCTGCAAACCAACAGTCTATGTTTGTGGATTCTTCAACGGGAAGATTCAGGATTTCAATGGCTCCAAGCCTGGCCAACAGAACCGCAAAAACAGGGGCCTTTCGCAGTTCTCCGAAGATATCTAGCTCATCTCGTGTCTGAAATAGATCTCCCATTAGAGACAGACTAAGCCGTAAAGCGAAACGTAAGGGATTAAGATCCGTTCCAAAAGTTCCTTTGTTATCCAACAGATCCCCCCTTGTCATATTGGGTTCTAACACAACCAGCGGCTGTCCAACGGTATTCAAATGCTCAATACGAGCATCAGAAAAACTGAGTCCAGTCACACCGATTCCAAGTCCGGAGAGCGCTTCAGTATCGAAGCTAAAAATATTTCCAGGCAGCAGGAGCGTTCCCGAAACACCGGATTGGTCTAACGTGAAACTACCAATCGCATCATTGACCCTGGGCATCTGCGTTTCGGGGTCGTTTTGGAAAAATTGTTCATCTAGAATGTCTAGAATGATCGGGACAATATCTCCGTAAGGACTATAACCTTCGCTCTCCAGGAAGAATTCACGGAAGTCAATATAACGCGATGTCGTGTTTTTATCCATACTCGTACAGGAAGACTCGTCAAAAGATCGGAGGAAGGAATTGAGGACTGGTCGCAACGTATCTTTGAAGACAAGAGGGATGGACTCCTTGATCATGCCACCGTAGCGCTGAAAAAGAGCCATAGATGCGTTCGCAGCTGCTGCATCGGTGTCCGGTAAAAGTCCTTCTAATCTCAATTCTGATATGCTCTCAACTGACACCAAAAGGTCTTGCAGCTCAAAGCCGTAGGTAGTGCTGAGCAAACAAGGAAAAATATTAGCGAGGTGGAGAAGATCGCCGAGCGCAAGGTTGCCGACCTTGACTTCGTCAACAACAACAACAAGAGGCGCAGAGATTCTCAAATCGATTATGTCAAATGTCAAATTCAATTTGTTGGGGGGTTCTTCAGTGTCCATCACATCAAGACTAATTTCAATGCCTACTGTCACATTCTCCAAGGTAGCGTTGTTTTCCAACGTTAACGGATCTATCGGATACAAGACATCCATTTCAGTGAAAGAATCCAAGCCACCCAGTCGCAAAGAGCTGACTGTAATTTGCAGGTTACTGTAGTTGAAACCCAGGTCAAGGTCCAAACTGAACATTCCGCTTTCATCCAGCAAACCCCCAAAGACATCATTTGCTCCAATTACTATTTCACCGGTTTCACTTTCTGATGGACCGAGAAAGCTTCTTGCGAGACTTATCCCTGCGTCGAGGAATGGAACAGTTGAATTCTCCAGGTTTGTCCAGTTAATTAACATGATTCCTTCAGGTCGCTCAATCATACCTTCAAGAGGGTCGACAGTCTCCCCTGGGTGCTGCAAATGATTATCCGCGCCGACAATGACGGCCACTTCAGCAAACAATACGGCTGTGTAGAGAATGGTGTCAAGGGAGAGACTGGAGAGAGGTGGAAGTGAAATTTCTGTGGCACCACCACTAGAGTTCTCAACAGCTGTCGAAGTAATATTGAATAGGGGGTGGTGGGGGCAAGACCTACCGGCTTCGTCTCCAAATAGCAGAAAGTCACCTAAGAGTGATGCGGCAGTATCACTGGTTGCAATATTGTCGATCAAAAGTCCCAACCTCTCGCCGAGAACTAAAGATGCTCCCGATCCTTCAACGAGCGCAACTGCCTCAGAAAGAGTACGACTTGTGCAGTTCAAGCAATCTACCTCTGTGCTCAAGGACATGAGTTTTGTAATCATCGCCTCAATGTCGAGCGCTCTTGTGTCCGTAGCTAGATCCGTCGAAGGAAATAAAGAAAACCAGCAGTCAAGTTCCAGGACATCTTGAAGGGGAAAGAGAAAAAGCTTTTTCTTTTCCAAATACACATTTAGTGCAGCAAACACTTCAATTTCTTCCATTATTCCGCTAATGTCAAACTCATTGAACATATTCAGCGACCTCAATTTTCCAGTAATTCCCAGCAAAGCGCCAAGCGTCGCAGTAATCGGATTTGTAGCATTTGGTCCGAAACTTATCGAGTTATGGAGCAAGTAAGGGCTATCCGTTGGATGCGCAAGAATCAGAGGGCTTGTGATAGTGTTTAAATTTTCCAGCCTGACATCGAAAGCGCTCAGCGAAGCACTCAGATTCGTCCAATTCAAAAAGTCAAAGGGAACATCATTTAATGCAAACGCAGCAAGCTCCCCCGCCAGACGATAAAAACCTTTCGTTCCTGTCTGGTTCTCTGTGAAGTCTTCAACCAACGAATTGATCCCCAAGAGTTCTCCAGTAGCGCTGGAGGCACCGAGCTGATCCAAAAGCAGGGAGTATGCCGTGGAGCCGAGATCTCCGTATGGCTGCGTGCCCGAACCACCGAGCGCCAGCGATTCGTTTGGTGGGAGCAGAAGATCACGCCAGTCCACGTAAGGCGACTCAACCGAAAGATCCTTTACAAGTTCTTCTGCGCTCACGCAACCAGAAACGTTTGCGATGAAGTCATTGACAAATTCATTGAGAACCCTGCGGATGGAATTGTCCAAAATGAGTTCCGCGGCTTCAACAAAGAGAGGTTCGTAAGTATTGAAAAGGGCATCGATTGATTTCGTTGCGGCAGCACTTGTTTCGGGCATCAACCCCTCAACTATAGGCTTTGAAATACCACCAATTGCAGCGCGAATTGCCGGGACATTCATATCATACGCAGACTCAAGCAGGCAAGGAATAAGATTATCGATGAACAAAAGCGATCCGATTTCCAGCGATTCAACGTAATCCATGTCGATTGCCGTGAAGAGATAAATGGTTGTGTTGATGCCTGTGACGTCAAACGAAATGTTGTACGCTTGAGGGGGCTCTGTAGTATTTGTGGCGTCGATACTGAAGCTAGCCGTGACACTCAGATTGGACAGTGTCACGGAATTTTTTAAGGTCTGAGGCCCAAAAGGCTCTAGAATGTCAAAAACTTGGAAAGCATCCAATCCTTTCACAGTTAAAGTCCCAATAGTTACCGTATAACCCTCAATGAGGTCCAGAGCGGCATCAAGCGCAAGCGTAAAACTTCCGTCATCTTCTAAAAGGTCTGCCACTACCTCATTAATACCAGGCTCGCCATTTGTAGAAGAAGAGCCAAGGAAATCCCTGAGAAAGTCAAGAGCGTCGCCGGCGATAGGCAGGAATGTTTCGTCCAAAGCCGTCCAATCGAGAACGTTACTTTTTCCAGTGTAGTTGAAGGTCATCTCTCCTGACAAGGGATCGGAAAGACTCACATTGTTTCTGACATGGGCATCAGCGAAGATGACACTA
>Ga0210025_1003574_pt1 | contig 13981 bp, 10 predicted proteins | sample CryGeyme20150102_FD_183989 | JGI IMG/M metagenome (GOLD analysis project Ga0210025, IMG submission 183989) | Groundwater microbial communities from Crystal Geyser aquifers in Utah, USA - Crystal Geyser metaG 2015-0102 (SPAdes) (version 2) | ecosystem: Environmental > Aquatic > Deep subsurface >...
CGCCGAAGACGAGAACAATGATAAGGGCTACGAGTCTGCCTAGTAGGCACGAAAAAAGTGACGAGCGATTGCACGTATGCATTGTTGACCAAACGTTTCACAAAATGCCGGTCAAATCATACACACATACTTGTATCAGGTCATTCGCATTTGAAAATGGTGCTTTTTACCGCGAACGAGCTATACAATTGGAAGATGACTTGCTTTTCCTGATAATGATAGAAAAATACCAAATTCAGCTGTCCATGAGTTGCATCAGCTTTTTCAACAATAAATTAAATGCTATCAATTTTTTTCAAATAGGAACAATCAAATCTAGGAGAGGGTTCTAGTACCTGAAAAGAATTCGTCGCGCTTCTTTCATCGGAAGATAAACTTATTATACTGGGTCTGGAAATGCAAAACTACGGGTGTATTGGCTCCCAACATCGGGCGCGCATTCGAAGGAGGATTCCTGCTCCCCCCAACAAAAGCTTGCTTGCTTGGTTAAATTGTCGCACCAGAATGAAAGTGGCCTGGCCTGGTTTGCCAATACATTTTCGGCCGCAATCAGAAGACGGAGGTAAAAATGAACTCAAACTTTAGTGACTCTGTGAAGTCCTGCACTACTACTAGCTAGTAGTGGTAATAACACAGTACCCCCGAGTTCGGAGTACCGGTACTCAACTGATGGCTGAATGAAGACCACTCACTATACTTTACTTGCAAACGACCCTTTATTTTGATTTTACGGGCTATTTCATACGGTAGGACTAAAAATAAAATATTTGCCGTTGGGATCTTGTCCACTGAACAGAACTAAATAATTGAGTGGTGATGAGTTGTTGGTTCGCTTCAGACTTTGTCCTGCACGTATGCACTGTGATTTTAATTACAAGGCACAGTACCACTGCTGTAATTACTCTGAGTAATTATTAATAATTGCTGCCGATGCCAGCACAAACGAAATAAACATCACCAGGCCAGTCGTTCACAAAACCTACTCGAGCATTTTAATAACACTATTACAATTGTCGTTTCTGGCGTGTTGCCACTGTATTGCTCTCTCTCTCTCTCTCTCTCTTTACTTGTTGGTTGGATAAGACTGTCGAAGGAGACAAGTTGGTTTGATAAGAAAAAAATTTCGTTCTTTTTTATTTCTCCACGCTTCGGGGAAGCAAAAAACACGACGGAAAAAGAGAACTCTTTTGGTAGTAGAGTATTTATTTTTGGAATCACAGTACGATCGGACAACAGCATAATACCATGACCAAAACCAACATAACGAAGAAGGAGAGCAAGACAGGTGGTGGTGTTACTAAAAAACCACGTTCAGTCAAAACGAAGAAAAATATTGTTGGTTCCAAAGATGCAAAACAAAAAACTGGTGCAGCAAAAACCAATAACAACAACGATGGACGCGGACGTCGTGCCCGTGGTTCCACAAAACAAAAGGAGCAAACAGCATCTCCCATGAAGATAACGCCGGGACGAGCGAGCAAAACTGTGGCTAAGAAAAACTTGGAAGAACCAAAGAATGACGTTGATGATGACTTTAGTATGGAACAACCGAAACAAATGCAAATGCAAAAACAAAAACAACAATTGGGTGAGTCCAGTTCAACCGAAAAATAGTGCTGGAGTTTGATTTGGCACTCGAATATTTTTTTAAATCAATGACGATGTTCTGTCGTTCGTATTCAATCATTATATATTCATTATTCATTCTTATTTCCTCTTCTCACGCTTTCTTTTATTCGTCTGCTCAATAGCTGGTGCAGTTACCACAATAAAGCACGCAAAGAAAGAAAAAGCTACAGCGACAGATAATAACACCAAAATTCAAAGCACGACCGACGCCGCCACGGCTTCGTCGGTATCGTCCAACAGTCACGACAACAAAAGTAACGACAATAAAGAAGACGATCGTGCTGCCTGTTGTTTGTGTTATTGTGGTTTGGACTACAGTGGACGGGAAGCCTTTTTTGAAGAAGATCGTCGCAAAGAATTGGAAGAGCACGAAAGAGATAATGACTCGAAAGAGGAGGAGGGAGAGAACTCGGATGATACACCCTATTATCAAGCCAACGACCCTTACGTACCCAAACACCTGTATGATCCATCGAATGCTTTGGTATATTGTGATGGTTGCAATCGACTCTATCATCAAAAATGTCACTTTGTTCCACTCATGACGGTTCCTAGAGGAAACTGGAACTGTCTGGTATGTACCACCAAAAACAAAGTAACATGTCCAGTCATTTCCAACTCTACGACCACTCCAGCTGCATTCACCAAAGCACGGCTCAAGCGAATGTTTCAGGCTCCACCATCACCCGAGAAATTGCAGTTCTATTTTGCACAACAACTATCAAAGGTGGAAAACAACAATACGAACCCCGAAGAATCGGCCGTATCTTTTCATAGTCCGTCCGAAAAACTATGGGAACTCGAAACACGGCGAGCTAAGAGCAAACTATGGTTCAAGACTCTGACGCAATCGATACCATCGTCGATTCAGACTCAAATAGGAAACTTCAATCAGGCCCAAACAGCCTTGGAGACATTGACGAGAACCAAACAGAACCGAATGCATTTTTTGGATAACTCGGTCAGCAAACGGGGAAGCCAAGAATTGGCACAGACCTTGGTCAAAATGTGCTATGCCAAGTATCGAATGCGACAAATCATACAAAATTTGGATCGAATTCGGACCCATCCAGATTTTCATTGTCAACAAATCCGTCAATGGTGTCAGCAGGGAAATGCTAACGATGCAGCAACTAATGCTGCACCAAAACCAATTGTAACAACAACAACAACGCTAACAGCAAATGATGCCTTGACCCATTCAACATGTGGTACGACAGCATCTACCACCATAACCAAGAGTTTTATGGAACGCATAATCTTTCCATTTGGTCGATTCCCGGCACGATCCATTCCTCGTACAGCCGAATACAAAGAAGACCAAGACGTGAAGTTGCCCTTGGTAGCAAGAGAGACAGGAGACATACCTTGCGAAATTACGACAACAAATGGTTCCACAAATAGCAGCAAAAAAAGGGGAGTGAACGGCAACACTTACGATGACAACGATGACGACAACAAGCTGGTGACTGTTTTGGCGAAAGAAACGAAATCTTTGACGAGTGCCACAAGTGCTACCACCACAACCAATAAGAACACCACCAACAAGAAGGAGACAAAAGAGGCAAAAGATGACGCAAGTAGCGCTGGAGACAGTAGCAGTGGCGTTTCCTTGGACGATGCAAAATGTTGCATCTGCTTTGTGGGAGATGCCACTGATGATAATGACTTGCTCCTTTGCGATGGACTCGGATGTTGCCGTTCCTTTCATATGGAGTGTCTCGAGCCTAAATTTACGTTGCAAGACCTGGAAGGAAAAGAGGACGAAGATTGGTTCTGTCCCTTGTGCTCTGGCCTGGCAGAGTGTATGCACATGGTACAGTCTTACTACATGGGAGAAGAATGGGACCGTCGTCGAGAGGAACGTGCTGTGGCTTTGGTCAAGCAGCAACAATCAGCAAACAAAAAGTTATCTAACAAAAACGAGAATATAGCTTCCAAGAAAAATCAAGTCACTGCCGGCGATGATGACGATGACAATGACTCATTGAAATCATGGGACCGTCCCGACGAAGTTTTCCCGCGGGCCCAATGGGAATATGAAACAGCCCTACAGCTCCGCAACGGGAAGCAAAATGATGATACAAAAGCCCTCTTACAGCTGGTACTTGGTAGTGCCGACAGTGATGGCAACGACGATGTCGATCAAGGCGAACGCAATGCGCTGGACGACATTAGCGATGGAACTGATGATGAAGAAATCGATGGCCATTTTGACCTGGAAGCCTTTCACGAAGAAAGGCGTCGACTAAAAGAAGCGGGCGGTGACGGGAGCGACAATGATAGCTCACATTCTAGTGCTGCCACGTTGGTAGACATGTCAAGTGTCGAATTGAAGATTGGTAAGGACGAGCTTGACTGCCTGGAGGATGAGTCTGATTCTAGCTCACATGAAAAAGAAAGCGACGACAGCGATTCTGAGGCAGGAGGTGGCCGTCGGAGCCGGCGATTGCGCAAACGTCAGAACGAAGAAGAGGCGCCGAAGAAAGTTGGGGTTGATTTTGATCCTACAAACATTGTCCAAGGCAAACGTCGACGCACTGCAGTGGACTACCGTAAACTCAATGATTCCATGTTTGGCAGCTTAGATGACTCCGAGAATGCTAAACTTGACGACAAGGAAGACTTTCGTGTTTCGGTGTCTCTCGCAAACAAATCTAGTTCTTCAGATGAAGAAGACAGCGACGATGACAGTGACAGTGACAGTGACAGTGAAAGCCGTAGTGAAACTGGCAATAAAAGTGACAGAGAAAATGATAGCACTAAAGAGGGATCTTCTGAAAATGAGAAGACAACGTCTAAACGTGAGAAAAAGAGTAGACCTGGGAGTAAACCTCAACGTCGACTGGCAAAACGTGGCCAGCGCAATCGCGATGCTTCTGCTGTCGAAGATGCGGACTCCGGCACTGAAGGCGGGCATGATAGCTCTGTTAAAGTCAAGACAAAAAATGGAAAAAAGGCTGGAAGAATGATTACCAAGGATGGAATAAAACCTGCAAAGAAGAACGGAAAGACGATGCGCAAAAAGGCATCGACAACTTCGAAAAAGCCGATGGGTCGTAAATCGCCTCCGAAGAAGAAACGCCACGGTGAGAAGAAGTAAATCTGCCGATATTTAGACTCTTACGAGTAGCAGCGATAGATAAATTAATTTGTCTTGTCTGCTATGGCTGTAGCAGGAGCTAGCTAGAGCTAGCCAACGACAGACCGGTGTCTCATATGGAAAGAGCGTTTGGTAAAGAGCTTGAATAGTAGCGCTACAATGAGCCGTAAGCAGATATCGTACAGAGCAATGTATTCCATTTGAAAAGGCCAGACAAATGTATCTGTAATATTAGATGTTGTAGATGTAAAAAAGTATCTCAAGAAGTATCTCAAGCTGTATTAGCAAGTGTAGTAGCAACACCGGTTCTTGGAAAGGACAAAGGCCACATACGACAGTAGTGGAGGATGTTGTGGTGTGAATAAAATAAAAAATTCTCCACTGTATCGAATACTACAAGCTTTCATAAACAAGACGGTAGAAGCATCCTACTATTCAAGAACCAACACATTGATTTTTCAAAAACACTATACTGCGCTAGTTAATTGCGGGGAAACAACGACGGCAACACCGAACGTTACGTTAGTTGCGAGGAGGAGAAAGCGGGCGGGAACGCAGAATTTCGGATATGTGTGTTTGTGTCTGTGTGCTGCAATTTTTTTTTTGAGTTTCGAAAAATCGACTCTTGCTTGCATTGCATAAATGCACGGCATCATAGCATGCCGTTCTAATGGGATCGTGTGTGACACTAATAGAAAGGACCTTTGGTACTGGACAAGAGCTGCATACCAGTGAGTCTATTTTGGGATGCATCGATCGATGTTGTTGGTGGTGGCGATGCCGTCATCGTATTGTTCGTTCCAGAAGCTGATGATGCTCGCTGTAATTGTAGTTGTTGTTGCTGTTGTTGACTGTAGAGGAGCGATTTCAATTCCGAGTTTTGCTGTTCCGACAAGTGATTGTGTAACAAAAATTGCTGTTGGCGCTGCCGTTGTTCCAAGGCCAAAGCTTTGGCTTGATTCTGCACGGCTTGAGCTTGAACTTGTGCTTGGAGTTGTGCCTGTGCCTGGGCAACTTCTTGCTGTTGTTGTTGACGACCGAAATTCACGAACGCTGGAGCAGCCAGAGACATTTCCATTCCCAACAAATCTTGCAGCTTCGTTCCTTCTTCTTGCCAGGCTTTAAAGGCAAATTGAAGATACTCTGGTGACGTTTCTTCAATGGCAGTCGGATCAAACCCAGCCAGGAGCATACAGCGGCGGTGGAGCGCCAGAGACTCGGTTCGGTAGAGAGACAAGGCAAGCTCCTTTTGACCGTCCGTAATATTACCGTCTGTGGTGATGGCCTTGAGATTCGGAGAGGAAGAAAGAGCAGCTGCTAGTTGCTCGATGGAGAGGCCCACACTCTGGGCTGTCAGCGTCAGAGATTCAATGGCCGGCGACTGTTGATGCTGCTGTTGATGCTGCTGTTGCGAAGACGCAGGCCCTCCTCCTCGTCCGCTGCTGCTTGGATATCCTCCAGCCGATCCCAAACCTTGCAGCCCTAATCCGAAACCCTGAGGCATGGTGACTAATAAATGTTTCACTGCAGTACTTGCTACTAGTGCTACTCGTAATTATTAATAACTCTCCAGTACTAGGGTCTAGTACCAGGTATATAATAATATCTTTTAGATTATTGATACTTGATACGGTACTCTAGTAGAAGAAAGAGTGCAGTAGACGACCTCGATTTCTCGGTTTTCGGTGGAGAGTGCCAGCTATTATTTATTACCATAAAATAAGAAAATAATAAAGGCCTAATATACGAGTGCTTCTTTTTCTTGAGATATCATGTTCGCTCTCGAGTGGACTGCACCGGTAACAGTATTAGAGGACTAAAATGACCGACTGTGTCAGACGCAGAAACGAACGCATGCGTACTCGCGTACGGTATGGTACACTCGTCTTCTTACTTTGCAGCTGCTGTAATAAAACTGTACCAGGTACATGGATCTCTTCTACTACCTGGTACCCCGGCGGTAGTACTCCTACTAAGTACTAGTAGTAGTACTAGCTACCAGTAGTAGTGGTAGCTACTAGTTAGTAGACTACTACTAGCTAGTACGAGTGTTAGTTGATAATCAAGCAACATACTTATGTTATTACAAAAAATTAATGATAACGGTCACCGCGGCTAATTTACTAGAGTACCTGGTACCCTAGTAGAGTACCCAAAACGCATTAGTACTACTAGAGTACCAGGTACTCGAGGTACCAGTAAGTAAGCCGCGGTGACCGCGTTACCGCGTAACCACGTAACCACGTTACCTCGTTACCTCGTACACTGCGTACACCGCGTAACCGCGTTACCGAGTAACCACGTTAACTCGTATACCGCGCACAGCACGTACAGCGCGTAACCGCGTTACCGCGTAACCACCTTACCGTTAACGTTTGGTGACTATTTGTTTAGGGTTAGCATTAATGTTGTTGTGTCTACCACCTCTTAAAGTTGCACAATATTTTCATGAGAAGTCTGAGTACTGAGGACCAGGTACCGTAGGCACATTCAAAGACCAATCCATTACCTACTAGTAGAAGATGGATGACACAGGAACTACTCGGAGTACTCTTTTCAGCACCGGCTGATGTCCTAGCAGAAGCAAAAAAATTGACAGCTAGCTGCAGTAGTGTTTCTACTAGTGTTTCTTTCAGGAATCCCCTCACCAAAAACTGCAAGCAGTAACATCAACATTGGATACAGAAGTGCACATAGACATTGGCATTACGTATTGTGTTCACCTTTTGAGTGTATCTATGACCTTAATCTTCTACATACCAGGTAAGCAATAATAAATGAAGTCCCGTCTATCCACAGTTCTTGATCCACCAACAAGTGAAAAACATTACAGCCGTCGTCTCTCGCTCAGATTTAGAAGCTTATACGAAGAGACTTGAAATATGATAAGATTTTGTCGCCAATGTCAAAAAAATACTCAGATCCTCGCTATTGTTCACCTTGGAATCGATGCTTGTATGAAACTTGCTTGTCATCACAATCATGCAAATCCTATACATTCGCATGCAATCGACCACCCGATCCTTCCATTATTGGAGCAACTCCAATTCTGCTATTTCCAAAATTAAAAAAGTCTGTACCAGGTACTATAGTATTGATGCCCTTGGATATTGTAGTGCGGAATAACATCACACCTACCCTGCGGCTGTAAGACAAGTCAGGTCTGTTAAAGCGTCAACTCAAAAAAAGCAGGAATTCCTCCATTAGCTGGCTTTTATCTGTCTGAAAGTTTGATCGTCATGGTCGAGTGACCGGCGTGGAAATAGGAGCCATCTGCTTTATCCAGCAATTGGTTTCACATCCTGCTGCTGCTGCTGCTGCTACTGCCAGGATAATATTATTTCTCTCCAATACACAGCTACAAGCAAGGTTTAAAATACAGACACCTCAGTATTGTTTGCACTCGTCGTACTACTAGTAGCTGCTACCAGCACGTGGTACTGGTGTACAGTACTACGGTACCATTACAAGTACAGCCAAGCTACTACTACGGTAGTAGCCTACTAGAGTAGACTGCTAGCTAGAAGTACTACTACTCTACTACTAGCTACTAGCTACTAGCTAGTACTGAGTAGTACTTTACCCCTGCTCTGGCACAGTGCTGGTACTCGACTCTAGTAGGTCTACCGTAGGTACTATCCATTAAAGTCGTGACTATGTTGTACATAGCAATAATGAGACGACGCTGGTGGAACTTAGCAATGCAGTTTTGGCATTGTTATTCTTTATAAACACTGCACAGCAAGTTGAAGAATGAAAAATGTGACCTTGATGTTTTACGATAAATAACTCTCCTACTTAATGAAAACTGTGCTCTTTTGGTTGCCATGCATTTATGATATTCTCTGTTGAATCAATCAACTAGACAACAAAACTGGTAAGTAGTTTCAGCATGGTCCTTAAAAGATATTCTGCTTAGAAAATGGCTTGTGAAGGAAACCTTTCCGTCCAAAGATTTTAGATCAATCCAGATCACGCATGTGAAGAAAACCCATTTTTGAACAGCTACGAATTTTCAGTGGAGAGTAGGGTACTAGTACTACTACCTGGTAGTAGTAGTTCTGGACGGTACTAGTACTCGTACTGGTACATCTTTAGAACTACTAGTAGAAAGAATGTTTTAGAAGGGTTGTCCAAGCTGCCGACGCCGAGTGATGGCAGCCGAGCCTCCGAATTATTGTTACACAGCAGAAAGCTTGGACTGTGGATTCATTTCCTGTCTGACATTTACCTGCGCCTTTGCCTGTACCTGTGGTCTTCGGCTGCATAAAAAATCATAAGTATGCCTTGTAGACCTTACTCCGACATTTCGAGTGCCATGGCGAGCGATGACGACGACGACTCAAAGAAGCTCAAGATCAACTTGCCAACCACTCTGGAAAGTCTCAAGCGTGCCAATGATCAGAGACGACTTGAGCATGAAGCCAGATTACCACCCAACTATCAGGTAAAGTTGCAAGATGTTATCTGCGGCAAGCGAGGTTCGAAAGAGACATCGAACCATGTTGGCAATGAACGTCTCCGGGTTGTCGTGGAGATGAAACTTGACCGGTACAGACGATCGACTAGGAGCGAAAAGTCGGAGATTGTACGAGAGATCGTAGATATTGTACGGGCCTATGGAGGTCGGTTCGTACGCAAGACCGACGAGGGCGGGCTGGTGGACATTGGCAACCAAAAAAGTCGGGAGAAGGTGGGTCATGCAATACGCGGGGCTCTACGAGGGTACAAGTTATCCGAGCAAGTCGGAAGCTATGAAAGCCATGTTGATGCGACTCTGTCAAGCTCAGTCCTCCACAGCGGCCCCTCTTCTGCCGCTGCTCTTCGCAACCAGCAAGCAAAAGCTGGCACGAAGACGGCCAAAGCAGAACAATATTCTGCCGGCGTATCAAAAGCATCATGGGCTCCGACGTTTGAGGAATTCTTGAAGTTAGAAGATGAATTGGACTTCTCATCAAAGACGAAGCGTCGTGCTCCTCAACTGGATGAGGCAGCCTCGACCGATCAGAACCTTGTTAACAGGAAGCTGAAGCGCTCAAAACTTCAACGAAAACATGATTAGAGTTAAGCTACATATTAGCTCATTTCAATCAGTATGATTGTTTATATTCTTGCGGTAGTAGTATATATACTAGCGCCGATAAGCAACCTTGTCAATACTTAAATAGCTGGTTGGATGCTTGGATATGAATTGTCTACACCCATGAAGGAATTTCTGGAATAATGTCCTTTAAAGAGCCTGTGGGACTTGCGATGGTAGTATGTTCCAAATCCATGCATTTCCCCAAAAGCTACTTGACCAATGTAAACATCTCCTGATAACAAAAAACGAAGGCTGCCAGAACCATGAGGACATCCACTTGTTGGGTCCAATGTGCCCGAATACAGAGCCTTTTGTCTACCATACTTTCGTTTCAAGACAACGGGCATGGCCTTGACGGAAAGTTTGCTCTTTCCTTCCTGGCGCCTACGCCCTTCGATACCTGGTCGTCGATTGTCTTCAGGTGATCCCTCGATTGCTTTCAAAATAGAGCTAAATTCGTTTCGCAAGAAATTATCCGCCGAAGAAGAGACTCGCTGCACTGATTGCTCGTTTGTTGTTGGTCCGCCGCTTTTAGCGCTGCTTAGCTGCTTCCTGTGTATGTTGGTGTATTGGGTTCGAACAACTGGAAGGGCATCGTCGTCATCCGTCGGCGACGGTCGGATTCTGTGTACTTCTGTATCCAACTTGCTTGGATGCTGTGCAAAGGTAATGCCGGAGCATTCACCGAAGCTTCCTTTCGGCGCGACGATTGCCACGTGAAATGGGATATCCCATGGTCCCATCAATTCGGTGTACGTTTTTTCTTTGTAGGTTGTTCGGGTAGTTCCACTGTCAATTGCTTCTGATCCTTCTCCTTCGCCTACGTGCCCAAGGATGTATTGGCCAATGTTATGCATTTCGCAAATATCGGCGTATTCTTGTAGTTTTCGTCGCAAAAAGTGAATCTGTTCTTCTTGCTGTCGTACTGTGCTGCGCAGAAGCAAACAAGCTGGATTTGAACACGTTTCCATAGGCCTTACGTTCTGGGAATGAGGGACTGGATACGATTCTGGGTCAACGTATTGTACGTTTGCACTCACGTGCATTTGTTCGTTTTCTGGCATTGAAAATTGTGATGATTGGTTCTCGTTGTCCGTACTTCGACAAGTGGTACGAGTTCCCGAGTCATCGTCAACAAAGCACATGGCGTTCTTGGATATTGAAGAAATATGTGCCTTTTCAAAATATAGATGCTTGTCATGACTACCGGTACTATTTGGAAGATTTTCCAATTTTCCGTCTTCGCCACCGTCCGTATCAAAACACAGACTACTGGTATCCTCCCCCTCCCCTAATTCTATTGACGATTCATCTGATTTAGGAATTTTATCAAAATCGTCATTATCACTATGGCTGTCGTTTTCGTCGTCGTTTTTGTCACCGTCATTGTCGTCGTCGAGGTAAATATCAGAGTCAGAGTCCGAATCCACTTCGACGTTTGAGGAAGAATCTCTGCCTTGTAGTTGTGGCTTTTGCTGAGCAACAGTTGCAGTGTTGAATAATTGGTAAAAGCTCTCTTCCTCGATGATTTTCAGGGGCAAATTTCGACTGATACAGTCATCGGACTCATGACGCTTTTCATGATCATTCGTATTGGAATCTCCAAAGGGATCCGCGGCGAAGAAATCATGAGAAAAGATGTCGACCGTCGTTTGGTTGTTGTGCAGCTGCTTCATGTTGAAAAGCTATTCTTTGTCTTCCTCCTATCGAGTCAATGTTTTTGAATCGGCCTCGTTTCTCCTGCAATTATATGGTAGAGTACGATCTAACTCAGCACTTGATTTTACTTTCTTGGTGTATTTACAGTAAATCTAAGCTGCGAAAAAACCGACTGATGACTTGATTCTTTTGATTTTCCATCATCAGCATCATCAGTTGAATTGCAAATTATTAATTTGTGAGATGATTTTTCGGAGCGCCTGCCTTTTTTGAATTTTAATTGACTGCCCGGGATATTTTATAGTTTCTCCGAAGCGCCAGGCAAGCCAAGGTCGGGTATGGTAATTAGAAATGATGTTCTTTGAAATTATCTAAATGGACCATCGCTGAGCATCGCTATCTTGACCTACTAGTAGTAGCCAACTACTGTACCATTAATTAACGAACCAAAACCTGATGCCGAGATATGTAGAGTATGAGTTGTAATTAAGAGCTAAACGTACAACGCTAACAGAGGTATCCTTGCACTACCAGGGTAGCTAGTTGTTTTAAGTTTCCTTATAACGTACCAAAAGCAAAAGCAAAAGCAAAAGCAGCAAGCCTAGATCAAGATGGTGTCACAGAACAACACTGGAGCCCTGTCGACGTCGCTCCAGTACGGTTTTTGTGGAGCCTTGTCAGATGTTCGGGCTCCTCGATACTTAGAGTGCAAAAATACTGATGATGATGATGATGACGACGACGAGCTTGCGAAACCATCGACCGCCATTATGGATCCTCAAATGAAGGAGCGCAAAGATGAGATTGACGCCCTGCGCGCCCGCGTCGACAATATTCTCAATAAGATGGTGCAAAACTCTGGAGACGATGTCCAGCGACTTCGTCAAAAAATTGCCGAAATTAGAGCTGGACCTCCTCATCAGAAGCGACAACAAACAGCTGCTAGACGCTGGGGAGCTGGAACTTTTGGGTGCCCAATGTCTCCAGCCTTGACCGCAATTTCAAAGGCCTCTGCCACTCCAAGTACCGACACAGAGTTGCGTGGTAACCTTACGTCGACGTCAAAAGTTTATTCGGAGTCGCCTCAGGAAAATCATCAAGTTGAACAACAGTTGGATGAAGAACGAGATGAGGATGAAGAAATTGACAATATGGCGTTTGACTTTGAAGTTGCTCCGTTGGCCGTGTCCAAGTCAAACCATATGGCAGAACTCGAATCCACCGCTGAAGCTGAAGGTAAGCGCACCATGGATCCACCGGCATTCAACAGTGCCAGAGAGTCAAAGTCGAATCTGCCAGACCCTGGAGGTGATGTCAGTCGCTGCAGTGGCGATGACGAGAGTCGGACTGATACTGCTATGTTTGAAGGCATTGCCCGCAAGGTGGATGCCGTTGTGGAGAAAGAGATGCGCCAGGAGCAAAAGCAACAGGTACAAAAAGTCGTCAAGGCTCAGAAATCGGCACCTCCTATTCCAGAAAGTCCCGCCATTGTGAAGCAATCCATGTCAGCAGACATGATACGAAGCCAGTCTTCTGCTGTTCAGGCCGCCCAACGACACAGCCAGAGTGTGAGGCCTTCTCAACGTTACGATCCACCGGCCACTCCACCTGCTAAGCAGCATGTACCCGACCAAGTAGTTTTGGATCGCAGCAACAACGACCCACCATTTCCAGTTTTGAACGTTAGCATCCCCCAGAAAGCAGATGAAATTGGAAATCTTGGAATTTCGCCTTCGAATAGTGCCTCCAACTCGAGCCTTTCTCGTCCTCCGTCGAAGGAAGAAATTGTCCTAGTCGAGGAAGTTACCGAACAAATCATTCGTGATCCTTATGGTGACAAAGGCCTTTACACAGGCGTCTTGGTCAAGAAACGACCTCATGGTAGAGGTACTATGAAGTACGACGATGGTCGTCATTATGAAGGCAACTGGAATCATGGACGCTGGCATGGAGTAGGTCGCGCCATCTTTGCCAACAATGATATCTTTGAAGGCACCTACGATATGGATCAAAGACACGGACATGGCATGTACCAGTGGAATGATGGACGTGTCTATACGGGTCAGTTCTTCCAGGACCAGAGACAAGGCCGCGGTACCTACACATGGCCAGATGGAGCGGTTTACCAAGGAGAATTCCAGGCTGGACATCGTCACGGACAAGGAATGTACCGCTTTGCTGATGGGTCTGTTTATACTGGGTAAGTTACTTTGAAGTTCAGTTTTACTGTATGTTCCTTACTCTTGAACAAATCTCTAAAACCAACCATTGTCTTTAATGCATCATTTCAATAATTCAGTGAGTGGGAAAATGGAAAATATCACGGTGTCGGCGAATGTCGCTGGGCGGATGGAAGAAATTACCGTGGAGAGTGGAAGGATGGTCGTGCCAACGGGTATGGTGTAGAGACGCGACCTAATGGAACTATTCGTCACGACGGGGAGTGGAAGGATGACCGTCCTATTCGTGACAAGAAATAGAGATATGTCACCTGACAATTAGAACCC
>Ga0210025_1003575_pt1 | contig 13975 bp, 7 predicted proteins | sample CryGeyme20150102_FD_183989 | JGI IMG/M metagenome (GOLD analysis project Ga0210025, IMG submission 183989) | Groundwater microbial communities from Crystal Geyser aquifers in Utah, USA - Crystal Geyser metaG 2015-0102 (SPAdes) (version 2) | ecosystem: Environmental > Aquatic > Deep subsurface >...
GCCATAGGACTCAGGAGTTAGGTCTTACTCTATTAGGTCGTGTGCCTATGCCTGCTTCCTATACACACACACCACTAGTCTCTTTACTCTAGTTATAATATTCATATTTACTCTTTATGTCTCCACACTAGCTTTTTACGTTCGAAAATATCAATGTGAGGTCATTGAGACTGCTGAACGAAGTCTGGTCAGTAATTTTAAAAAGGTATTTGACCACACCCTGATGTTTAGAAAATAACTCGCTCGGGATTCCTTTTGAGTCATGCCAGGTGTTCTGGAAGATACTGTAGTATGATCGCATTTCAGCAGTATGCCAGATAATCAGAAGATAATCTACGAACATAGATGTTCGTCTAATCTCTACACCTCTTGATCCATTCTCTTAGTTTCCTTTGGCCTTTAAATAGCGAAGCAAGGAATACGACCAGCATGGAGAAGGAGGAAACCCCGGTGCAATGGGTTGAAGGACCCAAATCCGATGCCCACTATCAAATGGATGATATACATACTGATGTCTCGTTCGAATACGAAGAAGATCACTCGGATTCTGAGGAAGACTGCGAATTTAATTTTATAGCAGTAATGCCCATTGCATCCTTCTGTAGGCCACGCGCGCTGTACAGTAGCATTTATTCCTTGGTCGGTATCACTGGAAGTCGTTTCTCTGCTCCTTTTCTCCGCCACCTGGGCCTCTCGGTCGAAGAAGTGGGGACAGCCATGGCCCTGCAACAATTTGTCATGACGGTGTTTGGATCGTGGGGTAAAAAGGTGGTGAATGTCCTTGATGGTGAAAGACCTGGAGCTGGTAGAGCCAAGGTTTTGTGCACTGGTATTGTGTACTCTACAGTAGTGTATATCCTGTATTTTCTCGAATATGAAAGTAACATGGCTTACATCATGTTGGCAGGACTGTATACCCTCGGCCTGGCTTTGATCTTTCCCGTTTTGGATTGCATAACCGTTGATTATTTGGTGAAGACGAATAACAATACTAGTGAGGACTTTGCCTGCGAGCGTCTATACGGGGCGATTTCTTGGATGTTTACCAATTTATACATGGCGTGTGCTTTGGATTGGTTTGGTTTCAATTGTACCTATCCTATGGCAGCATACAGTACAGTGACCACTCTTGCAACGGTCTATATGTACAGTTCACTTAATGAGAGTATTGCTGACGAAAAGAGCAAGCTTCGTCAAGGACAGGGAGGTCAAAGAATATCAGGGAAGTTCCCCATTAAAGCCGATCCCAATGATGCAGATAAGGCTCAAGACAATGATGGCAGCAGCGAGAGTACAACGTCCCGTACTTCAATGGATATGACTAACACTACACGCTCTGACAGTGATTTTGAATCTGTAGAAGGTGAAATGGATGTATTTGAGTCGAAGATTGACTGGAATAGAGAGCAGCAAAATTCTGATAAGGCATACCCTCTGCCACATCAACAGCGTAAATCTTCGCATGACTTTGACGAGTCGGAAGTGAGCTCTCTGGGAACAGCATCACTAAAATCTTGCGAGGAAAAGCAGGAGGAGGCATCGATTGTGTCTGACGACAATGGGAATGGTGAGGAAACTAGGATGCATTCCCGAACACAGCACAGAGTAGAAGGTGCTTCAGCACGGAATCATGAGAAGCTTGCCCGCGAGAACACAGAGGGAACTTCAATGGAAAGAATTCCAGTTGGAAAAATTTACTTTGAAGTTTGGTGTGCCATGTTCTCGTCTTGTTATGGTTGCGCATTCCTTTTCTTTTACGTCCTGCTGTCGGCAGCCCATGCAGTCATGGAAAATCTGGTTTTTCTCTACTTGCGTGAACTTGGAGCCCCCTTTCTGTTGATGGGATATTCTGTTGTCGTTTCTATTTCGATGGAATTACCTCTGGTCTCATCTTTCTTTAAGTGTTGCGGCGGCAATATGATGCTGGTTATGGCAGGCTTTGCCTTGGCGACTAAAGTCATTTCGTACACCGTTGTGGGAGAAGAAGAGGAAGGAGGTGCCGGTATTTGGTATATTTTGCTACTGGAACCACTTCACGGTATTGTATACGCTGGGACGTTGGCAGCAGTACCCAACTATGTTGAGACCATTGTTCCCAATAAAGACTACGCAGAACAGGCCAAGAGCATGGTTTATACTCTGCGTGGCTTTGGTATGACGGCTGGAGTATATTTCGGAGGGATGTTTCACGAACGTATCGGCGCGAAATACATGTACAGAAACCTTGGGCTAATCATTGTTGTTGCTGCTGTGAGCTTTGTTTTCGCTATTGGATTGGACGCTTTGTTCTTGGGTCCCATTACAAAAAATAACAGGACAAGTGATATAACGGTGCCGGTGATTACAATGACAGACAAGAAAGCCGATAGGAGAAAATTGCCGGGCTACGGCAGCCATGAGAAGGAAAGTGAAATCAATCATCACACAGAGGATGGATATCTCAACTTCATTTGAATATGACTGTGCTAAGCTTGATATTGGTAAGGAATTAACCCAACGCTCGGAGTTTTGTGCCTACTCTGCAATAATTGTTCGAACAAGCCGAAACAAAAAATAGCAACTGCAGAATTTTAGAAGCACATTATTGCTGTAACGGTAGCGCTCACTCATTCGTCACACAAGAATACGGGCTCGTCACTTCCTGGAATATTACCAGTACCCGCCGTACGTGTTTTGACTGTCAAAGTTAAGGTGTTGGTCCCCTGCTCGTACTTGGCCAGCATGGAAACGTATCCCGCAAACGCATACACGGAAGCAGTTTGTCCGATTGTGCAGACAACTTTTCCGTCAAACTTGACAGGGTGCACATACTTTGAACAACCTAGCCATTCGACGATCTGGTCCCCATTCATTTGCCATCGATACGAGCGCGCTGTTTTGTTCACTTCCTTGTATCCTGCCATGAGCTCTCGAACATTTTCAAGCGTTGGTACTATCTCGGTGATTTCAGTCGATGGTCGCCCCTTCCAGTTGTGTCCCTTTTTCTTAATGCCGGAGGCTAGTTTTTCAGCAATGCGCGCCTTGGCCTGATCGACCTTGTAGGTGACCGCTGGCTTGACGCGGGGTGGTGGTGGAATGAATGGCAGGGAGTTTTTACTCTTGAATGATCTATAAGGTGTGGATCCATCTGTGACAGCTCCGTCCACGTCTTCTTCTGTGCCATCTTTGATAATGCCATCTCTTTTCGAAGCGAGCAGCGCTTCCCGTTCTGTCGTGACTGACCGCAACAGGCGTACCAGCTCGTCTTTGGAAAGTCCCTCCAAATTCTGTGGCACTTCTGTGGTCTTGCGCAATGGTTCTTTTGATATTTTTTGACACCACTTCTTCCCCCAACTCGAGCTGGCACTAAATTTTTCAATGGCCTTGCGTTCGGCTTTGTTCAAAAATGGTTCCAAATTATCCCGTTCCAACAGCTGATGCTTAATTTCTTGTCCCTTGTCCGCAATCATCCGAGCCGTCATGGTCGTACCACGCAGTTTCCTGCCATCCGTGTACTCTATTATTGCCGTCGTAACGCGTTCCAAGTGATTCTTCGGGTTGGCCTTGCTATGTCCCCGTCGTTGCACCGCCTCCGATATTTTGTCCTTGTTTTTGATCCAGTCCCGAAGAGTTTGTTCCGCAATGCCATAGTGCGTAGATATCTCCATCACGGTGCCGTAACCAGGGTTCTCCATCTCGTAAATGACTCGTCTCTTGAAATCATTGGAATAGCGAGTCCTAGTAATATTGGTCTTGGGAGGCTGTTGTCGACGACTGACTTTTTGCGGAGGTACAAGGGAGTCATCATCAGCCTTGCGCTTGTTGCCGACACTGATTGAGTTATCATTCTGGCCTTCATCTGTGTCTTGTACATTGTTGCCAGAAAACGAATCCTTCTTTTTAGGCTCCAGACTTGTCCCAGTCATTGTAATTGCCGACAGAAATCGCTTCTTCCCCCCACCAATGACAGTCCTGGCCGGATGAGTGGGACGTCCTAACAATCCTGCTGGATCTCCCAGAGGCGGAGGCAATGCCATACCAGCTGTCAGTTGTTGGATTTGTTGGGCCTGAGTTTGAAGACACTGATGCAAGTGTTGCTGTTGCTGCACTTGGAGCCGCGCTTGAGCTTGGAGTTGAGCCTGCAACTGATTATACGGTGTCTGTGGTTGTTGTTGTTGTTGTTGTTCCTGCAATTGTTGTGGTTGTTCCTGCAATTGCTTTTGTTGTTGCTGTTGCTGGCTATAATTGCTGTTGAATTGCATTTGCGATTGATAATTGCTGTTGTTGCTTGGCTTTTTCTGCTGCTGCTGCTGCTGCTGCTGCTGAATCTGGCGGTGGAGCTGCTGATGCGTGTGTTGATTCTGTTGTTGTTGGTGATGCTGCTGCTGCTGCTGCTGCTGCTGCAGATTCTGTTGACGGTGAAGCTGGTTCAATTGAAAAGAGATTCCTCCAGAGCCTCCATCAGCAGAAGCATCTTGACCAGTATGACCTTGTTGCGGCAGCAGGTGTGTCCGCGACTGCATCGAATGCTGCTGCTGTTGGGATGTACTAAATGGCACTAGTGTTTGGCCTCCTTGCTGTTGCCATCCTTCACCGACAAAGTTGAAATTGTTGTTCATCTTTGTCTGGCTTTCGACGAATTGCTATTTCATGGAAGTACCTAGCTGTTCCGCTTTATCTGTCTTGATCTAATGAATGTTATTTGTTGTGCTCCTAGACTGGTCAGTGTAACGGGATGTGGAAGGTGTAAATTTTATTAGAATGCTGTTGCTCGATTTGTGAAAAAAAAAGTTTTGATTGTTGTGGTTGTTCGATGTTCGGTTCCAAGTTGTGTATGCTATGCTTGGAGGTGTATGGTTGTTTACCACGGTTCTATCACGAACCAATCCCCAAAAGCTAAACTGTATTCCATGACGGTGACTTCGCATAACACGTTTATGTGCACACTACTTCTACTAGTCTAACTACTACTACCCAAGTACTAAGTACTTATTACATGCAGCAGCTCCTCTAGCTAGTAGCAGACCTACTACTACTAGTAGTACTAGTAGTAGTAGTAGGACTGGACACTTCTAACGTTAACCCGCCCGGCAAATGTGGATCATTAAAAGGGTTCGTATTGTCCAACAGACGACAAAGCTACTACCATACTCCCTGAGGGAGTACGTACTAGAGTATGTCTTCCAATCATGCTAGAGACAACTGTTTGCTGAGTATATCGTAGTTAGTAAAAACCAGTGACAACTCCTTGTTGAGTACTCTCTCGTTCTGCCAGCACTTGCTGCCTCACTTGGTGACTGCCCCATATTTCTCGTAAATGTTCAAATCGTTTCGGATCCAAGTAAAGTGGTCGACCTCGAGGAGTCTCGCCTGCAATATGACATTCAAAGGATCAAAGAAAAAACAGATTGAGCAAAGCATATGTTAAACAATACCAAAATATTTCGTTTTCGTTTTCGTTTTCGACTGCCAGCAGACATACCATGTGAGTCGACATAAATACTATGGATAAAGGAACCTTCGCCTCCTTGGAGGATAATGCCAACGCACTCTTGCAACAGAAAGCAAATGCCAACTCCAGCTCCACATGAATAGGAATGAGCAGTGCATTCGCCAATTCCAGAGGAATCCAAGGCTTTGCCGCAAATTAGACAAACGGCTGTTCGATCGGCATCAGGTTTGAGGGCTCCGACTTGAGCATACAGATCCATGTACGAATGCGTCAAATATTTGATTCGAGGACGAAAAATGAACTCGTTCTGGATATCAAAATTATATCCACCCAATAGAGGAAAAGTCTTCTTAGGAGGAGTAGGACTACCTGTGATGACACCAGAAACAACCTGCTTCTTCCTAAAGGCTTCAGCACTTTTGTAGTCGCATACAGATGCCAACGGCCAATCCCAAGAACGAAAAGAAGGCGACATCAACAGTGGAAGTCCTGCTTCGCTTCTCAGGGAAGGTTCTCGCTTAGCGTACGCACAGGCCTCAGAAAACCAATTCGACGCCACTTGAACGACCAGCTCCGACTTGAGCATCTCTTCAATAGACTCCATCCTGAACAGCGACTGCAGCATATTTAATGATCGAATGCTTGCGTCCTGGTCGTCGTCGTCGTCGTCGATTGTAGGTGCTGGATCGCTGTAATCACCTTCGTAGCGAGCCATGATGCTCGGCACGAGGAGTTGTACAATAGTACCGGCATCAGCTAGAAAAGAAGCTGCAGCACCAGCAGCAACGAGGCATGCTTTCCTAAAGCTTCCTTTGACGGTTTCTACTATACCAGCACCATCTTTACTTACGTTTCCAATTTGACTGTTGCCGATGACGACTATCAGTAGCATGCGACAGGTTTTCAACCAAGTCTGTTCCATTTGTGAAGCGCCTTGATAATCAGAAAACTCTGCACTTTCCAGGATCTTGACAACTGGAGCAGCGTTGAGGAAAGTGATGTGTAACTCTTTGCAAAGAACCTGCACAGTTCTGGCCAGCAATCCCAATTTCATAAAACCCTCACAATCCTCGGAAACCACATCTACTCGGGCTTTGTCGACGTCAACTGGCATGTCGTCCATCTTGCCCTTCAACACCTGCCGCCAGCTGTCGGGTGCAAGGGCCCTTCCTGCGGAAGCGCAGAATGCGGTTACCGTGTGCGTAAGTACGTGACCGAACAGAAGGGGTTTGGCAATCGGGGCTCTTGCTACTTTTTCTGTTTTCGACTTGCTTCCTTCGTTCACTGGAAATGGAAAAGTCAATTGAACCAGGTCTGGACCGGCAGCCCCAGCTGCAGCCATAGCAACGAGTCCAAAATTACGAAGGCGACCCAAACGGCCATTAAATGGCTGCGAGCCTTCGTCTTCCGTTGATGACGGTGGAGGCATAAGTATAACATGTCCATCACACACGGTTCCGGAAATACCAAACTTTGAATACACAGGTTTGAGTTTATCGACTGAAGCAGCAGCTGCTGCAGCAGCTACAGCTTGACCGCCCCCATCACTTCTGTCTCTGATGATTCGCCGCGCCTCGAAAGCTTCGCTACAGACACTGTAAGTGAATGCCTGGATCGACATTAAGATCTGAGCAAAATAATGCTCCCTTGAGAACGAGTAACGTTCTCTTTCGGTAAGTTCTCCAGGTGCAAGCCAAGGAGGCCAAAAGCTTGAACAAGCGGAGCCACTCATCTTGTAAAAGTGCTTCTCTATGGTGTAATGTCGAAATTCGCCAGTATCTTGTCGCATCCCCCCACTGCCTAAACGGTTCGAATCGGCCTCATAAGATAGTCCATACAATGTTTCCATCAAATCCTTAACAATCCTAACGTTGCCAGAAATCAGATCGCCCTCCTCATGTGAATCGGCCAAAGGTGACGAAGAATCAGCCGAGTAAAAGGCCCCGTGCCCATCCCACAACGAATTTGGCTTCTGCCGCGACGTCCACCAAGACGTGAAATTCAAAAAGGAGTGCAGTGAGAATGACGGCGCAGCTGAATTCACTGCAGGAAGGCAAGTAGGAGCTTCAATCCAGTCTCTTTCAACATCAACAAAAGGCACGAGACAGTTGCTTGGTCGTTGGCAAAGAGGACACCGGAATTCGCCATAATCTCCACTGGTTTGATCAAACGTTTGCTTCACTTTGGCAAGATATGAGGCGCTGCAGTCGCTGTGTACAGCGTGCCCGCACAATGCTACAAAGGTTCCCACAAAACGCCGGGCGGTTTCCATGCGAAAATCGTCCGTGTCGGCAGGTCCACCTCCACCCTTCATAACTGTACTGGCCTGTGCAAAAGCGACAAAACACTCCGCATCGCCATCACTGCAAATGATGCATTGTGGTCGTTGCCGTAACGGTTCGTGCGACGAGAGCTGGCGGTGTTCTGACTTCACTTCCACAAGGTCAGCATTAATGCCTCCGAGTTCAATATTATTAAGTATGGCAAATCTAGAAGCTTGCGTTTTCATTCGCACCAACGCTCTCTCCTTCGCTAGGCGTTTTCGTTTCTCCAAATCAGTTTCCGCGCGCTCGCCGGTGAGTTCCAAACCAACAGATGACGCAAATTTTGATGCCTGCATGTGAATCTTGGCCAAAGCCATTTCCTTGGCCAGGCGCTTTTTTCGTTCAAAAGCTGTTTCTTCTTTCGCTTCTTCCTCTCCTTCCTGCGATATTTCAACTCCCATAGCAGTCGCGAATTTGACAGCTTGGTCATTCATTCGAGCAAGCGCCTTCTCTTTTGCTTTACGTTTCCTCTTCTGAAAGTCAGTTTCTGCGTTGGTATGCACACTGTAGTCATTTATACCCCAGAGCTCTGTCTGCTCCACGGTCGCAAATGCTGAAGATTGAGCGTTCACTCTTTCCGTCCCCGTTTCTGTCACAATTCTATTTCGCCACTCAAGTTCGGACTCGTTCGCGAGGCCATTCGCGTCAGCTGATTCTCTCCTGCAGATAAGATTTGCAGCCACAGGAGAGTGCGCCACAGCGAATTCACATATCCACGCCGCTCCGGCCTGCACAGCTGGATCTTGGGCAACAAAGACGCCGGGTGCACCTCCGTCAACTGCTAGACGCCGAAGCAACAGCAATGCGTTATCTTCTCCAGTATACCAATTACAATCGAGCAGTTCACAAGGATCTTTCAAAAGCGCCGCTTCTATCCAATGAACCACAGTAGGGGATGTTTTGTTACCGAAAAATATGCTACCCGGCGATCCACCACCTTCTTGGAGCCAATCGCTGTTTCCTTCAGCTGCATCTTCCCAAGCGTAGCAGCCGAGAGTCAACAGATGAACTGCCCGAGCCAGTGATGTTTCGCTCTTTGCCTCGTCGTCGTAAGCTTGAGAACCAAAGAGAAGATCTGGCATATTGGACATTTTTGTGCTTCTGCAGTGCATATGCAATATCCTGAAAGCAACAACAAGTATTGCAGCATCTGCTGTGATGTCTCGGCGAAGTCTCTGAAATTGGGGGTGAGCCGTGGGCATTGACGGCGCATAGGGCATTGTGGCACCGAAAATTTCTTGGTTACTTTTGTATGTTTTTGCAGGCACTGGGCGACTTTCGGCAGCAGTTTGGTGGCTCTCCACGCTGATGTGGAAAAAGGTAGGGTCGTAGAATTTCCATTCAGGCTTCAAAAGGACGAATTTGTCCGGTTCCAGTCGACTTCGACTAGCCTTTCTTTCAGCCACGCATCCCAACACCTGACCAAGCATGGCAGCAGTTGCGTCATCTGGGTTGATTGTCTTACCCAACTCATTCAATAAAACGTTATCACGGAACGAGAGAACTAAATGTATATCTGCGAGTTCGCTGTGAGTTTTGGGGCTAGCAGCGAGTCGATGGATGACTTCGCGTCTCAGGCGTGCTTTCGCTTGCTCTGTATGATCTTCGTTGTTCTTCGGGGCAGGTGGGGGTAGCTCTGTTAGGAATATGATGAGTATGTACAAGAACTCTTCCAACAAGACCCTGCAATCTGCGGCATCTCTTGCGGGAGTGTATGTCCAAGGAAGCACCAAGCCAGCTTTGCTACTATTTTCCTCTCCCGATTCGCACGGATACAATCCTTGTGCAGTTTCCGCTTCATATGTATCATAGTCGGCGCTAGGGGCCTCACCCAATCCCACAAAATCAAAAAGGCCGAGGCGATGAAGTAGGAGATGAACGAATTTCGAGACACTGTCAGACATGACTGGGCTTTGGGTCGCAGTATGCCGCAAGAGAGCAAATTGCGTCAACAACAAGTCCGAATCTCTCATGGATCTGCAAAAAGTAGGGTCCGAATATTTGATAACTTGTTCGTTCAGACCTGGACCATTCCTTCGCCACAACCCAGCACGCACCTGTGCTGCTCGAGACATCACCATGACAGGATACTCCAAAAGACCCTCGAATGCGTCATCGAGGACTGGTTTAGCGACATTCGCAGTAAGCCGTCTCAACAAGGCAACAACACCAGTTTCATCTGGTCGCAAGCAAATCTCTCGTATGCAGCCCGCGAACAGTCTGTGCAATGGGATGTGCAAGCTGAAGGGCGTCATCTGTCCAACTGCAAGTTGCTGAAAGGCTGAGGTGCATCCACGTTTAGCTGCTACGGTTGAAAACGGTAAGCACTTGGGTCTTCGCCTATGTGGATCCACGGCGCTTGAGTAAGGCGTGGAAAAGAACGACCTGGCAGCCTGCGCTTGCCAGGGTGCAAGGCCATCCATTAGTACTTGCTCACTCAGCTCCAAACAGGTTTGAAGGTTTTTTGAGAGCGGAGAGGCCGAATTCATGACGGGAGATGCATCGTCGTCCTCAAACGCTAAAATACGTTCAAAGAGGCCACCGAGCGTAATGCAAAGGTTGAATGCTCCGTACCAGCCAGTATCTTCGTCTTCAACGTGTCCAAGATCCCAATGACGCCACGTGTGTTCATCAATACACTGAGTTAGGCTCATTCCTTCCACCATATCATTCATAAAGGAGCCTTCTTTGCATGTGGTAAGTCGTCTCATTCCTTTGACGTTGATGACGTAATTTAGATCAGATATGCACGGCGAGTATCTGCGATGAGCGAGTACTACATGGTTGCAGTCGAGACGCCCTGTTCTAGAGGAGGTTGCCGCGCGCAACGTAGCCAGTAATGCCTTCCCCAGCCTCGACAAGAGATCACGATTGGAGACAAGATCCAACACGTATGTATCTCGGTTGAGGAATTGCACAGACAATGTGTATGCACTGCGTTCCAGGACACCCCTACCCATTGCACAAGCTTCTGTGAGCTTCCCGTATGTTTCGCAATATGCTGCGCCAAGTTTTGACTTGAAAGCAGGAACCGCTAACAGCGTTAGCAACAGAGAATACCACCCTTTTGTAAACCGAGACGACAACAAAAAATCTGCTTTGAGAAGTGGCTCAAGATGCTTCTCCGGATGGATGTAGTCCGCCACCGTCTGACAGAGAGGATCGCAACTAAACGCCAAGGCCGACATCCATTGAATCACAGCAATTGCTTGCTGTTCTTGTTGTAGTTCTTTCAGTGTCATGATTTTACAGTTGAAACCAGATCGTTTCAGATCAGTTACTCGCTGTACAAGTATAGACGTAAGAGCCGAATGCACACTTGTATCCCCGCTCAACCATTTTTGCACTTGATTCCTACCAAGCTCTGTGGCAATTTCCGTAGTTCCCCAAACCACGAGCTGACCAAGAGTATTCAATGCTTGTGCTAGTCTTCGAACGAGAGCATCGTCTAAATATATTGACGACCCAAAAAAGTGTCGCATGCCGTCAGCAAATTCAATTGTGCTGTGGACGTCGTCAGCCTGTAAGACAACATATATCCCATGCCCGTCTTTACCTAGTGCGCCAAGACAGGCTTCTGCTTCCTCCAAGGCAAGCTGCGTTCGCTGTGAGGACTCCTGTGCGGTTGTAACAACACGTTGGATCATCCAGTCCATAATAGCAGGAATTGCCCCCCTCACGCGTGGAATCAGACCAGGCGCTAGTAAATCTTCAATACGATGTTGCTGATGTTGGTAATCCTCCCCAAGAGGCCCATGATTGGGACAAAATCCTTTTGGATCCCATGCTTCGGGGTCTCCGCAATCACAACAGCCACCTTCCTGGGCATGAAAGAATTGTACATCGTGCCCTTCATGGTTCGAATTATTGTAGCATTCATGACACATAGCGCATGTATCGTCTGTTTGGCATGTCCGGCACATCCAAACAATATCATTTTTTTTAAAAGGATATTGGCAAACAGCTCGCCGTGGCGGTTGGGCCGCTTCTCCATGCTTCGGACAAAAACCTTTGGGGTCCCATGCCTCCGCATCTCCACAATCGCAGCATCCTCCCTCCTGAGCATGATAAAAAGCCACATCGTGTCCCTCATGGTTGGAGTTACTGAAACAGTCATGACAGAGAGCACAGGTGTCATCCGCCTGGCAGGTTCTACACATCCAAACAATATCATTTTTCTTAAAGGGATACTGGCACACTTTGCGGGGGGAAGCTGAGGCACAGACCTGCATCTGCGCCAGAGCTTGCTGAGGAGAAAATGCGGCCTGATTTGTTGCGATTTGAGTTAAAGGAGCTGTCAATGGACTGTCAAACATTAACTCCGCTTCTACCTTTTCCAGCCGACCCAACTCTTGCAAGGCAGTGTTGAGCAACTTTTTGCCTTTCCCAGGAGAGTAGAGGGAGGCCACTTCCTCGTGCTCTCCAATAGGCTCTGTTATGATATCCCTCAGTTTCACAACAGAAGGTACAACCCTTGGCTCAATGAATCCAGGGGGGGATTGCTCCATCCAGGCCCTGGTCGCTTCGTAGGCGGCACTGGTATTTGCATCTGTGTCTTCCGACATGGCCTGCAAGATCCCTTTTGAAAATCTAAATAGTATAATACCAATACCAATAATATAATACAATCGGAGCGAAGATATTTAAAATCTTTTTACGATCCCTACTATAATTAATAGAGCAGCTATCTTTACAAGATATTGGTTCGCATAACCCGCTTTCCTTGGGAAGTTTGTTGCTGCCAAGAGTTGCAGAAATGCAGAAATATATTTCTATGTTATTAATTACTCTTTCGCTAGACCACCACCAAAGAGAACGTAGAACGAGGGGGGTCGTATCGTATGCTGGTCAGGCTATCAAATTAAGCCCAGGTGGACTGCCATAGGACTCAGGAGTTAGGTCTTACTCTATTAGGTCGTGTGCCTGTGCCTGCTTCCTATACACACACACCACTAGTCTCCTACTCTAGTCATAATATTCAATATTTACTCTAATATTCAAGTAGTCTCCACACTAGCTTTTTACGTGTTATCAGCCACCATGAGCTCTCAAGCCGGCTACAGCCGGCTTCCCACTGGTTAACAAGGACTACAGGACACTACAGACCCTGTAGTCCCCATGCGAGTTCCGGAGACGACACGCAGCTAGTGTCGCAACCGGAGAAGAAACCGGAGACGATTGAAATCCATCGATCATCAACCACAAAGCTTTGGAGACTTTCACCATGGCACTAGCCGGCTCCTCAGCCGGCTGGAAACCAAGTTAACTTGCCCTCCTCCTACCACTACCACAGGAGCAAGGGGACCTCGCTTCCACTTCCACCGGAGACGAGGTACACCACAGCGAGACGAGATTCGTTCGTTCGATCGCATCTCGTAAACTGGAAGAAGCACAAGTTGTGCCTCCTTTCCATACTACTACACCATCTACTACATATACACAACAACGTCGCAACCGAAAGGAACGACAAGCCTACAGTCTATTCTTATAGACGACAATGGAACCCCTGCCACATGGACTTTGGTCTTGTCTTCCAGCAAGCCATTGACCGGCAGGACCGGACACTACAGACTGAGGGACGCTTCAGTCTACTGGAACTACATGGGGACATCACTACAGCCTGGTATACAGGAATACTCCACCGGACAAGGACTCGTTGCAAGACGACATGCCTTGTAGGACACCACTCCATTGAGGCTACATCCTGCAACCGGAACGACGAGACCATCTCGCAACCAACCTCGCAGGAGACAGACTTTGACTCCTTCGCATCGCGCACCCCCTTGACACCAACGACATCAGTCCAGGACAGACCCCCTCTCCTAAGTACTGGACACCCACGCTGACACCGAATGACACCGCCTGACATCATGGACCCCATTCATTGGCCAAAGATCTGCCATCTGCCAGCCACTCACACCTGAATGGGAACCTACGCCCTGATGTCAAATCCATATCTTTATGACACCTACTGCCATTCATGTACACCCAGTACATTCAATCGATGCGAAGGCACTCATGGCAACCAAACTGGGTTGCCAGAATCATGGAAGTATTCTACTTCGAATTCAGTTTGTGTATTCATTGTTTTTTGCAATATACCAAAACTACTGAAACTCCTTTTACTTTTGTTGCCTTTATTCCACAGGAATATCTCCCCCTTACTTTCAAACCTTTCCACCATGGCCCTTACCAAGACCCTCAAGCCCTCCAAGACGAC
>Ga0210025_1003579_pt1 | contig 13971 bp, 12 predicted proteins | sample CryGeyme20150102_FD_183989 | JGI IMG/M metagenome (GOLD analysis project Ga0210025, IMG submission 183989) | Groundwater microbial communities from Crystal Geyser aquifers in Utah, USA - Crystal Geyser metaG 2015-0102 (SPAdes) (version 2) | ecosystem: Environmental > Aquatic > Deep subsurface >...
TAACTGTTCATAATACATAAGCCCCAAAAAGTTAATTTGGCCAAAACTACCCCGGGATATTTTTTTCCCATATCCCGGGATGGTTTTCCAAATCCCGGGGTCGCCGTATCCCTCGATTGGTGATAACACCTAACTCCTGAGTCCTAACATCGTCCCTAACAGGAGACAAGGTAAACTGCCGTAGTCCACCTGGGCTTAATTTGTTTACATGATAGCTAATATGAAACTTTCAATCGGACAAAATAATCCAAACCTGCCGCGATCATCATTCTTGATGATCAGACCTCGCAATGAACGGGAAAGAACAAGCAAACGTGCCTACAAATTCCCTACGAGAAATGATTCCAAGGCCTTCACAAAAACAAATTTTCACAAGAAAAATCAAACAAACGAATTCTAATTATAATGATGCATTTTACTGTTGACGTCAAATTAAGCAGCGCCACCCGCAACGCCCAAGATGACCGCGGTGGGTGGTCGCTTCACAAATAATCGCCGTTGCGGGCAAGACGACAACAACTACTAAGAACAGTGACCGCGATGGAAAGCAATCGCCTGCTGGAGATGCGGCGCGAGCTAAGCGCATTGTGGTCATTGACCAAGAAAAAGTAAAGCCAAATTCGGAAGCCTTTCGCTATCTTACAAGACAAGCATTTGGTTGTGGTAAAGCATGTATTCAGGTAGTGGACAAGAAGGTAATCGTGTCAGAGACTGCTTGTGCGACCTGTGTCAACCGCTGCAAGCAGTGCCCAGGAAATGCTGTATCTGTTGTGAAGTTACCAACCAATCTCACGACTGACACCACACACAGCTATGGCTCGAACTCCTTCAAGTTGCATGGCCTGCCCATTCCCCGGATCGGCCATGTTCTAGGATTGCTCGGCTCGAACGGAATTGGCAAGTCGTCAGCATTGAAGATTCTGTCAGGGCGGATCAAGCCTAATTTAGGCAACTTTGATGATCCCCCAGACTGGTCTGAGATCATCACCTATTACAGAGGTTCTGATCTGCAAAATTACTTCCGTAGGATGGCCGAGAACAATCTCAAGGTTGCTATCAAGCCTCAGCTGGAAGCTGGTTTCGTCAAACGTCTTCGAGGTAACACAGTCAAGTTGCTCATGGAGGAGCGTGACGAACGTGGCACGATGAAACAGTACGCTCGGGATTTGGATTTGTTTCATCTCATGGACAGGAAGGTGGAAGAGTTATCGGGTGGCGAGCTTCAACGCTTTGCAGCAGCCTGTACTATGTGTAAAGATGCCGACGTCTACATGTTCGATGAGGTTACATCATTTTTGGATGTCAAGCAGAGATTGAAAGCGACTGAACTTATTCGTAGCCTAGTGCATGGCAATGAAGAGGGATCCAAGAAATACGTCATTGTGGTGGAACATGATCTGGCTATTTTGGATTGCGTGTCCGATTTTGTGCAGTGTCTCTATGGATCTCCCGGTGTTTACGGCGTGGTCACAGGACGCAGCCGCGTCAGGAACGGTATCAACCAGTATTTAGCTGGGTATTTTAACGCAGAAAACATGCGCTTCCGGGACCACGAGCTGACCTTCAAGGTTTCTAGTCCTGATGCTACGGACGAACTTGGAAAGGAGCTTCTTGTCTTGACGTCGGGAGGCAAGGATGGGAATGCAAATACGACCGGAGTTCATTCGTATCCAGCTATGAGCTACACTCGAACATACAACGACAGCGTAAAAAAGGCGACAAATCAGTTTACACTGCACGTTGAGTCCGGATACTTTCGCGAAGGCGAATGTATTGTCTTACTGGGTGAAAATGGCGCCGGAAAGACAACCTTTATGGAGAATCTGGCTGGTCGGAGTGAAAAAGATTCCGGGAGCGACAATTTCGCTACTCTCGGGGTGGCCTACAAAATGCAGGGATTGGATCCAAAGCTTCGTCGCTTTAAGGGAACTATCCAAGATGTGCTGGAAAAAGAGATCAACCACGCTCTTTCGGATCGACGATTTCGACTTTTGGTACTCAAGCCTCTCCAACTGGACGCCATGTTCGAGCTTCTTGTTGCAAGCTTGTCCGGCGGCGAGATGCAGCGTCTATCGATTGCACTATACTTGGGCAAAAGTGCCATGTTCTACATGATTGATGAACCCAGTGCGGGCCTTGATTGCGAACAGCGCGTCATTGCTGCAAAGGTCATGAAGCGTTGGGTCGTCAATCAGCTTGGCAGGACTCTTGTGATGGTGGAGCACGACGTTGTCATGGTTTCGGCAATTGCAGATAAAGTCGTTGTGTACACTGGTACTCCTGGAGTGGAATGTGTTGCTCACAGCCCAGCTTTGCTTGCTGAAGGTTTCAACCGATTTCTGAAAACTTTGGATGTTACTTTCCGACGAGACCCAGACAACTTTCGCCCGCGTATCAACAAAAAAGGTAGCCTCATTGACAAGGTTCAGAGAGCAAAAGGTGACTACTATCAGCTTGAGATGGACATTACTACTAGCGATGAAAGTGCCGGCAATAGCGTTATCGAGTAGGATGGCAATGTTTCGTTGATGGATTGGACCGAAGTAGCATAACGATGGTGACAAGTGATAAATTAAAGTATTGATAGCGTTTTACAAATTTCAAATTAGAGATTAGCTAGCTAGCAAACTTGCGTTCCTTCGTTTGGTTGCACAAGACACTGACAAATGGGCATGTCTTTCTTCACAGAGAATCTTTATCTGAAGATGCCTTAAGAATTGAAGAATCAATTTCGGGAACTATCGCCACTAGCAGTGTGCCCAATCCGTAGGCAGCCACGACACAGAGCACAAGTACAACAACTGTTTCGATTCCAAAGACCATCCAATTGGAATCCACAAAGCGACTTTTCCAAACTCCAAGACACCACATGATGACGGCGGTAGTTGTGAGCATTATGGTTAAGGCCGACGTACCGCCTCCTCCGTCAGTGCCGGTGTGTTTGGAGTTTTTGGCATGCTGAGTCTTGATTAACATAGGGACGACCAAATAAATCAAGCTCGGAACGATGGCGAATAAAGAAAAACCCATCATCATCAATAGACCTTCCCTTCTGCTCTCCGTCATGGCGGTTGACACAATGGCCGCTTCGGGATTTAATTCATTTTCCAATTCTGCCAGGTGCTGACCGTAGGAAGGAAATCTCCAAAGCAGCCCGCTATTGCTCCCAGCTTCCTCTTGGTAGATTTCACCAGCATTAGCAGGACTGCCGGAATGATGAGAAGGTCGTTGTTGTCCAGCTCCACCACTAAAGGACCGACGATGGTTTAACGTTGGCGACGATGCTTCTCTGGAACGAAAGGGTCCACCCACTCCACCGGCAATCAGTGCATCTCCAGACAAAGCCGATACGAACATGTCGGGATAGCCCTCGAGCGTATCTGCTAAGCTCATGGCATCAATTTTTAACATTCCTCGCTCCAATAGCATATCCACGAGCCGTCCTTTGGCATCGGCCTTGTTCCTTTCCATGGCCAGTCGCTGTTCCATCCGTTCTCGAGCAGCTGCTGTGACCATGACGTGCGTCGTCCAAACGTGTCCCAGTGCCATGCACAGCGAATCACTGAAGCATGCTACAGCCGAAAAGGCTACCACAAAGACCCGGACCGACAGTATCGACGTCGGTGCTAAAATATCCATACCACAAAACGTTGCAACGATTCCACTTCCCGTTAGCATCCCATCAATGGCACCGTAGCAGAGGGATTGTTGCAGCTGTTGTTCTCCAATGGCGTCGGTAGAACAGCAACAAAACAAACAGTATGCAAGTTTCCAGAGGCAAGTCCAACACGACACAATGCTTCGAAGGAACGTGGCTCTTCTATTATTTCTTCTGTCTAAAAATAATGTAGTAGAATTTGGCTGTTTGCTGGGGCCAGAACCAGCATTATGGTGGTATCCATGAACATGTTGTTGTTGTTGTTGTTGCTGTGGCCAATGAAGTGGACGTGTTTCGAGATTCGTGGGCAAGGAGGAGGAAAAATTTCCACCGCCACCATCCATGCCATCATTATCCAGTGATCCGTATGTTGCTGTGCTGTTGTTGATATTATTGTTATTATTATTATTATCATAAGTATTGTTGTTGTTACTGCTGCTGCGCAAACTATTCGCCGGAACCAATCCGGCCATGAGACCAAATCCTTCTTGCTGTTGTGGTAATAATAACAATTCATGTTGATTTTGATGTTGGTGATAGTCTTGTTGTTGGTGGTGTTGTTGCTGCTCTACCGATTTCAACGTTTCCGAATTAAAAAAGAGGGTGCCTTTTCCGACACTGGGATCTAGTCCAGCGTCGTCCATGGTGCTGGTACAACCCTGAGAAGACGAAGAAAAAGACAGAGGAGGAGGAGGAGCAAGTAGTACTTGTGGTGGTGGTGGTGGTGGTGGATCCTGATTATTGGCATCAGCTTGTTGTAAGTTGATTATTCCGGAAGATCTTGACATGGAAGTTCGTCCCAGAGTTGTCGTTTCGTTCATTCTGATCGTGTCGTTGTTAATAGAAACCGTCGTATAATCTCCTCCTTCTTCTACTTCTCCTCCTCCTTGATCACCACCACCACTGCTTGTATTATTGTTAAATCCTCGGCTGGACGATGTCGACGACTTCTTGAGACCGTAGCCAATCTCTTCTGGAGCAGGTATCATTATTTCACCATTACTATTTCGCTGTGACAGTTGCAGCTGATCATTTTGTAGATTGATCATGTGCTGCACTCGTTGCTGCATCTCACCAGCAGTGGCAGGTGGTGGTCGTTTGCTGTTAAAAATTGGAGTAGACATGATTGTAACAATAATATGGCCAACAACAACAACAAATAATTTCCTGTTGTACTGTATGTACTGGTAGTAATGAGTACTCTTACTTTATGGAATAGTAGCGGTAGTGGTTCGTCTTTCTACCAGGTACTGTTTTTTTAGATCCGTTATTATAAGATGTTGTGTTCCCATATAATGTGCGCTTATTATGCATACTACTATTACTATTAAAATAGTCTAGCTAGAGTCTGGAGTCGAGAGAGATGTGTATGGTGTGTCGTGTGTCGTCTACTAGTAGTAGTAATGCGATGCTCATCAAGTAGGTTCAGTAGTCAGTAGTCTACTACTAGTAGTGGTACTCACCACTCCTACTACTACTAGCTAGTAGAGTAGTCTACTAGTAATAGACAGACCTCTAGCTAGCTAGTAGTAGTAGACTACAACTACAGTACCTGGTAGGTAGTAGTAGTACCATGATGATGTAGTACTAGTAGTCTACTTGCTTGTACAGTAGTAGATTCCGTGAATCTCATTGAACAGATCAACATGATGGCATTGCTCTGATGTCATGGGGATGGCAATAAATGATATTTGGGTGGATGTTATCCGTCTTGCCTGAGCTGTGACGTTTTTTGAAATTCGTGATCCATCCAACAACAAAACACACGCAACAAAAACAAAAAGATACAACAACATAGATTACTACTACTACTAGACTAATACTAGTAGACTACTAGACTACTACTACTAGTAGGGTCTACTTTGCACACACCACCTGAATCAGCCAGCATACATTCTTAAATCAACCACAACTACCACCTACCTAGTAGTACCAGTAGCTAGTAACTACTTTTGCCAATTGCCATCATTTTCATCACAGCAGATCTACCAAGAAGAACTTTCACTCCGCCGCAAAATATCATAATATCTACCAAACGAATAAAAGAGTATTCTACTGTATTTTCTATTTGTTTCTTTCCTGAACAGCCAACAATCACAAAATCAATCAATCAAATCAAATCAATTATTTGAATGAAGGTCTACTACTGTTCTCAAAATATCATCATGGTGGCCATGATAACGTCGCTGGTAATGGTACGGACGTGTCAAGGATTCACTAATCGTCAACTTGGTCGTCTGGTGAAATTGTCATCGCCGTCATCATCATCATCATCGTCATCAACTTCCAGAGTCTTTTCTTCGTCGACTACCGAGGAGGCGGCAGCAGCAGCAGCAGCGGCGGCGGTAGCATCCGAACGAATGTCTCGAAATAATTTATCCCTCGAAGTTCGGACCATTGTTAGTCATCCAGAACTGGTCTTATCGCATCTCAAATCGAGACGAGCATCACAGGAAACTATGGATGCCGTAACAACCATTGCATCTTTACAAGAAAAGCGCGTAACGTTGATTCAAGAACGAGATGGATTTCTCAACCAGCGCAAGGAAGCCAGTGCCGAGGTTGGAAAATTGATGCAACAACAAGAAAAAACAACGGAAGAAAGTACTACAAAATTGATGCAAGATGCCAAAGAAAAGAGCAGCCGAGCAGCCGAAGGTGCTGCCAAAGCCGAAGCAAACCTCGATGAGATTCAAACACAAGTAGACGATCTGTTGGCGGGCATTCCCAATCTTTTGGACGACAATGTACCAGATGGTGATAACGACACTCAGAACGAACAAGTACTGGAGTGGGGCGATGTAGAAGCCTTGCCCAAGGCTCTGGGTTGGACCGATGATTTTACACCCCTTTGGCACGATGACGTTGCCTCCAAGTTGGGAGGATACAGGGCAGAAGAAGCTGTCAAAATAAGTGGAGCTCGTTTTGTTGGGTTGTCGGGTGTCGTCGCACAGTTGGAACGTGCTCTGGTCATGTTTTTGATGGATCTGCACACGATGGAACATGGATACACGGAAGTTAGTGTCCCGTTTGTGGTGGGACGGTCAGCCTTGGAGGGGACATCGCAACTACCCAAATTTGAGGAAGATCTATTCGCCATTAAGCCCGAATCGCATACCTGCAATGGCGAAGATGCATTTTTAATTCCCACTGCCGAAGTTCCCGTGACCAATTTGCATCGTGATAGCGTGTTGGAAGAGAGCGATCTTCCACTTTCTTACGTGGCCTGGACCCCGTGTTTTCGTGCTGAAGCTGGATCGTACGGTCGCGATACGAAAGGATTGATTCGGACCCATCAGTTTCAAAAGATTGAATTGGTCAAGATTACCAGTGCCGATACCTCGGATGAGGAACACGAGCTCTTGACGAAACATGCCGAGGCTTGCTTGCAAAAGCTAGAACTTCCTTACCGCAAAGTGCGATTGTGTTCTGGGGACATTGGATTTAGCGCTCGACACTGCTACGATTTGGAAGTGTGGCTTCCCGGAGCCCAGGAATTTCGTGAAATTAGTTCGTGCTCCAATACAGGTGATTTCCAGGCTCGTCGAATGGCACTACGATACCGTCCCAATCCGCCTCCCAGTACTGACGACGAGACGGAGAAGGGTGGCAAGAAGACGAAGCAAAAGAAACCCAAGCCGCAACTGTGCCACACCATCAACGGGAGCGGGCTAGCAGTGGGACGCACATTGGTAGCTGTTCTTGAGAACTATCAAAAACCTGATGGAAGTGTAGTTGTTCCGAAAGTCTTGAGACCCTACATGGGTGGCAAGGAACTTCTGGAAGTTCCCAAGAGTAAATAAATTTACAGATTAGGCTGATGTTGCGGATTATTATTTTTGGCACAAATGGTCAGATCTAGCATCTGCTTAGTCTTGGATAGAACAAGACTAACTAGCAATTGGTAGGTACAATACCAAAGTAGTCGTGGCTAGAATTTTTATTGATTCATTGTGTTGATAATGGTAGCCACAACTCCTGCAATACCGCCATCGCCAAGGTTGGCCAGCACCAAGAAACTAAACGCAATTAAACCAAATCCTACCGCGGTCAAGGTAGCGGCATCGACATTGGGAACCAAGTTGACGTTGACATCTTCATCGTCCAATGCGTACAATTGTGTCTTTGAAGCAGTAGTAGAGGGCGATAAACGAATGCTGTCAGGACCCGTCGCCGCCGAGAGAGAAGAAAAGGAGTAGTGGACGAATCCAGCAACCATTCCCAAGCACACTGTTGTGACGAGGAAAAGCTTGAAAACACAAGCGTGGGACATGTCGAGTGGAGTTTTGCAGTGGAAGTGTTCGGAGGTATTGTGGTATTGTAGATATTTGGGAGAAAATACTCCTTTTTCATTTTTTTTTTTCAACAATACTACTAGTCTAATAGTAGTAGTAGTCTTTAGCTACTACTAGTAGTAGGCTACTACTAGAGTAGTAGTATCCATAGCTACTACTACTAGAGTGGAGTATTACCCATTCTTAGTAGTAGTAAATACTAGAGTACTACTAGTACTACTGGTAGTACGGTACTAGTCTACTTTAAATAATAAATAACAGGAGTAAACTAATGAGTGGGTGATGACGTTGCTTAGGGTTAATCTCTTCGGGAAAAGTTTGTTCAGTGAACAGAATACAAAGTTGAAGTTGAACCCAGAACCGGGCAATGTGAGCACTGAGCGCCGAGCGCTGCTTGACATAATTATGTGAATGAAGATAATAAGATACCTCCAACTGTAGCAACAAATCCGAAACACAATCAAGACAAGGGATAGAGACGAAGAGGAGAATTACCAGAAGAGCTCATCATACATTGGATAAACCTTGACGCGACAGAACTACACTTCATCAAAGAGCCACTCGCAACGAATTTGTTGTTTAAAAAATCTAATAACCAAACGACAGAAGTATCTGCCCTGCTGCATACCAACAAATACCAACACACTCACTACATCCTGCATCAACAAAGAATCTACAAATATATAATCATGCGTCTATCGATTGCCTTCCTCGCATTTGCCACTTTTTGCGAAAATATTCGTTCAGTACAGTCCTTTGTTCCTGCTCAACCAGTTCAAAGTAAGTCGCAGTCAAGTATGACGCGGAATTTACACCCTACGACATATTTTCAGAAGGACAAATATTTCTTACATATCTTTTTTGTGCTTTTTTTTTTACCTCATATTCTAGATTCACAAGTGACAAGATCAGCCGCTACACTGGTCGGTGCTTCTGCTACTGTTAATGGATCCATTGAAACTGAAGAAAAGGTCAACGGAGAAGGCAAAACTAGCGAAAATGGTGGAACAGAAATTCGATTAAATGTCTTTGAAAAGGCCCGAACAGTAACGAGTGTTTGCACCTCTGGAACCATGTGTACTGTTTCGGCGACGCAAGGAATTGAGGGGGCTCCCTTTGGGAGTTTCGTAGATTACGTATTAGACGACAATGGCCTACCAGTATTGCTGATGAACGATATGAGCATGCATACCATCAATATTGCAGAAAAAACAGACGCTGACGGCGGTGCGTCCATGGTAACACTCTTTACTCAGCTCAGCAGTCAAACAGCAGTCAGTCCCTCCAAAGGAGGTTTGCAGGACTCATCACGTTGTTCTCTCACAGGAAAGATCAAGCAAATTCCAGAGGATGCGGACGATATGGGGATCCTGAGAATGCGGTATTCGCTCACGCATACATACGCCGATCAAGTCATGGATTCGCCCAAGTTTTCCTTCTACCGTCTGGAACCAGAAATGATTTATTTTGTCGGTGGTTTCGGTGTTTCTTCCACATGGGTTGATGTAGAAGAGTACAAAGCTGCCAATCCGGATATCCTTGCTGGTGAAGCAGCCGAGATTCTTGAACGAATCAACCGAGAAAACGTTGAAGATCTTATGCTTACAGCACAACATATTTTGAACATACCAGAGGCCCAAAAGGTTCGAGCAACAGGTGTCGATCGATTGGGTATGGACGTCCGTGTAACCAGTCCAATGGGAACAAGAAGGAACAAATTGCAAACCGACGAATTTCGAATTGGTTTCCGAATCCCTGTTCGATCCGTCGAGGATGCCAAGTCAGAAATCATCAAGGTCTTCCAAGAAGCTTGGGAGAAAGGAAATGGTGTATCATGGGGAGACGATGAAATGCCAGGCGAAGATGTACCAATCATGAAGACAGCAGCAGATGATCTGGAGTAAAATGCCAGGCTCGTCTTGCCTCTTCTCTACTACTAGTTTTGCTACTAGATAACACTATCACTCCCACAACATAAACTTTCATTGCCTACAAAGTTTTCTGAAAGAATATGTATGCTTGGAATTGGATGCCGTTGGCTTGTTTGCAACATCTGAGAACGTGTATATATTAGATTTCTTCGCTCGCTAATAGGAGCTACGTTGCTTTTCCGTTGCTGCATTGCAACGTTTCACTGTTAAAACTTCTGCCTCGTCTATTAAGTCCGACCTCAAGCGTTCGCATTTGCAGCGATGAGACGAGATGTTGCATAGAAAATAATGACACTACCATGGCCAACAAACCAGCTACTATTAGATGAAGCCGCCACTGTTCCAACACGAACGATTTTAGGAAGTTCTCTCAGAGTATTCCAGGTCGTGACTCACGACTCAGATCGCCAAAGAATATGTACGACTATTTTAGTCCTCTAGTTAAACTACCAGTACTCGAGTATTATTGTTTTAGTATCTAGGAAGATGGTGGCTCTAGATCTCCCGCGTGTTTTCTGTTGCATTGCTAAACTAACTGTAGACGACAAGTAAATAAACCTTATAGACTCTATTGGTTACGGGAAGTCTTTGCACTTCCCAATAGATGTGTTCGTATTGTTGTGACAGACAGAATAAGACAAGAAAAAAGAGTACGCCAATGCAAAATTGCGCAAGATAATGGTAGTGAAACGAGAGCTATCGTGCGAAGCAACAGAATAAGTGACCGCGTACATACATACATAGAGATTTCCGGCTTTGCGCGCATCTTCTTTTCTTTAACTGGATTTTTTGGCTTCAGGACTGCTGGTACGCAGATCATCCGAGTCGGATTCGTCGCTGCTCGAATCAAGGGGCACTCGTGGTCGTTCATCGACCTCCTTCCTTTGTGCAAGCATCTCTGCTTTTTGCTTTTTCGAAAATCGTTTCACGCGACTAAAGGGGCTCATGTCCGGACGGGTAATGAAATCGTACAAGACTTGTGGCCACGAGTTGTACGAATGCAAGTTATTGTAGTACTCCGGAGCAATGGCTGTCACTTTGGGAAGATTGAAGCCTGAGATTCGTGGAAAATCGTGATGCTCGTTGTGATATCCCACGTTGAAGGTGACCCAGTTCAAAGGTCCGTAGTACGAGTACGTCTCTTGTCCTTCGACAAAGGTGTAATGCTCCGAGATAAAGTGGCCGGCCACAGGATGCAATCCCATGCCAAGAACAGTGGATGCAAAGTTAAACAGGGGTGCCTTGATACCAAACTTGAGGCCCAGAGCCAAGTTAAAAGAAAGAACAACGATGTTGTTGAGTATCTCCATTCGTGTGGGTGTCTTTGGATAAACAAGCACGGGTCGCAGGGCGTAAAAAGCAGGCTGGAGAAAGACAAAGAAGATCTTTTTGAAGGTATTATTAAAGAACCGTGCTTCCAACTCTGTGGGAACATCCACGTCAGTTCCATGCTCTCCCTGCTTGTAGTGGTGTTCCAAGTGATATCTCTTGAAGCTAATGCAGGATGGAATGGCCTGTGCACAGTTCGCCACAAGTCCCAGAAGCTCATTTGGAAGGGTGGACTTGAAGCAGAGGTTGTGGGAAAGCTCGTGGTTTCCAAGGCTTAACCAGTGTGTCAATACTCCTCCGATAGAGTAAGCCAGCAGCATAAAGTGCTTTAAGCTCTCGATCCGTGTCGCGGCGAAGACACTCAGCGCAAGTTGCGCTGCCGAAATGGCCAGCATGGCAGGCAAGAGACGGATATCCGGTCCGTACAGCTGCTTGATCTGAGGATACTTTTTAAGAATCTCCTTTCGCCTGCTGAAATGAGGCTCATCTGTTCCGACTCTCGTAAAATCGTGGTTTGTAACGGGCTCGAATAGCGTCACTTGTGGATGCTTGGATGGAGGACACATCATTGGTGCTTTATTCGTCGGTAGTGTGTGGTGCTCGGTGTTCTAGGCACTAGTATCTTGTCTCTAGGATATCTCTCGATGAATCAGTTCTGTGGTTATCTAAAACAGGGCAGTTTTCTCTTTAATGATGTTTGGCTTTTGGCTTGTGGATTGTGGTTGTGTTGGTTGTCTGTTGTGCCCACAGTTAATTCGTGATTCCCATTGCAATTTGCAATGCTGTGCGCCTAGCAGTAGTTCAGGAGTTTTCAAACGAAAGAGCAGTGGACAACCGAGCAGCAAAATACGAAGGCAAAGGTCAACGGGCTGCAACACCAGCTCATCAGGTCTTCATTTTATTTAAGAGCCTAAAGGTCTTAAGTAAGGCGAGCGGGACGATATCGAAATTCCTAATGCTTGAGCACCCGGGCCGTAGATTGAAACTTGGGAAAAAGTGCTCCTCCTAACAAATCGGGGGGCACGAAGCACAAAATATCTTCGAATGCGCGAGCTTGGGCTTCGACAGAATTTCTCTGAGAGATGCCAAATTAATCGATGCCTGGCTTCACAACAATATATATTATTCGGAGTGCAAACTTGACGGTTATGCCATGGGTGATGCTGTGGCAGTGAGGCTGCACAAGCTTAGAAGGAAGAAAATTGAGTAAACGGCACGGAGAATGGTTGTCTAGCTACTTTGTGCGAAAGAAACGTTTCTTCTTTGCATCTTTAGCACCGCACCAAAATGATGCAATTCAATAAGCCGCAGCTGTGGGAATATTGATGGCATGACGACATTTAAGATATCTTTCTATGATTCCACAGAATACAGCCATGCCCTATGCATTTCTCATCTCACGTTTTCGGTTGTAAGACAACTGCGATCCTCCTAAAAAACGAACGCGAGCACCGCAGTGGAAAGCTTTACTGAAAGGCGTCCACGACAAAGGCTCACCGCTGTCTTTGCATTTTGGAAACGAAGAATTGTTGTATAAGTAGATATATCAAACCTCACTTTTTAAGCAAATTCCATCATCCTGAGGACAACCAAATGCTTTTCCGACATTGCGTTTTCTTCGTGTATTGATGTTCGAATTCCAGTACCTCGTCATCCCAGCACAGATATGAGCACACTGATTCCCGTTGACCTGCAAAATTTTTATGACGTGATCATGACTTATCATCTGCATCTACTCATCTACTCTGTGTCATGTGTCATGTTTGACCGTCCTGGCAGGTCGGGTGGACGTTGGAAACACAAAGTAGCGGGACGTACTCCATATCAAACTTTCAAAGTATAAAAATTATAGTATCGTGAAGGATCCATTGTTAATCATTCGTCTCTAAATCCAGCGACGTCCTCTATGTTCTTGGACAGTGCCATTGCTTCAGACTTTTCGAGAAGATGAAGTCTCAATGCAAGGGAAGAACAGCTAGGGCGACATGAATACTTTCCCTGGGTGTACTTTGGACTTTGGCAGGCTTACAATCCAGCACCGGCTTTCTTGTTTGCTCGCTCAGCGGGACTCTTGGATTGATTCTACCAAAGAAGGAAGAATTGCGACGACCAAGAATCCCAGAAATCGCAAAAATCCAGTACTACTGCTAGCTACTAGAGTAGCTACTCAGAGTGTAATCCATGAAGGCAGTAGAATATCAATGTGTTGCAGGAATCTAATGTGCGTCTTAATATTTCACGTGCGGAGCCGCGCGATCTTTGGTACCTGGTAAACTGCCAGGTAAATAATACTCGAGTATCTACTAGTCTAAAATAAAGTTAAAAAAATAACATTCTTGTAAACAGTAGCTACTCTTCGCCTTAATAGGTTCCAGCTGGAAACGTCATCTGAAATCTCCATCGGCATCAACAGGATTTGAGGCGTCTCCGTGGTGTTGGGTGTTGGATGCCTTCCTGGCTAAATAAAAAATAAAAATAGCAATACTCCACTGATGTACTAACGCCATAAGCTATTCAATATTCTGAAAGATGATGAATCTGTTAAATGCTTTGGTATTTGCCAATCTTGCCAGTGTGGCTTGTTCAAGATCTGTAGGACCATGGGGAACTCCCACAGTATCATCAAGGAGTATGAGGTCTGTGTTATCCGTTCCAGCTGGAGGTAGCCTCGAAAGTGCCAAAGCGGCTGCACTTCAGAGCGCTGTTGCCAAGGTGAGTTAAGCTGAATGGATTTCCCGCCCATTTCTCTCTTGTATTA
>Ga0210025_1003592_pt1 | contig 13938 bp, 7 predicted proteins | sample CryGeyme20150102_FD_183989 | JGI IMG/M metagenome (GOLD analysis project Ga0210025, IMG submission 183989) | Groundwater microbial communities from Crystal Geyser aquifers in Utah, USA - Crystal Geyser metaG 2015-0102 (SPAdes) (version 2) | ecosystem: Environmental > Aquatic > Deep subsurface >...
TCTTTTTTCTTTTGTTCACTTTGCTGCTATTCTTTTGGTTTAGCCACTGGAGCTACAAATGCACCTACTGAGCCAGTTACAATTGCACCTACAGGTATGTTCTTCACAAAAGGTTTGATAAAACTATTCACTTTTTTTTTCTAATGCTCACTTTGCTACTATTCTTCTGGTTTAGCCACTGCTACAAATGCACCCACTGGAGCAGCAGCTACAATTGCACCTACAGGTATGTTCTTCAGATTTTTTATTGAGACTTTTCACTTTTTCTTTTGCTCACTTTGCTGCTATTCTTTTGGTTTAGCCACTGGAGCTACAAATGCACCCACTGAGCCAGTTACAATTGCACCTACAGGTATGTATTTCAAAGGGTTGGTCGAGACCTTCCACTTTTTCTTTCTTCTTGTGCTCACTTTGCTGCTATTCTTCTGACTTAGCCACTGCTACAAATGCACCCACTGTAGCAGCAGCTACAATTGCACCTACAGGTATGTTCTTCAGATTTTTGATTGAGACTTTTCACTTTTTCGTTTTTCTTTTGCTCACTTTGCTGCTATTCTTTTGGTTTAGCCACTGGAGCTACAAATGCACCTACTGAGCCAGTTACAATTGCACCTACAGGTATGTTCTTCACAAAAGGTTTGATAAAACTATTCACTTTTTCTTTTTCTAATGCTCACTTTGCTACTATTCTTCTGGTTTAGCCACTGCTACAAATGCACCCACTGGAGCAGCAGCTACAACTGCACCTACAGGTATGTTTTTCAGAAGGTTGGATGAGACTTTTCACTTTTTCTTTCTTCTAGTGCTCACTTTGCTGCTATTCTTCTGATTTAGCCACTGGAGTTACCAATGCACCCACTGAGCCAGTTACAATTGCACCTACTGGTATGTTCTTCAAAATATTGGTTCAAGCTTTCAATTGAGGGTTTTTTTTTAGTGCTCACCTTGCTGCATCCATTTTGTGTTGGCCACTGCTACAAATGCACCCACTGGAGCAGCAGCTACAATTGCACCTACAGGTATGTCCTTTAGTAGGTTGGTTGAAACTATTCATTTTTTCTTTTCTCTAATGCTCACTTTGCTACTCTTTGTTCTGGTTTAGCTAATGGAGCTACAAATGCACCTACTGAGCCTTCTACAATTGCACCTACAGGTATGTTTTTCAGAAGGTTGGTTGAAACTTTACATTTTTCTTTTTTCTAATACTCATTTTGCTTCTATTCTTCTGGTTTAGCCACTGGGGCTACAAATGCACCCACTGAGCCAGTTACAATTGCACCTTCAGGTATGTTCTTCAGAATGTTGGTTGAAACTATTCATTTTTTCTTTTTTCTAATGCTCACTTTGCTACTATTCTTCTGGTTTAGCCACTGGAGCTACCAACGCACCCACTGCGCCAGCTACAATTGCACCTACAGGTATGTTCTTTAGAGGGTTGGTTGAAGCTATCCAATAATGGCTTTTTAAACTTTCGTTGAAGCTGTATTTATGTCCTTCTCTTTTAATGCTCTCTTTTTTGCCTCATAGACATGGGAAGAAGCGTGCCGGTGGGATTTACTTTTTCTAAAAGCGTAGATGGCAATAGAAGCTGTGTTGCAACGGAAGAATCAGCCTATGTGCGTACTTATAGCTTTACAGGCTCCAAGATGGGTGGCAAGTACGGTGGCCAGCTGGCTTTGGCAAGAGGAACTCTTATAATAGGAACAGATGCTTTGGATGGTGTGGTTGGCGACAGAAGTCGTGGATTTGTTGAAATCAAAGATCTTGCTACCGGCTCAAGCCAGTCTTTTCAAGGTTCCGACTATGAGCAACTTGGCGTCTCTTTGGGCATTTCTGAGGACGGAAAAACAGCTTCTGCTGGCCATCGATCTGGTGTTCGAATCTTTTCACTTGTGGATGGGAACTGGAAAATAACGGCAGAAGTTGTCCCTGATCTTCAAATTGACATGTCCATTGCACCAAGAATTACCATGTCAAAGGATGGCCGAACCATTGCACTTGGCCTGCCATTCTTTGACAATCCTGATGATGGCACGTTACAAAGCGTAGGGGCTGTTGTGGTCTACCGCTTGCAAGGAGACCATGGGAGCAATACTTGGAAGAAGGTAGGACGTGCCTTGATAGGAGAGAAAATCAATCAGCAATTGGGAATCTCTATCTCGCTTTCTCTTGAGGGCGAAATTATGACGGTTGCCTCCGCAATTCCTATTTACCGCAAAGGAAGCGTTCAAAGATATGAATTCAATGGTGTTGCTTGGGAACCGACTGGACAGCTACTCTTTGGCGAAGATAGAGGCGATGCATTTGGTTGGTCGCACTCCTTGTCGTCTGATGGTACAGCTCTTGTTGTGGGTGCACAACAACTACAATCTGGCAAAGAGAGCCCTGGATACGTTAAAGTTTATCGCTACCACGGCAGCGAGTGGTTTCAGACCGGCAAACGATTGGATGGTGACAGTACTTCAATGTTTGGAAATTCATTCGGAAAGAACGTTGATATTGCCGTACTCGGCAACGGAAATCTACGCATTGTTGTTGGTGACCCATCCTATCAAAACGGTCAAGTACCCGTGCGAGGTCTTGTGAGAGTATACGAAAGCACAGGAGGGGTGAATGACGACTTTAATCAAATTTCTGAGGATATTGTCGGCGATGTAGAGCAGCAAGCACTTGGAGAAGCCGTGGTTATTTCATCCGATGGCTGTCAAATTGCTATGGGTGGTCCAGTCTTTGGGGTTTCCAACATTGCCAAGGTAGTATATGTGTATGAGTTGCAATAAGAACATATTGAATCAAACAAAATTTGGTCGCGCCCGCACCACTCCGAGATTGGATCCTGACGAGAATTGGGTTGACGCGCCATTCCCCGGGTTGAGCAATGAGCGAGGCCTTCCCTGGCTTGCGAATAAATACATACCTTCATGTTTGAACATGATCTGTAGAGTACATGTTGATGATGTACAAATACATTTGTCTCCATTTTCCATAGTTCCTCTATGCCCTTTGTAAACGGAATGTGCGCTATATATTTAGTACTAGTGTAGATTTTACATTAAACTGCCGTTGCTTTCATTTTGGTTTCTACCCCGTCAGCAGACGAGATAGACAGGTCTAGTGGCCTGCCAGATGCATTCTTTATTGTAGATCTTCGTCATCGTAGACTGTCACAAAAAAATTGTCTTGGGTACAGTGGGTCACCACTTGCAGTCCTCCTGTTCCGTCGCTTTCCGCGGGCTGTTCACTTTGTCTCGCCGCTTTTGCAGCGGCGGCGGCAGTGGTGGTGGAGGTGCTCATAACAGCCGTTTGCAGCGGCCGAAAGTTTTCCCCCTGCAGTGTCGTCGCCGTATCAGGACGACACTCTTCATCACGCGATTGAGTCAACAGATACGTTAATTGTTTGTATTGGCGACGAGAAATGACGCTAGAGAAGAAAACAGTAAAATGATAGAAAGAAAAACTGTCAGTTGTATGAACCTCTCTCTCTCTCCCCGCAATCAGTATTAGTTGGAAAACTCAAAGCAAACAAAAAAAGACAGGGAAAAGTACGTACAGTGGAGTATCTATAATTCTCCAATGAACATTGCCGGCACATGGTGGTGCCGTCAAGCTACCTTGGTAACTGAAATACCAAACCGATGGCCACAAATTGTAAGGAAATAAGCGTCGACGAGGTGCCAATCCTTGCTCGGCACATCCATTTCCGTAGGCATCCGTGGTACACTTTTGCAATTGTCGTTGTCTTTCTTGCCTTGTTGTCGCAATATCATCATCATCATCATCATTATCATCATCATCCTTATAGAACAAGTCGGTCATGTTCATTTGTTTGACCGACGAGTCGTAGTCTTGCAAGACAGTCATGTACCCTGGTGTTTTCCGTAGTTTCCCTCTCAGGTGACGTTGATCTCGTTCCAACAATCCTCTTTTGGCGCATGCTTGTTCTTCTTCCAAATGCTTTTGTTGCCATCCATTCAAAAGGTAGTTTTGAAAATCGCTGTGATCTTCTGCTCCACTTTGGGATGCATCAATCAAGACACTAACAACAACCAGTTCGTTGGGCAAGGTTGTAGATCGGTGAATCATTTGCAATTCGGCATCGTACCGGCGTCCCTGAATGACGTGCTCACTGCGCGCGTGTAATTCCATCCACTGCAAAACAAAATGTTCCTGCAAGTTCCGACGATCGATGTTGGCCATAATACCATCCAAACGTACCGTGGGAGCACGACACGTATTGATCATACTGCGAGGATAATAGTAGCGCAACGAATAGGGAGTCAATTCCCAAGGTCCGGTGGTGGCTGCTGCTGCGTCACTGTCGTCCCCCACCGCCATGGTCATCTCCGCGACATCAAAGGGATGCAAGCAGTCCACATCCGGACGGTATTGTCGAACCACCATTTCTTGCGTATCTTCACAGGTTGCACTAGGAATTAATTCAATGGGAGATGGACGTTCTTCTGTTCCGCATTGATTAATCGTTATGGCATCTGTTATAACTTCCTCGCCAAAGTTGTTGTCAATTGTGTTCTGCTTGACAATGTCCCATTCGCCTGTACCGGCTGTAGCAATATCACCCCACTTATCAGGACCGACCAATTGACCATCCAAGGCATCGTACGTGTAACCCAATTTCAATGCATCACTCCATCCTTCTGTTTCTTGAGCCGAAACGGTTGTGATGGTATTGATTGCCGTATAGGACAGCAAAAGCAGTAAGAACAATTGCAGATGGCCTGTTTGGAAGAATGGAATACTATATTTTGATGAAAGTGTCATGGTTAAGGATACTATGATGTGGAGTGAAATACGAGTAATAGTTTTGTGTTCGTCACAAAAATGGGTCTGCTTGATGTTTACCAATAATAACTACTAGTAGCTACAGTAGATGTTACTGCTTTCAATGGACTTTAGTGGGATCAATCTGCTGTGCAAATATTTTATTGTGTTATCTACTAGACTACCTCAGTATGCATTGGAAGTGTCCAACTGAAAGTCAACCAAAAATTGGACTAGCGGTTAACTTGCTTCCGATTTTGATGTCTCACAGGACTCCACTCGTGATTGAATTAAGAACCCTGTAGTATGCTACTCTCTACTAGCTAGTAGTAGCTACTCGGAGTAGTCTAGCTAGTAGTAGTACACCACAAAGTACCAGCACGTTTTATTAGGTCTGGAGTCGAAGGCTCGCAAACGCCATTATTTCGTACTCGCGTGGTGGGACATGTATTTTCCACAGTTCCTCTCCCGGACCAAATAAATACCAGACCGTAAAAAAGACTGTGTCATTGACAGCTGCCAAATTGTCAATGTGATGGTACATCCCAGAGCCATTGGTTCCTCCTCCTCCTATATTGGGAATGATCAAGGTATTCTCTCTTGAACCGTCCGTAACGTACAGATCGTGACCAGCAATATTGCTGGCGGCAACGAAAAAGGCCAAGTTGTCATTATTCAAAACTACAAAGGGTGTCTCCCATAGGCGAGTGGCATTTGCCAAAGGAAACGTTCCTTCTCGGGTACCATCGGTGATCCAGGGTTGAAGTGGACTGCCTCTTTCAAAGAGAACTTTGTTTCCAAATTGTGTCGTTTCCATCAAACAGGACAACGTGCTAGAGTCGGTAAGCTCTATCATGCCGAAATCAGAGCCATCGGTGCTCCACAGACTGCAATCTGTAAAAAAATAAAGTCTCTCCTTGACGACTGTAATTGTAGATGGATGTAACAGTGACTCGCCATTTGGCTTGAGGACTTCTTTGGTACCCTCCACGGTGCCATCTGTAGCAAACAAGTTGCCAGTGCTAAAGTAAAACTTATTGTGAAATTCGATAACGTCGTGATCATTTCGTGCCAATGGAGCATCGATAAGCCGAACAATGCGATCCGTTGCTCTGTCCATTGCAAAAACAAATCTGGATTGATTTCCGTCCTTTATTCTTGCAGTGTAGTAGATTACGTCTGATGTCTCGTGCACTGAATACACATCAAGATTTGCTAGGACGATAGAATCGTGTTTGAATGGAACAGTTCCTTCTGGTGTTCCATCCGTCTGCCATTCCTGTCCGTTTCCATTTTCCTCCAAGACAGTAAAGTAAAGCTTTTCAGAGTGCCCGGCACCTTCGTACTTTACAAAAGCACCAGAATTCTGAAACTGTATCCGAACTCCTTCACTGCCCTCCACGATATCTTTGACTAGAGTCGTTCCCACTCCTGTACCGTCACTGACCCATAGCTCTTTGCCGTGGACATTATCATCTGCAAAGAAGAGAAGTTTGCTGTTGAGCTCTGCCGACATGTACAAGAACCCATTCCTATCATCCAAACTACTTCCTGTTCCTGGATTGATGTCTTTGACCAACCGTGTACCTGTGGTCGTCCCATCGGTCACCCACAGCTCTCTGCCAGTAGCTCCTGTAAATCCTTCAAAAAAGAGTTTATCCGCAGCCGGAACCAAATTGCTGGGAAAGAATACGTCAAAGTTGTTGGAGGACGCAATGCTTCTATGGCTGGCTACAAGCTCGGATACAAAGGTATGCAGCGGCTTCAAATCAGCAGTGCATTCTGCAGCGCAACTAAGTGACGAACAATGATCGTCTGTAATAAAGGGATCGTGTTCATTGTTGCGACAATCAATAGAGATAGGCTGTTGAATAGACGACGAACCAACGGGACAGACACTGCACTCACACGACTGGCGAGAGTGACGTTGGTGACGGAGGATAGTGGTTTCGCACTGACAATCTTCTGCCTTGTGCACGTCCATGCCAATTTCTTCGTCAAATAAACAATTGACTCTGGCATCCACAGTCGTTATATTCGTTCCCAAGATCGGTTCTTTCATGATGGTGGAATAGATGCAATGAAAACGATCATCTTCTGTAAAACATGCTATCTCTTGGAGAAGTTGGTCGCTGTAGTCCACTGATTTATTTTCATCATCTTTTTTCTCCTGAACGTTGGTAATGGTTGTGAGGCCCTCGGTTGCTTGTTCTTCACAGGAAAACACTGTCGAGCACGAGAGTTCTTCCTGATTTTCATTACTGTTCACTTGTTGTACCATGCATGTCATCAACGAAAATAATTCATCTTGGCAAGCCGTCATACAACAGTCATCTGTAGCATACTCTGCACAGTAATTAGTCTCAACAGTGGTGCAATTGAGATGTTCTGTTGCCGCTATGAAAAAAGAGGGAGAGTAAGGAACGACTTTGTTGTAGTGATGATAGATACGACAAAAAGAATCTAAAATCTAAAATCTGAACCAACTTCCACGCAGCTGTAGTAATTGACTTCCACGCAGCTGTAGTAATTGACAACGTACCATCCATAATCTTTGGTGTGTTGCTACCATAATTAGAGGCGCCATGATCGTAAAAAATGTTGGGTGAACATCGCTCTGTAACATTGGGACAATCGGTGGTGACACAGGCCACAAAGGGCATCCATTCATCCACACATTGCTCCAAAGCTATATTGGCATAGAGAGGAACTCCTGCTAACACAAACGGACGTTCGTACAAATTCAACGACTGTAAAACACGCTGATAGTGATTGCGTTGTGATTTTGATTTTGATTTTGCGATGGGTAGCAAGTCCCCCCGAAGGGACTTGTTGGTCTTGTCTACCGTCTGAACCGTCGTTGCTTCGGTCGAAATCACACCATCATGAATCGCGATAGACTTTTCTATTGTTCCCAACAGAAACAAAAAAAGCATTGACGACACTGAAGCTTTATCCATAATCGCATCATATAAACTGTTGGTACAATGGTGTAGCTGCTAGAGCTAGAGAGGATGAAATAAAATTGGGAGATGACATGAAATTTAGCTTTGCCAGTTTGCCATGTTATCAAAACTCGCAACAAGTCTTGTGGGAATCGACAAAAATGTGAGCCCAAATTCACGCCTTCTGTTTCTTTCAATCTAGCTTATTACAGTACGTAAAACCCCTACCTATCAAATCCAAAATTAAAATCAGCATCATCTAAATACCAAACGTGCTCCAATCGAACATACCATGTCAAATTTTTTCTCATTCTTTCGCGTTTTTGGTGGGTTCATCTCACTGGAAACTATTCTTCTTGTTGCGACGATCGTGGCGTCGTGGGACCTGGCGGGATTTAGGATTAGACGTTCGTTGTACGTGATTCATAAACTCCAACACCAACTAAAACACAAATAAAAAGCGCAACGTTGAACATGGCGTGGCCCTTCTTACTGTTGATACTTGGACTATCAGCACTGATATCAGGTCAACGACATGACAAGCTGCCGCAAGCTGCTACTGCTGCTACTAGACGAAAGCTTCAGCAAGAAACTTGGTCAAACAGTTTCTTGGACAAAGGTACATCTTTGTTAGATGCATCAACGATGTCTTCGACATCAGGAACAGTAGTAGCAAATTCTTGGGCCAACGCCAATAATAAGTGTTCTCTCGCCCACTCCATCCTGCCAGGAGATTTGGTCCAGGGCATCTTGGCAGCAGCTCCACAAGGAGACAGTGAAGATTTCATTCAGAATTGTATTGGAATGAAAACAAACGGCCAGACTATGGATACTGATGTTGCTGCTGCTGGGCTCTGGTATTCTGTAGAAGGGACGGGGAATGTCTTGAAAGCTTCTCTTGTCTTCGACCACGATAATGGCGATAATGATGGCATGCCACAAATGGCGATTTCGGAAGGAACTGAGGGATCATGTGATGCACTGCAGTGTTCGGATATGAGTTTCCCATTCTTGGCAACCAACAGCATTGTCCATCATAACAGCGATAATAACAACAACGGCAATAGAGTCTCCAGTGGATGGACGACCTATTGGAGTAGCAAACCTTCCGTAATGTACTACTTGTATGTTTACGGTCCAGCCAGCGCCAAGGTGAATTTAATTTTATTGGATCAACGGAGACCACACAATGATCAACACAATGGTGCAGTGGAGCTACAAGTGGGCGATGTTTTAGAGGGATCGTTCGCGTATGCTTCGTCAGACAACAACAACAAAAGCAACAATTGTAGTACTGCTACTACAGAAAGAAACAATGTCACTCTTGCAACAGAAAGACCTGGAGTCTGGTTCAAAGTGAACGGTACAGGTTCGCTTCTTTTGGCAAATATCAAGACCGTCGTCCCTGTGCAGGAAATGCAAGTATCAATCCACTACGCAAAAGCAATGGATTGTGTCGACTACGTGTCGCACTCAACAGTAGTAGACCCAACCAACAGTAGTGGTTATACTTGGTATCCACTTTCAATGGCTACCGTTTGGGAGAGTGTACTGGGAGAAACCTATTACGTTTACGTACAAGGACCCAATACGCTGGGAGAATACAATCGTGGCAATTTTGAATTGACGGTATTGCAAAAACAACGCCCAGGAAATGATCACTGTTCCTCTGCAACCGACATTGTTGCAGATGCTACAGACGCTGGATCAACTACTCTAGCTACCACGAAAGATGATTTTCATGTGTGCTCATCATCTGGAGAAAGCAAGTTGACATCACCGGGAGTTTGGTACCAAATCACGGGACAGCAGGGACTGCACCAAATATCCGTCACGTCGAATTTTGCAGCGGGTGCATCTATATTTACAGGTAGTAGCTGCCTGTCTCTTGAATGCGTTGGCGGTAGTTATACCGCATTTTCAGATGGTGCATCTTTTCCGTCTACTTCTACAGCAACCGTCACCTTCGACGCGAACAAGGAACAAACCTATTACATATTGGTTCACGGAAAAGATTCCATGGTTGGTGGCTTTGATTTATCCGTATCGAATGTGAATTCCCTTATGGGTAGTAACAGTACGAACCACGAAGAAAGTAATCATCTGTATACTGTCGAGACACCAGCAGCCTTGTCGATCGGTTTCTTTCCAGGCTCTTCTGCCTGGAAAAATATTACTAATCCCGACCTTGATGCACTTATGGATCAAGTGAACAAATTCTACTCGAAAGTGCTTTTGGAAACATTTGCAGCAGAATTTGTTCGTTTTGAAGCAACTATGGAGGGTTTCAATGTGGAGGTTGATAATGCATTGCCTGTTACAGTCTTTTTCAACATGAAAGTTGCTCTTCAAACATCAGATGAACCACCGTCTCCTGGGACTGTCCTCAACATTATGGCGGAAGGAGACTACCAGGAATTTATTCGAAATTATGTTTGGAAATCAGCCCCCTTGGGCTTCAATGCATTCAGTGACACATTACGCGTTGAGTTTGAAAGACACGTGAGCAGTCTATCTATCAGTCAGAATGACACTGTCAGCAAAGTTGAAGATAACGTTGCACGCGTTGACGCGATGGTCATAATGAGCTTCACTTTTTTGCCCGACACCCAACTACGAGCGCCTACAGAGGTTGAACTCGATGGGCTTCGTGACGAAACGATAGCATTTTACCGAAGAGTATTCTTTGAAATATATGACAACTTTGTCAAACTAGGACTGCAAGCTACAAGTAGCAAGTATGTTGAAGGAGCAGACAAGCCAGTACAAGTACACTTTGCAGTGCGCGCTTTTTTTTCAAAGCTTACTAACAGCTCGAGTATCAGTAACAATATGCCGACTGCAAGCGATATCTTAGCAGTCATGCAAAATGTCGAGTTGTCGACTTTTGTCGAAAAGTATGTTTGGGAATCGCAGCCCTTTGGTGACAACATCTTTTATAACACTCGGCGTGTATCACTGACAAATGGTGGAGGGCTTAACTCCTCCAATACTTCCAGTTCTACCGCCATCTCCACATCTACTGTGATCACAAGTGTACATGGAGAACCCCGCCGAATCAGTGTTCATGTTGCCCTGAGCTTCGATTTCCATGAAACTGCAACTCAAACATTACGAAAGCCACGGAAAGAGGAGCTCGATGGTCTCATGAATGTCACGCAACGATTTTTTAAGGAATTGCTCCAGAATGAACTTCCGGAAAACTTCGGCTTTATTGATTTACAATTCTTTTCAACGAGTATGGAGTACAGAAAGCTTAGAGCGTTCCCTGTGACAGTCTACACACAAGTTGATGTTTTTGTCAGAGATGACCCCGACTCAAAAGCTCCTGTTCTCTCAAAAGAGCAGGTACTTGCATTGATGGAGACTGCCAACATGGCCGACTATGTGGAATTCTATGTTTGGTTTGCAGAACCGTCTGGTTCCAGCGTCTTCTTTGCTGTCGATCAGGCAGTTTTGGAGCCGTTTGATCCCTCGGCATATACAGAGGCGGAAAATACCGGTGGAGCTTCTACCTCATCAAATAGCAGTGATGGTTCATTAAGCTTGTCGCCAAATCAACAGATTACGTTAAAGCCTGTAGAGACTGACATTACAGCACAATTCACATTCGCTCCTGGCAGCAATCACAACCAAAACGAAAAAGGGTACAGGATTGCAACCACTGAGGAATTAGCGGCCCTGACGGATCAAACCAAAGCCTACTTTACCAAAGTGTTGAATGATGCGTACGGCGACTTGGTGCAGTTGGGTATAAGCCTGATAACCGCGGGTTTTGCCGAGGACAATAAGTCCTGCGTTGTCGCGTGGAAAGTGAGTGCTGTCTTTCGACAAGTCGATGACACTACCTCGAGTCGTACTCCAGAACATCTTCAATCAATTCTGACAATGGCCGACACTGGGAACTACATTCACCACTATGTGTGGTCCTCTGCACCTATGGGAACGAATATGTTTTTCAACACTGCTTCAGTTCAATTTGAGCAGCAAGACGCGGACCTTAGCGCCAACAGTGGCGTTACAAGCTCGACAGTTCCAACGGCAACGGACGCTCCTGATGACACTAACGCAATTATTGTGCACGCTTCTATTCTCTACGGCTTTCTAGAGGATCAATTTATTCGACGCTCACCAAATTCCAATGAGGAAGAATCCATTCGCTACCAGACGAGTTTGTTTTTTAACAAGCTCTTTCGAAGGGAATTTGGTACTTCGTTTACCACGGCTGCTATTACAATCCAAGATGTTACGTTGGTGCAAGATGACGAACTACCCATCATTATCAACTACAAGATCGACGCAAAATTCAAAAAATCTACGAGTATCCCTAGTTCTGACGATTTGTTTCAAGTCCTGGAAAGTGCTGACTTTGAGAGCTACATTGAGTTTTACGTATGGAACGCAGATTCAGCAGCCAACAATATGTTTTTCGACACGCAAGAAGTGGTTTTTCAAGCGACCATCGAATATCATTGAAAAGTATCTGACTAAAATCAGCAGCAAAGTCATAGTTGGTGTGGTTTGACAAGCAGTAGGAATACGTCGGAATAGTATGCTAAATTTTAGAGCTCATTTTTTATACTGATTCTCGCTGGCTAGCTAGTCTAGTACTACTACTAGTAGTGGTAATAGTTCGGTACAGTAGTTTTCCGTTTTACTAGAGTCATTATTGTTACGTATTTCAAGCTCGTCTAAATAAATTGGTCGCACAATGATACTCCGCTATCTTACGTCATCATGCTGTGGACAGCAACAATAGCTACAACAACTAGAGTACATACGTACCAGTACAACGAAAAAGTCAACCAAGAAGCAACGAACTACACATAGATGGCAACAACAATAAATCTGCAAGCTACGACCATTGCACCTGGTGGTCTTGGCTCCTTTCTTTCCTATCAACAAGTGATATTAATCACAACAAATCATGTTACGCCTATTTTCAACTGTAGCAACTTTGACATCGACTCGCATGGTGGTGACTGGAGCTCGAAGAGCGTTACAAGCAGCCTCTTTCGACCAACTCCTGTCTCATTCGTCATACTCGACAACAACCGTCGCGCATATGGTGCGTGGAGGATCAGACAGCACTCCTCAAGAATACGAAACATTGGATACACCTGCTCCAGGATCACCCTTTCATTATGCCTTTCCGGTCCATGATTTAGAAATGGCTAAAGATTTCTACGGCAGGATTTTGGGTTGCGCCGAGGGACGATCCTCCGCAAAGTGGCAAGATTTCTCATTGAAGGGACACCAGATTGTGTGTCATTGGGTCGGCAACGGATATCGATGCCAAGACTATTACAATCCTGTCGATGGGGACGAAGTACCGGTGCCGCACACCGGCCTAGCCTTGACCGTAGAAGAATTTCACGAACTGGCCGATCGGTTGAAACAGCATGGTGTGGAATTTATCATTGAACCACACTTACGGTTTCAAGGACAGCCGGGTGAACAATATACCATGTTTTTCAAGGATCCATCGGGAAACAATCTCGAGTTCAAAGCTATGACCAAGCCGGAGAATTTGTTTGCCAAGTACAACGTTGCGGACAAGTAGAACAAACAAAAATCATAGAGCATAATACGCAAGCGCGCAGACAGACGGCTGTAGTATACTGATGAGAAGCGTCTCGTGCGCTTTCTGTCAAAGTAGAGGAGTAAATGCTTGAATTGTCGAATAGAAACTTATTCGTGTATGTACAATGCAACAATGCAATTTTTTAAATTTAATCGAAGGCAAGAGAAGGGGTGATCATCTAGCTGGAACAGCCTCGCCAAGTAAAAACGCTGAGATTCCCCCCCTAGTTCCATATTCTTTTTGGTCGCACTGCAACTGGATCTATTATTTTACTTGTGCTCCTCGGATTGTAATTTGCTTACTGCCTACCAGCAAGTTGGATTCAGGAAGATAGTACCCTTGACGCATGTTTCACTTCCGAGTCCGAACCAAGCTTTGCACCATCGACAGCTGTACGAGAGAAAGCCGTCACCTTGTCGTCCGTCATTGCATTCCGACGAAGTGCTGTAGTCGCTACACGTTGTTTGAGCCACTGTAACAGTGGCAAGCATCGCAAAGACGAAGAGAAGCTGAAGGAGGGTGGTTTGGGGCAGTCCAGGGGGACTGTCAGCCCTATTCCTCCAAAACGGAGGATAGTCTAGATAACTCTTACTTAGCATGGTTCCTAGGTGTCCATGGCCCACTGGTTAA
>Ga0210025_1003596_pt1 | contig 13928 bp, 10 predicted proteins | sample CryGeyme20150102_FD_183989 | JGI IMG/M metagenome (GOLD analysis project Ga0210025, IMG submission 183989) | Groundwater microbial communities from Crystal Geyser aquifers in Utah, USA - Crystal Geyser metaG 2015-0102 (SPAdes) (version 2) | ecosystem: Environmental > Aquatic > Deep subsurface >...
CAAGGTCAAAGTGACCATGAGAAAATCCTACGGGTTTCGCACCTTCAGAATCACTGAGCTCGCCTTGTATCACGTGCTTGGCAAGCTTCCTGAGCCGCAACTCGCCCACAGATTTTACTGACGAAGCCAGGAATTAGATCAAATTGGCACTCCCACCGTTCCAATGCATCAAGATCTAAAAAAGATGATCGAAGATGCCATGTTGAAGCAGAAGTCTCCGTTGAAAACTATTCAAAAGTTATAACTTGCACACACCGATCACGCATATTTATCAGCCTCCAAAATTCGCTCACGTAAACAGGTCTGCCGCTCCAATGCCTTTGATCCACGCCTGACTGCCTGTTGTATCACCACCTCATCGCCGATCAACACCAGCCGGTCTGTCGGGCGCGTCACAGCGGTGTAAATCAGTGTCTGGTCAATCATCCGTGACGCTTCTATTGGCAGCATGACAAAACAGGTGTGCCACTGTGAACCTTGTGACTTGTGAATGGTCACTGCGTATCCGAGTTGCAGCTTTTCCAGAATCTCAGGCGTCACAAAGATGGCAACATCATTGACCTCGATTACACCGACAGCACCAGTTCCCTCGTTTGGTTTTCCAAACACTTCAGTGACGATACCAAGATCACCGTTCCTGATATCTGCATCCTCATCGTAGTTATTGGCAACAACCAATATGGGATCGCCTTCAAGCAGTTGTGATCCGGTCGGCGTAATCCAAGGCATCCAACCCCGAGACTCATCGCGGTAATAAAGCGCTGGCCGATCCATTCCAACGGCCAGCTGCAACTGGGTGTTGATATTCTCCACACCCAGCTCACCCCTCCTGACAGGGGACAAGACGATATTTCCGATGCCCCCCGCGTCACGCCACAATTCGATCAGTCTTGCAATGCTGGCATTGGACTCAATTGAACAGTCATCACTTTCCAGAAGCATTTTTTTCGTGCGATTGGGCAACTCAAGTGCCGATTTCCTGATCGAAGTCGCAAATCTGTGTATTCCACTCTGTTCGCTCTGGCGCTTAACTTGAGACAGATTGAAGAATGGTATCGGCGTGTCAGCAAGTGCGTGAAAAACAAGACCATCGCCAACAGGGGGAAGCTGATAGATGTCGCCAACGAACAGCAGTCGCGTGGCCTGGGGCAGCATCCCAATCAGTTTGTACATCGACAACAAATCCACCATAGAAGCCTCATCGATGACCAACAACAGGTGTGGCGGCAGGTCTGGTTTTTTGTCGCCAAGATGCATGGCAATGAGTTTGGCAATAGTCTGAGCAGGATCACCGGTGCTATCAGCCATTCGCCGAGCCGCCCGGCCAGACAACGCCACCTGGTAACAGGGAATACCGTCCGCGATTGCTTTGTACACACCCAAGATTGCTCTCAAAATCGTGGTCTTGCCCGTTCCGGCTCCACCCGCTATGCAACAAACAGGAGCACTCACGGCCCCGACAACAGCCGCCCGTTGTTCAACTGTTAATGCGAAATCAAGTGACGATTCGTAGTTCGAAAGTGCGGCTGCAACAACTTCCTTGGACAGTGCTTTTTCCCACGCTGCCAAAAGCGCGTTGTCACCAGGCCTTCTTTTGTGCATATCGACAAGGAATTGCGCAACAGCGGCTTCCATAAGCGCCTTGCCGTAAACCTGATAGCCATTTTTCACACGAACCAACAATCCTTCCTCAACGGCAATGTCACCCACCCTGGCAGGAGATGGGGCCGTCATCACCTGAGTACAGACGTTTGCGAGAGTTTTACTATCGATCACTGTCGAACCGGTTTCCGCTCCGTGTTTAACGGTAACGTGCAGCGCCACACCTGCCGCCACACAGTTGTCAGACATGCACAGGTGCAGCTCACGTGCAACTTGCATGGTTTTTTCAAAAGAAACGCCCATCGCCATCAACAAAAATGGATGCGATTTCACCTTGTCGATGGCCTCCGCGCCGAATACCGCAACCAACTTGTCCCCGAGATTGAGGGGCAACCGCTGCACTTCAAGCCATTCGATAGTCTTATACAAACTGGCATCTGGCCACTGTTCGAACAAGCGCCGAACACGTTCTTGCGACATGCCCGCCACTTCAAGCAAGGTCACGCGGTCTTGGTTTTCGATCAGGGAATTCAGGTTTTTTATGCGCACCAAGCGATTTGCAATGACGCTGCCGATACCACTAATGTTGCTGCTGAGCCACCGTGCAAGGATTCGTCCCGAGGGCCGCAGGAAATTGATGCTTTCCGCTTCAATGGTGTATTCTGAGACGACGATGTCATTGATGACAAACTGATTGACGTACTCCTTACCAGAGACTTCCCATAGCGAACCATCAGTGGCTACCTCGCGGCAATGTTCTGGAAATTTCACTACCAGCGTCTTGTCGCGCTTTTTGACTGAGCCGTCTTTGTTGACCAAATCCACAGTGGCGTAGCCTCTTGCCCGGCACCTTCTGACTTGCACTACCTGCCGGACATGAACAATGTTGGTCACAGCCTTGGCTGGCTGTGATATGCGACCGTACGCGTTAATACCGGTCATACCCTGAATCCAGCTGCCCCGCCTTCTACCAAGGCTTGCTGCTTTTTGTAGGCATTTACCTCTCGTCGGAGTTGGCGATTCTCCGCCTCCAGTTCGGCAACCCGCTTTTGAAGCTCGCTGTTATCGGCGGTGATTCGACTAGACTGAACTTGTGCCCGCTCACGAGCCGCTTCATGCGCAGCTTTTTCAACCGTCTCGTACTTAAACCAAAGCGCGTCGGCAGCATCCAGCAGTGCTCTGACGGTACTGTTTTGTGTGCAGACAGACTTTGCGAAGTCAAGTTCATCTGCAAGCACGCTTCGGTTGATTCGGTTGTTGTAAGCATATTCATGCCAATCGCGACGTTGATTTCTTTCTGCGATCCACACGGTTACCGCCGCAACGTTTTCACTCGCGATTTGCTGGCCGTTCTTGCCCTTTGTCATCGCCGGTTCACCGCCACCATTGGCTTGTCTACCGCCGCGTTGAGCTTTTCCATGTCAACGCCGGGCATCATGTACAAGTTGTGTTGCCAGCGTACAAACTGCTGACGCAGAAGATCGTTTTGTCGTTCAAGCCGCGCCACCTTGGCTTCAAGGGTAGCGATCTCTTGCTTGGCAAAATCAAGAGTAACGTTGGATTCCTTGCCCTCAGAATTCTTGGATGACGCTTTGAGGGCATCTTTCTTGGCGTTAAACGCTTCAACCAAGACCGGGTAGGACAGTAAAGTATGACGACTGATCCGCGTCTGACCAAGAGCTTTTGCCAGACGTTCCGCGTACAGCTCCCAGGTCAGTTTCCCTGCCCATTTGTCTATATGGTGCAGGGCGATGGGTACGGTGCCCTCCGTAATGATCTTCTTAGGCACCGGACGCCCCAAGCAGTGCAATCACTTCCGAGAAGTCAACGAGCCGATTCTCATTGGGTTTTGACTTGAGGTGTCTCTGTTCCAGTGAACGCTTTATCGGACTGGGGTCATGTTCAGGTGGTATCCATAGGATTGCACCCTCCGGCGTGTCGCTTGACTCCAACCTCACGCGTTGAGTTCGAATGTGAGCCAGTTTCCAACCCAGGTGTGTCACCCACCTGTCAGCACCAAACACGCCAACAGAGGCATCCGTTTTCGCCTTTTCGAATTGGGTAGCAACAAGCTCTTCAAGTCGTTTGATTCGCTCCAGCGTATTTGGCATCCCCTTTATGCAGACATGTTCTTTGCAGATCATGCACTCTCCGCCTTTGACACAAGGCGACATGGCGTAATCATGGGTACACATGCCGTATTCGGTTACGTCGGCAATTCCCATTCGATTCAGCCCGAGGTCTTCATACGAGACTGGCAAGTTCAATTTGATGGCCTGCAGTGCCGTGGGCCGCTCATCGAGGAACATGATTTCCCGAGCCTGATTTTCGCGCTCCGTTGGTGTGCGCAAGTCGTAGTGACGGTTGTCTTGAATCCGCGCACGCCCTGCCCATTTTGCGAGCTGCCAACTATCCATACCACCGCGCTCGGCAGTGGTAGAAAGCCAGACTCTCAATTGGTGAGACGTGAGCGCGATTTCTGATCCATCTTCATTGACGATGTCAAAGCGTTGAAACAACGTCTTCGGCGGATATCTGATCCCAGTCCGCGGAGCCAGTTGCCAGTTGATCTGATTTACCGAGGGCTGCACCCAACTGAACGCTCGGGGGCCAAAACTTTTGTGGAATTCACGATCGCGTACCAATAACAGAGCTTCCCAGATCGGTCTATTGGAACCGGCCAAATTAGGCCAGTCATTATTTCGGTATTCACCCAGCGTGTATTTGGCAAGTTGCTGATATGTTGGGTTGCCATCTTTCCTAATTTTATGAACCCAGTTCGTTGAACTCAAAATTTTCCAGGCAACTTCATCGTCACAAACTTTTGACCTTGCTTCGATCAATTCAAGAGTTGACGCTCCAAAGCTCATGGCACAACCAAATTCCAGTGCACTCAATGCCTTGTTTTCCGCAAAGTCAGGGGGCGTAACGCACCCCTCATGACGGAAAAAAAGGTTGGGATTGTCATGGGCGAATTTAGCTGCTGCCCGCGCTGGTGCACCGATATCAACTAAACGACGATGCGCTTCAATAACGGTCTCACGCATCACCTCCGGCACCCACTTTATAGTGTCGCCGAACCCCTTTTCACCACACCAACGAACGCCCAGACTACCTGTCGCGCCCACGTGCAAACAATCGACTGTCAGGGAGGGCAATTCACCCGCCCGTGATGGAGCGAACATCAACATGGTCACGACACTTGACCAATATTCTTCTTCGGATGTTTCGGCTCTGGAAAAACAATCTGCAATCGAAGTCATTTGATGCAAGCTTGGGCATCTCTCTTCCTGCCACTTTCTTGATGCCTTGTCAGTTTGTTCAGCTTTTGACCTCCCACGGGACCAGGGGTTAACCCACTGCGGCAGCGTTGGCACAAGATATTTTTTTCGCAAGAACTCATAAAGCAATTCCAGCAATTGCCCAAGACGGTAGCGAAGTCCAGACACCGGATACCGCGAATCGGCAAGCTCCCTGACTTTTTGAATTACCAATCCATCAGCCTTCAGAACATCAGCCGCACCATGAACAAATATCAGAGCGTCGTGCAGTAACCGTAAGATGATCATGTTTTGCCCAACGCTCTTTACTTGTCGGTGACTCTGGGTGTATCGCACACGCGCTTTGGCAAAAGTCAAAAATGGCTCATCAAGAGTCTCAAAGTTGTAGGGGTCATTCTTTTCGTTGTATTTTGAAAACGCCATTGAGAAAGACCTGTTACCGGACTTGAACTGCCACTTGTTTACTGAAAAACCTCCTTGATCTTCATAAAGAGTCAGGTTGCTTCGGCAATGATTTATGAAGGCCGCCAAATTCTGGCGAGCATCAAGCTCAGAACGCGATTGAAAGTAAATGATCTCAGCCAATCTGAACCTCATTTCGAGCTTCTGACTTGGCTTGCTGACATATTAAAATAACCTGCTGAACTGCCAGCAACAGACGATCTGTTGACTGAATGACATTCGGTGAAACTTGTAATTCTTCCTGACGCTTTCTTTCACTGAGAATCTCATTCAGGACTTCTTCGTGTGGTGCATCGCGCCAAGGCTGAAAATTCACGCATGTGTAGCAGGCCCGATAGCCAGAGGCACAAAATGCAAATGTGCCGCAATTGCCTACAGTTTTTGATATCCCATTTTTAACGCGACTGTGAGGATCATTCGCTCTCAGTGCATCTCGTTCAGAATTAATGAGTTTTCCAGCAAAAGCTTGCGCCAGTGGAGCCAAAATCGGTGCCATGATGGCACTAATTTGTTGCCCCATTTCCTCGGTATTTTCGGTATAAACATCAATATTCTGGGTGTCAGTGTGGTCTAACGCAGCCGCAAGCGCAACCCCTGTGATGCCTCGCCGTGCCAAGTTTGTGCCTTTGGTGTACCGGAACCGACGCGAAGTGAAATTGATAAATTCCCCGGTCCTCTCTGAGCGGGCCATATTTTTAATGGCAACAACCCTTAAGACCGCTGCTGCTTGCTGCTTGGTCATGTGTAGAAAGTCTGGAGTTTCATCCAGACATTTAGCCAAATGTTCCAGATCACGAAGTCCCTCAATTCGTTCCTCTGCCAGAAATATGGGGATTTGCCGCAACATCGCTGGGGGCAATTTCTTGCCAAGCACGCGTTCCACACGGGCCTGAGAGTCTGCGGACTGATTCTCCAATAGAAGATAAAGATCATCGTTGACGGACAAAGACCTGAATGCTTTTCGAAATCCACCTCCAGGTTGCTTTGCGCGTGGAAACTTGACGATGTAATCACATCCCTTTGGGTCGTCTCTAAAGGTCAAATCGCATGCTCGCAATGCCTGTATCTGAACCGACCTGCGCCCAGTAAATAACAGTGTCAGAAAGTAGGCGAACTGGGTTAAGGTAATCGCTTTTATTAAAAATGCATTCGATGCCCAATCCACCAAGGCACCCTGCTCAATCTGCGTTAGTGGCCCTGAATAAGGGCATGCGCGCTTAACGGCCTTGCCCTTTACATTCCCTTTCAAAGTCAACTCGTCAAGATATTCGACAACATCGTCGGTAACACCAGGGTATCCCCACTCATTCCATGCAATCAGAAAGCCTTTTAAAGCGCCTAACCACCACTCATTCTCGGGAGGCAATGACGCCCGCCACTTTGTTAACCCCAGCACACTAATACTTTCCTCTCCAGTTTGATCGCAGTACATGTTGAGTTTTGTGAAATTATTGTCGGTGCTATCTGCAGAAAGTTCCTCTGCATACCGACAAAGCGTCTGCTTCAATCCCTCCTGAGTATTGCTATCCAGCTTCCTCAGACGACCAAGATTAATGACTTTTGATCCATCAAGCTGCCAGAAATCATCATAAAAATCAAATTTGTACCCCATCTTCGATGTTCGCCAATCTCTCTTTCTCAGCTGATTGGCGGGTACTTTCTGGGCCGAACTGGCAATGGGCTGCATACTATTTCCCGCTCTTGGATATGTACTTTGACTGTTCATTCATGTCATCCCGCATCAATACGTTCGAAATCTCTTGGATATGCCGTAAGTTGTAGGTTTTTGCAGTTCCCTCAGAAGCCCACCCATTCAAATACATACGAATCTGGATTTCTTTTTTTTCGTTTATAGGCTCTATAGTTTTATCTAACTTGGCTCGTCGATTGTGTTCATCTATTTTCTTGGAAAGACGATAGTTAAAGTTGTGACGAAAGCCATGCCTACAGATTTCGTTAAATAGTTCAGAGTCAGTGGAGATGGCCGGGCCTAAAACCCTATTTCTAAATGAGCTGTCGGAAAGGGGATGTCCTTGATCTTTCCCACTTTTTAACCTCACAAATAAAAAGGGCCTTTGATTTGCGTTCGGCACTTTTGAGCGTACGTCCATCACGTATGCGCGAAGTTGTCTCACAAATTCCTGACTGATTGGGATGTCGCGCTCACAGGTTTTTACAACTGGCTGTCTTCTACGTGGATCATCTGGATCATCGTGACGGCGAACAACACATATCTTTCCAGAATGCCAATCAATGTCTTCAATTTTCAGTGCAAGAATCTCGCCTGACCGCATACCCGTCTCATACATCACATTGAACATCAATGCGTTCCTCGTGCGAACACCAGGACTTTTGTATGGGTTGTCGGGTGAGTCTTCTTTGACCACCTTCATCAGCCTATCGAACACTTCAGGTGGTGGCGCTTTTTCATTTGGATCGTTAGCCAGACCTTTATCTCCCAGACCTTTCGGCTTCTGTTTGATGATGTCTCCCTTCATCTTCTCAATACCTGTTGTCAGAGAAACGAAGTCGGCTCGTGCCCTTAGCATCGCCATGGCAGTGAAATAAAGAAACTCGGCAATGTGCACCAGACGATTGGCCGCATGGTTCTTTGAAACGCCCCGTAGATGATGAACGCCTACAGGATGACTTGCCAACAACCGGGTCACGTTCTTTCTGGATGTGGACTCCTGCCACTCACGAAGGGTTCTTGTGTTGAGCAAACAATGGTCGCGCATCGCGACGATATCAGCACCAGACAGAAATTTGGCCCGGCTAATCTCTGATATCAGGTCACGACCATTGATTTCCTCCCACAACTTTAGTCTCTAACAAGTTCAGTCTTCACATTTCCTGCGAAGAATTCTGATGTGTCAAAATGAATCTGGCGATTATTTCGCCATGGGCAAAATGCCTTTAAACCCAATGGGTTACAAACTTTCTCTTGGTCAACCCAAGAACATTTGCGGGGACGTAAATCGGCTGAACGTCCAAAAATCTTGCGCACGACCGAGGTTTTGTGTTGCCTTTTTGGTTCCGGCTCGTCCGGCTTAGGTGAATAAGATCCCGAATTGTGTTTTCTATGGTTGTCTGCATTAGCGACGGCCTCAGATTTTCAGTGACAAAAAGAGTGACCCAAAAGTCAGGCACCCCATCACGGTCAACCAGCATGGGGTAACGCTCACCTTCAGAAAAAACCAAGTGCATCAGTCGTCCCATACCCTCAGCTACCTATCTTTTATCAACAAAGTGTAAGTATGCATCCTAGAAAATATTTAATCAACAATTTTTCCACTAAAAATAGAAAAAGCCCTGATAAATCAGGGCTTTTTGGGGTTTTTATCAACGTTTTACAAAAACGTGTCGTTTAAAACGGGATGTCGTCATCCATGTCATCAAACCCACTGGCTGGGCGGGCGGCGGGCGCGGGCGCGGCGCTGGGCTGGCGTGCCGGTGCCGGCGCCAGGCGCGGTGCTGGGGCCTGCCGGCTGTAACCACCGTCGTCTTCACCCTGACTGGGCTCCCCCCGGCCTTCACGGTCACCGAGCAATTGCATCTCGCTGGCAATCACGTCGGTAGAGTAGCGTTCCACACCGTTTTTGTCGGTGTACTTGTTGGTTTTGATGCGCCCTTCCACATACACCGGGCGGCCTTTTCTCAGGTACTGGCTGGCAATTTCAGCCAGGCGGCCAAAAAACGTCACACGGTGCCATTCGGTTTCATCGACCATTTCACCGGCTTTGTTTTTGTAGCGGCTGCTGGTGGCAATGGTGATGTTGGCCACCGGGTCGCCGCTGGGCAGGTAGCGCACTTCGGGGTCGCGCCCCAGGTTGCCGAGCAAAATCACTTTATTTACAGATGCCATGGTTCGTCTTTCTATTTGATCAGTGCCTTGATAAGCCGCATTTGGCGCGGCTGTTCACAGCGTTTCAGTTTATCCCGCTTTTGCCACAGCAGACCCGCGCCCGGATGACTGCATGGGCCAAGCCACCAGCAGCCAAAGCAGCATCAGCCCCGCACAAGTGGCAAACAAACCACTTGCACCAAAATGTTTAACCAACCAGCCACCGCCCATGCCACCGGCAAAAAACCCCAGCGACTGCAGCGTGTTGTAGACCCCAATGGCAGCCCCCCGGCTTTGCGCCGGGGCGAGCCGCGACACGATGCTGGGCTGGCTGGCTTCAAGCACATTAAAGCCGTAAAAAAACACAAACAGCAGGCCGCCCAACAAGGCAACGCTGGGTGCAGCACCTACCTGTGACCACAACGCCGCCTGCACCGCAGTGGTCAAACCAATCGAAGTCAAAAACACAGCGCGCAAATAACCGCGCTTTTCCAGCTGAAACAAGCTGCCCCCCATCACCACAAACGAGCCCAGCACCGCAGGCAAATACACCTGCCAGTGGTGGTCACGGCTCAAACCCGCTTGCACCAGCATGGCGGGCAGCGCCAGCCACATCGCCAGCTGCACCGCATGCAACACAAACACACCAAAATTGAGCCGCAGCAAAGCCGGGGAACGCAGCACATCCACCACCCGGCCTTTGGGCGCGTCCTTGTGCTTGCCGGGTTCTGGCGGTACCCACCAGATGACCCCGACCACACCCAACAAAGCCAGCACACCGGTCAAGGCAAAAATACCCACCAGACCAATCCAGCCCGCCAACACCGGCGCAGCCACCAGCGACACGGCAAACATCAGGCCGATGCTGGCACCCACCATGGCCATCGATTTGGTGCGCACCTCGTCACGCGTCTGGTCGGCCAGCAAGGCCGTCACGGCGGCAGACACCGCCCCTGCGCCCTGCACCGCCCGCCCAATGGCCAGCCAGGTCAGGCTGGGGGCCAGCGCCGCCACCAGGCTACCTGCGGCAAACACCAGCAAGCCAAACACAATCACCCGCTTGCGGCCAAAGCGGTCAGAAGCCAGGCCATACAAAAACTGTAAACAGGCTTGCGTCAGCCCGTAAATGCCCATGGTGAAGCCGACCATGGCGGCATCATCGCCACCGGGATAACGCGTGGCCTCGATGGCGAACACCGGCAAAATCAAAAACAATCCCAGCATGCGCAAGGCAAAAATGGAGGCCAACGAGAAACTAGTCCGCAACTCCAACGCCGTCATGGCGGTGGTGGCAACGGGCGGCGGCGCACTGGCTGAGGCCACAGAAACATTCACATCTGACAAGGGCTTCTCCGAAAAAACGCGATTGCAGTCCAACCGGGCTGTAAAAAGCAGATTGTCCCTGATTCTTTTCCTGGCCACGATTGACTATCATGGCGGGTTACCAATTGCACTGTGAAGCACTGTGAAGACATGTTGAGCGCCTACCCTTTGACCCCTTTGTCCACCGCCCCACAAGCTGACGCGCTTGAGGGGCGCTACCTGGGCGCAGCCCTGGCAGCGCAAACCATCAGCATTCGCGGCGCGCGTACGCACAACCTGAAAAACATCGACCTCGACATTCCACGCAACCAGCTGGTGGTGATCACTGGCTTGAGCGGGTCGGGCAAATCCAGTCTGGCGTTTGACACGCTGTACGCCGAAGGCCAACGCCGCTACGTGGAAAGCCTGTCCACCTACGCGCGCCAGTTTTTGCAGCTGATGGACAAGCCAGATGTTGACATGATTGAGGGCTTGTCGCCCGCCATCTCCATTGAGCAAAAGGCCACCAGCCACAACCCGCGCTCCACCGTGGGCACTGTCACAGAAATCCACGACTACCTGCGCCTGCTGTTTGCCCGCGCCGGCACGCCCTACTGCCCACAGCACAACTTGCCACTGCAAATGCAGACCGTCAGCCAAATGGTGGATGCCACGCTGGCGCTGCCCGAGGGCACCCGGCTGATGGTGCTGGCCCCGGTGGCGCGCGAGAAAAAAGGTGAATTTGCCGAGCTGTTTGCCGACATGCAGGCACAGGGCTACGTGCGCTTTCGCGTCAACCGCCAGACCTTTGAGTTTGACCAATTGCCCGCGCTGAAGAAAACCGAAAAGCACGACATCGACGTGGTGATTGACCGCATCAAGGTGCGCCACGCCCCACTTGAACCCGACACCGACCGCAGCGACTTTGACAACCTCAAGCAACGCCTGGCCGAGAGCTTTGAGGCGGCCCTGCGGGTCGCCAGCGGGCGCGCCATTGTTAATGAAATTGATAGCACCTTGCACAGTAATGACGAGGGCTACAGGCCAAAAGAGCACTTATTTAATGCCAAATTTGCCTGCCCGGTGTGCAGCTACTCGATCTCAGAGCTGGAGCCGCGCCTGTTCTCCTTCAACTCGCCTATCGGAGCCTGCCCGAGTTGCGACGGCCTGGGTGCCACCGAGGTGTTTGACGCGGCACGCGTCGTCGCTTTTCCCAGTTTGAGCCTGGCCAGCGGTGCCATCAAAGGCTGGGATCGGCGCAACGCCTACTACTTTGCCATGCTGGAGAGCCTGGCGGCACACTATAAATTTGATATTGAACAGCCGTTTGAATCCCTGCCCGAGCCGGTCCAACACGCCGTGTTGTATGGCTCTGGCGAGGTGGACATCAAGTTCAGCTACGAGCTGGGCTCCGGTGCATCGGCAGGCAAAAAGCTCAGCAAGAAGCACCCGTTTGAAGGCATCTTGCCCAACATGCAGCGGCGCTACCGCGAGACCGACTCTGCCGTGGTGCGCGAAGACCTGGCACGCCTGCGCAGCGTGCAGCCCTGCCCAGACTGCCAAGGCAGCCGCCTCAAGCGCGAGGCGCGCCACGTGAAGATTGGCGAAGGGGCGCAGTCACGCGCCATTTTCGAGCTCAGCCACTACACCCTGGCCGAATGCTTTGCCTATTTCAACAGCCTGCAAATGCACGGCGCCAAGGGCGACATTGCCGCCAAAGTGGTGCGTGAGATCAGCCTGCGGCTGAAGTTTTTGAACGACGTAGGCCTGACCTACCTGAGCCTGGACCGCAGCGCCGAAACCTTGAGTGGTGGCGAGTCGCAGCGCATCCGCCTGGCCAGCCAGATTGGCAGCGGCCTGACTGGCGTGATGTATGTGCTGGACGAACCCAGCATTGGCCTGCACCAGCGCGACAACGACCGCCTGATCGACACCCTGAAGCACCTGCGCAACATTGGCAACAGCGTGCTGGTGGTTGAGCATGACGAGGACATGATGCGCGCTGCTGACCAAATCATCGACATGGGGCCGGGTGCCGGCGTGCACGGCGGGCGCGTCATGGCGCAAGGCACATTTGATGCGGTCAAAGCCAACCCCGACTCGCTCACCGGCCAATACCTCAGCGGACGCAAAAGCATTGCAGTGCCGACCCTGCGCACCGCCTGGCTGCCCACGCAAGCGCCAAAACCCTTCAACGGCGGCAAACCCAGCCGTTTTGCCCCCAGCCCAGCTGCGGTGCGTCGTGCCGAGCGCGAGGCGCAGCACAACGCCACGCTCGGCGAGTTGCAGGCTTTGAGAGTCATCGGTGCCAGCGGTCACAACCTCAAGGGGGTCGACGTGGCTTTTCCGGTGGGCTTGTTCACCTGCGTCACCGGCGTGTCGGGCTCGGGCAAGTCCACGCTGGTGAACGACACACTTTACAAGGCCGTGGCGCGCACCCTTTACCGCGCCCATGACGAACCCTCTGAGCACGCCGCCATCGAAGGCATTGAGTACTTTGACAAAGTCATCAACGTGGACCAATCGCCGATTGGCCGCACACCGCGCTCCAACCCGGCCACTTACACCGGTTTGTTCACCCCGATTCGTGACCTGATGAGTGAGGTGCCCACCGCCCGTGAGCGCGGCTACGGCCCCGGGCGCTTCAGCTTCAACGTGGCTGGCGGCCGCTGCGAGGCCTGCGAGGGCGACGGCATGGTCAAGGTCGAAATGCACTTTTTGCCCGACGTGTATGTGCCCTGCGACGTGTGTGCCGGCAAGCGCTACAACCGCGAAACGCTGGAAGTGCTCTACAAGGGCAAAAACATCGCGCAGATTCTGGACTTGACGGTAGAAGCCGCACACGAGTTTTTCAAAGCCGTGCCGACCATTGAGCGCAAGCTGCACACGCTGCTGGACGTGGGTCTGAGTTACATCCGTCTGGGCCAAGCCGCCACCACCTTGTCTGGCGGCGAAGCCCAGCGCGTCAAGCTGGCCCTGGAACTGAGCAAACGCGACACCGGCCGCACGCTCTACATCCTGGACGAGCCCACCACCGGACTGCACTTTGCCGACATTGATTTGCTGCTCAAAGTGCTGCACCAGTTGCGCGACGCGGGCAACACCATTGTGGTGATCGAACACAACCTGGACGTGATCAAAACCGCCGACTGGCTGATCGACATGGGGCCTGAGGGCGGCAGCGGCGGCGGCACGGTGGTGGGGGTCGGCACGCCTGAAACCCTGGCCACCAACCCGGCCAGCCACACTGGGCGCTATTTGGCGCGGCTGCTGTAGTCTGCACCCTGGAACTGGCTAGCCGCCTAGGAGGCTGTCGGACTTTCGGCATCGAAGCGTTCTCGAAGAGCGGCGTAGCCAAATTCGACCCCAGCGAGGGCAGTTTTTGCCGGATTTGCTGGCTCATAGCCGTAGCTATGGGCCAAAAAGACGGTAAAAAA
>Ga0210025_1003600_pt1 | contig 13916 bp, 18 predicted proteins | sample CryGeyme20150102_FD_183989 | JGI IMG/M metagenome (GOLD analysis project Ga0210025, IMG submission 183989) | Groundwater microbial communities from Crystal Geyser aquifers in Utah, USA - Crystal Geyser metaG 2015-0102 (SPAdes) (version 2) | ecosystem: Environmental > Aquatic > Deep subsurface >...
ACCTCAAAATAATTGCTCAAAAAATGGCATAGTACGAAAAGGCCAACAACGAGTACAACGAACTCCAAGTTTCTCTTGCCGAAGTAGACGATCACTCTGAACTCTGCCAAAGAATCAAAAAAATAAACAAAGATTTCATCGAGACTTATGACCCTGCAGAACTCAAGAAAAAGCTGGATCACATGAAGGCTGAAAGAACCTCGCATATCAAGAGTTAAAACTTCAGTGAAATGAGCTATATCAACGAGCAGCAGCAATTGCAAGGCCAACTCCTACATGCAGATAAGTACGCAGTCAGGAAAAGGATCCTCGAACAAGAGAAATCTGAGCTTCAGGAAATATAAAGGTTGATCAATCAGGTCAAAGATATCGCAACCAAGACCAGTATCATGATCAATGCTCAAGGTGAAAAAATAGAGCTGAGTTTGTAGAAAATGAAGAAAGCCAACCTGAATCTTAAAGATGCCAACAAGAACCTTGTCCAGACAAACGAGTACCAGCAGGATACCAATAAGAAATTCATGATATTCTGCTGCCTGACAGTGGTAATCGTCTCGATTATTCTGTTGATCTTCTACTCTTCCCGCAGCAAGAGCTGATATATGTACTTGTGATCGTGTGCTAATTAGTGAAAAATGTGATTTAAATAGGATAGGAATCATCTTCTGCCTCTGGCTCTCTCGAATTTGCGACCCTCGGCTCTAACTCTGGGAGCAGTGTGAGATCCCTTCTGTCCGGGATAAAGACCGAAGAAGCGGTTGGCTTCTCTGTCGCGAGGACCTCTCAAGAGAAGGACTCCCTTTCCAGTGGGAGCAAGTTGGGCGAGCTGGTCCCAAGTGTAGCAGGTTCCCTTGTTGGTAGTGATTCTTCTTCTGGCCTCAGCAGTGAATTTGAGGGCAACGATTCTGAGTCCTTCGGGGACGTTGAGGAGACGGACGTCGTTGGTGACGCTACCGACGATGGCTACGATTCTTTTGAACTTGTTATCTTGGTGTTGAGGGTTGCGGTCGTTAGAAAGGTGTTTGACGATGCGGGACAGCGAGATGGGGAATCTAGTGAGTCGGGACTGGTTAAGACGCTTGTGAACGACTTGGTTGAACTTGGCATCAGTTCTTCTGCTGAGGAAGGAGTAGAGCTGAATAACATGGCGAGTACGTTGATGAGACTCTTGAGATAAGCGTTGGAAGATTTGGTTTTTCTGAAGCCCCGGTTAGCAATTCTGCCGCCTCTGATCAGGTCAATTCCCATGGTTCTGGAGAAATATTAATATTAATTAAAAATAATAAATCACTCTCAATAATAAAAATCAAAATGGCGACGGCAGGAAGGTCTTTCTACCACCTGATGTTTCTCCCTTGAGCACATCTTCACTCCTTTCTTTTGATCTCGATACCCTTCCCCTGTAATTGGATTGGGGCTTCTCTATCTGCTCTTAGAATACTCGGGAGTTTCACTACTAAAATTTTGGCATGTTTTTAAGTATTCCGTTCTTCTGTATATTGAGTATGGAGGTGCTTTCACTATTGCCGATTTTTATCTGATGACTTGAGCCAGATTTTTGAAGGGACTTTGATTATCTCTGAACTTCCTTTTGCCTCTTTCGAGGTCATAGCCGTCGAGGCTGATTGAGTTAAAGCGGGATGAATGTGTGATGGACTGATGATGTTGCCTGGACTGGTGCTGTGAGTCCCGACCGACTGTACTTTTGTGCTTCTAAAGCTTCTCAAGCTGTGTTTTGAGTGCGATGACCTGTTTTTTGAGATTGCTCAAGAGATATGTTTTTTTCTCCATGTGGGATTTAATAAGAAAATATATTGCCTCATCATACTCCAAATAATAAGATAGACTCCAGAATTTTCTTAGCAGCTCCCGACACTGCTCCTCAGTCCTGTCTTTGGTGCCACAAACAATCGGAAGACAGGTTGAACTTATAAAATGCATATTTGTACAAAGATCAATTAGGAGATAAAAGAACACCTTCTGAATGTTGATATAAAGTTACCAACTGTCGCAATTATAAACAGTTGAGCATACCAAATATAAAACAAAAGTATTTTTTTTGGAATACAAACCATGGACGACTTCAATGATCAAAAAAGGCCATCATGAGGTAGCCACTTATTTCAATTAAATAAACATAGCATTTCTACTGGCCTGCCTCCTTCCCAAGAGATTGCCATCATGCCCATAGTTAACATATCTCAACCTCAACCTCAGTAAGTCCCCTTTCTCCCATTCAAAAAAGCATCAGCTTGCCCTTTACTGGAGCTCTTATGCCCTTTGCTCATACAGAAGACTGTACTACTGCCTACCTGACCGATTTTCATTTGGGAGTTAGAGATAACTATTTCTCTTAAAGCTCAGTTTTGCCGTTCTTAGGGAAGATCTTAGCCCTCTGATGATGATAGCATCTAGTCTTGAGTTCTTCGACGTTTTATTCGAGATTATTTTTTTTCATTTTCCTGATAATAATAGTACGGATTTAGCAAAGAATATTCCGGAACAGGATAATAAAAGAGAAGGGAACGAGTAAGGACTGGTGAGGCAGTTGTTTTAGGCCTGCTTTTGCCACAGAAAATATAATTAAGAAGGTATATAATCCTGAATATTACGAGTAAAGGCAGGTGTTATGCCGAAATGGGGAAGAATATAAGTCAGAACATAATCATGTTAGAATAATTGGGGAAAGGGGTCCAATAGTAGACTGGATAGAGGGTTAAAGGCTCGGGGCAGTAAACCTCCTGTCTAACTTCGGGGACTTCTATGTTGTTGTTTTCCTCCTTAACTTAAGGCACGTTTTCTTCTAAGGCCTGTTTTGGGGCGGTCTTGTCGTTCTTTTTTAAGTAGATGTGGCCTTTTTTCCGATAGTTGCTCAGGATAACCTTGGCAGTGGGAATCTTCACTCTGAGTTGACGGGCAGCTTTGGTAACGCCATAGCCTTCTTTTTCAATAAGGTCGATAAGTTTGACTCGTTTCTGGGTTAAATGAATTGTACGATGAAGGAGATCTTGGAGTATCGTTTCTTTGATTCGAATTTCGTCATAGTTTGTTTGAACTAATTTGATTATATATGAGTAGAGTTCCAACTCAGGTTTATATGGAAAAACAGAGCATCAACTAGCAAAATCTGAACTTTGCACACACAATTCAGTGGCTCTACCTTCTGGGTAAGCTCACTCAGTATTATGGTTTCCATATCAATTGTTTTTGTACTTTCCGTCAACCTTCAAATTTTCTTCCAGAAAATAGTTGTTTTTTCTATTTAATTTTTTGTACGCTTGCTCGATGCCTCATACAACCCATGCCAAGTGCTGCTAGAATGATGTTCTGCTCTCAGACAGGAGTACCACATCAAATGTTTCTCAACTGATCGATAACAGCAAGGAGAATGTTCAAACCAAACATGATACCTTAAAAGGGGTTTTCCTCTATGTTCGGGATCTACTAGGCACTCTCCTCAGCATTTATAATTAGTGAAAATGCGGACTGGCATGCTATATTTGATAAAACAAAAGAAAAAAAGGGGAAGTTTATCTTCGGGAAAAGGGGGTCATACAGTCTCTACGGCCCGAACAACCATGAAGGAGAGCATCAAGAACGTTATTGGCGTTAATTCAAAAAAACATGGAAAATCCTTTTATAACTTATGAAATGCATTTAAAATCGATATTAAAATTAGGATGTGTTAGTTGCTCTTAAAACATATCACATAAAGCCGAAGCCTTCACTTCCCCAGGCCAAACATATTCCCAATTTCTGTTTCAACATTTATTTTGATGGGTAGTTCGGAAGATCCAGCTGGTTGAAGCAGGTGTGCGACTTCGGAAGCTGGTGATCGCAAGGGTCACGGTGAATCGAAATACGTTGAATACCATTCATGCCCAAGAGGTGTGAAAAACCTTCAAGGGGAATCTTTGAAGTTCCAGTGATGAACTGAACCAGCTTAGCCAAGTCCTCCTGAGAGTATTCTGAGACAACTTCCCAGAACCAGATAATAATTTGGTCAGTTGGGTTGTATCCAGAGTAGTCAGTATTCTTTTTGAAGTCCTATACATCGACTTAAGGCACTCCTGAGATGAGTAGCTCAAGTTCCTTGGCCTCGAAGAAATGGATACATTCCCGAGGGACGACCTCATGGAAGCCTTAAAGGAATTTATTGACTTGAGTTGAGAAGTCATCTCTCATTTTGCTCATACAGTATTTTTCAATATATTCTAAATAAAGAAATTCTTACCTTTTTTGTTTTATTCTGACACGATGATAGACTTTCCTCCAGGAACGAGCTCTTTCTCAACATGGTTGCCGAAGTTGTCATAAATGTAGCTAAAGGTAAACATGTTCTCGTCAATCGGATTGTTCTTGAGCCATTCCATTGATTTATAAAAATCGTAGTCCTGAGCCTCAAGGTCCTTGAACTCCAGCTCCTGACCCAGAATCATTTTGTAAAAGGCACGAGTAAAGTAAGCGTCAATGAGCTCCTTCTCAACTAAAGCCTTTCCTATGAAACGGCCGATAAATTTAAAGTAGTTCAAATGGTCAGGGTTCACATAAGATTTTGGATTGGGCTGATATGCACTTCCCGACGAGGACTTCTCAAACAAACCATAATCCTGATTGAAGATCTATCTCGAAACCAGTAGGAACCATTCCCTCCTCAATCCTCCTGCATCATACCCTGGCTCATTGATGAATGCTACCTGGACCCTGCCTTCCAACTCTCGGACTGTCCGATTCATCAGCTGATTGTAGGAACCTTGGAAAAGGTGGGTTCTATCCACTTCAATATGAACTCTTCTGCCAGTTTGTCTTCTCAGCTTAGGATGATTTCTGAATATGAACTTTTTGGTCTCAAAATCCAAAAGATGAGGTTTTTTGAGAATAATTCCGATAGGCTCATTGTCAAGCTCTCTTCCATGCTGATACAGATGCTTGATGACCTAGAAATGAATTTGCTTATGCTTCAGCAGTAAAGGTTCAATTTAACTTAAAGTCTCAACTGTATAAATAGCAAAAACCTGATTCAGGAACTCAATATAGCTGTTTGAATAGTACTCAAGCGCCTGCTCATGAATTTTCTTAAGGTTGGAAAGATGAGCAAACTTATATTTAAGTAGTTTGCCAAGAATCTCAATTTTTGGAGCCTTAGCTTCGAACTCCTTTGCAAATATTCCCTTAAACCTTTCGTTCTCACTGAAGTTAGCGAGGCTGTCATAGAAATCATTGGGCCATTATTATTTTTTGATACCATCTACGATTCGCTTGAACAATTCGTCTGGCAGATCTTTAGCTTTTTTGAGAAGTTCAGTTGCTAGATCAGGATAATAGTTGAGACCCAATTAACAAAGTTCAATGACAGGGTCAATTATGTCTTTTTGCTTGGCAATGTATTCCAATTATTCAAGGTACACAAGGTTAGGAAGTTTTTAGCTGATGAACTGCTCATCTTTGTAGAGAGGAATCTTGATGTGTTCAAGAATGATGTGCAGAAGGTTGCTTCTGATCTGAGAAATATCTTCCTGGCTGATTTTGGCGCTTTCATGAGTCTTCACCTCTCTGTTGACGACTTCCACCTTTTTTACTCTCCATTTATGGTCCTCATGTCGCTATTAGAAGGAGTGAATCAGGGCGATGATCGAGCTGATAGTTTTGTCCTGGGTGTGCTTATTTTCCAATAATATTTTTAGGGAGGTCAGCTTAAACTTAGGATAAATGTTGAAGACACCCTTGAATATCTATCTTGCAGCAGAGTCATCGAGCTTCGAAAATTCCTCTTTGAAGACTTTAGGATAAACCAGAGGATGCTTTGGTCTTCCTTGGTTAGCAATGAAATTTCTTTCCTATTCGATCTACTCATCCTCGATTATTCGATTAATCTGGAGACTGCGATGCCTTTCAGCCTCTTCTCTGATATTTGCAGGAAGTGTGATCAAAAATTAAGGGGTAGCTTCAACAAGAACTTGAGCTCGAGTTTGTGGGTCAAGAGAGTCTAAAAAGGCCAAATTTTAGCTTTGCAGGTCTTGAGGTTGGTTGGGAGGATTGTTCGAATTGTTAGCATTATTTCCTGCTTGTCTGCTGTTGAGGGTAGCTCCCTGCTGAGCCATGAAGGTTAGTAGCTGCTCTTGCTGTAAATCTTCAGGAAGGGAATCGAAAAATTATTCATCCAGTCCAACATCCCTGAGGAAGGTTTGAGGAAGATTCATCATCGAGAGAATTTATCTTTGCCTCGGAGGAGGTTGTTCTGGCTCTTCTGCTTGTTGAGCCTCATTGTTTTCAACATTAGAAACTGGAATAGGATTCAGATTATTTTCTTCGTCTACGTTGGGCAAGTTATTAAGATTAATTACAATAGGTCCCACTCTCTAGTTGGGATTGTTGTCAACAATAGTTTGTACCTCGATAGCTGGCTAAACTTGAGCCTCCTCAATCTCCTACTCTTGAATAGGTTGATACTCTACTTCTTATAGAACAATTTCTTCATTCTGAGGTTGATGAGGTTGCTGAGGAGGATTCACCTGGACCAACTCAGCTTGATTATTATTTTCAGGTCTTATTTCTTACTGCTAAGGTTGAAGTTCTTGAGGTGGTTGACTGACTTGTGACTCCACTTTTGGAGCTTCAGGAGGATTTTCTCCTTGATTGGGTTGATTTCCTGGGATCTGAATTTCAATGTCCATGGGTTATATACTAGGAGGTTGAGGAGGCACGACAGGGTTTTCGAATTATTCAAGGTGTTGATAGATGTCATTGATGTTGAGATTTCTTGGAGGAGGAGCATTTTGTCCTGCTGATTCTTCCCTTTGATACCTATTGTGGATCAGTCTTTCGAGAGTCAGCAGAGTCTATCTGTTAGCCTCAAGTGGATTGCTGAGACTTTCCATCAGTCTTCTTCCGAGACTGAGTACATGACGATCCTCACGGTTTTCCTCTTTCTTTATTTCCCACTAGAGTTTTGGTGCAAGAATGTTATATATGTCAGCTATTTTTTTCTAGAAACCTGTCAATTTTTTAACTCTCAAGTCAATGTCAACAAATACCTCTTCCACTTTGACTGAAAAGCCAAGATTGAAGTTGGGAGCAGCGATTGGAACTTGTGGAAGGGAGGTTTCCTTCAGGTCAAATTTAGATGCTACTTCAATCTCAAAACTAAGATATTTGTCGACAGTCTCCAGGATAAAGTCAAGGTAGTCACTATTTTCAATGACGATCGGCTCTAGTTTCTGAGGCTCTTATTACTTCATTTATTCTCCTTACTTCTCCTTTTCTTTCGGCTCAGGAATAGGCAGAGGGAGAATCAGTTGCTCAACTTGTGGCTCATTTGCTGCCAAGCGATTACGGAACAGCCTCCTTTCATGAGAAACATACATCAGCTCAGCACTTTATTCATCCTCCTCATCAACATCTTCAGGCATCATCTCTACCGACTCTGCTGCTTTTTCAAATTTCTGATTTTTTTTGGCAGGAAGGCTGTTGAAGAAAGGAGACAAGTTGAGAAATTGCCTGTCGAAAGATAATTCATGATTGTTGGCATTGAACTTGTACTTTCTCCTCAAGTTGTCCAGAATTCTTTTCTTGTAGTTAATGTAGAGGAACTACGAAATATTCATGTATTCGATGGGCCCTACTTTCGGAAGGAGCTTTTCGTAGTGCTCAATCAATGTAGTTTGGTTGCTTTCTGAACACTTTGAAGAACAAAATTCATTGAACTTTCGAACTTGGGACAAGTATAAAGCACTAAAAGAGGTCCATGTCATACTTTCATCAGAATTGATAATACTTTTGATAATTCTCGCGCAAATGTAATCGGAGAGAGAGATGAAATTGTAGCCCTATCCTTCTCTTTTGATGAAAAGATTGACATTCAAGGTCAGGAAAGCTAGGAACTTGTAATTCCTTTTGCTGTGATTTTAGCTAAAAATAAGCCAGTCGATCAAATTCTTTCCTTCAATCTGCTCATGAACGGTGTATGGTAATAGTATTCTGTAGTTATAGAGAAGCTTGAAGAGATCTGTCAGCATCTGATCCTGAGCCTATGTGTCTTTGGCTTCGAATAGGGTGATCAGAAGAGATCGAATTATAGTCTTGAAATGATCCTTCAGAGGATAGCTGATAAAGTAACAGCTGCCAAAGTGAGAGTAATGGAACTGATTCCTTTCGACCCTGCAGTCGAAGAAAAGCAGTTTGTTCTTGTTCTTTTTCTTTGCCAGCAGCTCCTTTGACACTGAGTAAATAGCTGATCCTCGATCATACTTTGGGAAACTCTTTTGGAATTAATTGATGTCCACCTCCAAGACATGCTCTTTATAGGGATTAAAACTGGCTAATCTATGTTTATAGCGCTCATAAAGGAATGTTTTGAGATCGAGTTCAGCATTGACGCTGCTCAGCTATTTGTCTGATGCTAGGATCATGCTGATGAGGGCAAAAGTGCTCTGCTTGATCATATTTTCCTTGAAGAAAATGTTCAGATTGCGAGTTATTCTTTGCATCAACTATTACTTTCCGGTTTTAGCAATTTTAAGCATTATTTCACATTGGCTTTTTTCTGAATTCCTATACTGCAGAACCAAGTCGAGAAGGTATGCAAGGTAGCCTTCAAGTTCGGGATTGATGTTTTCGCTGCTAAAAATAGGAAGTGTTGCGTTCAGAAGGGAGAAGACTTGATTGATACCTTCCTTTGATTGAATTCGGGGAAGATAGCTCAATATTTTCAAATTAATAGCTTTGGAGTAGAAGTCAGTTTTAGCTTTTTCTGTTTTCGAGAAACTTCCTTCCAGGATGCTGAGCAGCAGAATCAGTTGATCGGGAATTTTTTAGTGCTTGTTCAGTTAATCGATTTCCTTTTAGATCTTTTCGTTGAGATTGTTGTACTGCTTGAGCATATAGTCTGGCTTGAGAGAGTCCATAAACAAGAAGAGAATGTTTTTCAATGTTTAGTTGTCACTGTTGCTATCATGTTTGAATAACTTCTTGAAAACAACTACAATCCAGCTCCTCGACAGTTTTATTAGCTTCTCCTTGTCATAAAATCTGTCGTAGGTGAGAGGTTGGATTTGAGAACCTGCAACTTCAGGCTCGTTTCTTATTTGTCCTCTACCAGCTTCCTGCCTGGTCCTTTCTAAGGTCCTGTTCATGAGTAACTCATCGAGCCGATCAGTATTGTTATCGATCCAGTCCATAGCTAAATTGTGGTCAGGATATTCGATGTTTTCTAAGGCTATTTCAGCCTCATCTCGACCTACTCCCATCTGAGCTAAAGCTTGAATGACATCATCATTGGACATGTTTCTTGCTCGATATCGGTTATATCCTTCAGGCTGAGACCTGACTCTTTCCACTATTTTGACGTGCTTCGCCCTGAGAATATCGTAAAAGGTAGAGAAAATCTTTTTTTTCTTTTCCAGCATGACCACAATTTTGATATTTTGGTTGATCGTGTCATTGTCAATCAGAACTTCGGTGATCTTTTCAAATTGATCATAGAGAAGTCCAAATGCGAATTATTCCTTAGTCTTGTCATAATTTTTGCCATTGAAGATGCACCCTCCACTGATCAGAACTGAAGGAACGATAATTCTTTAAGCGACCAGCCAAAGATGCTCTTGCTCTTAATTTGCAAGCAGAGAATCCAACACGGATCTCAGAATGATTTTATAGTTCGGTCTGATTGAGAGATATAGAGAGTTGGCAATGTTGAATGGCATGAACTATTCCATGTTTCCACTTAGTTTGGCTGTATACTTCTGCAAGGACCCCATAATTTGTCTACTGTTTATGGAAGACTTGAATGTCAGGTCGTTCAGGCCCATCATATCGGCGATAAACTTCCATCTGAAATCAATTTCGTAGGGTTTAGACTCAATTGTATTCCAAAGAATGCGACCCAAAATACTCATAATTGACTCCTCTTCATTGAGAGATAAGAAACGGTTCGAGTTGCAAAGGGCATACCTAAAGGTAACTTTGAATTCCTGAAGAATCTAGTAAAGTCCATTTTCAACACTGGTACCATGCCTGAGCCATTCTTTGAGAGAACTTTGCTTAGAATGTAACTTTTTCAAGCCGTCGAGTTCTTCTTCAAGTTTCAGCATAAAACTGACATATCTTTCATAGACAGGTTTACTGATTGCAGTTTTATTTTTTTTGAGCCTCAGGCTATTAATTTGATTGTTAGCTTCAGCATAAAATTAATTGAAAAGTTCAACAGTTCCTTTGCTGAGACTGCTCCAGCCTTCCATCGATTCGGATGTTTCATTCCTAACATTTTCCAGCAAAATAGAGGACAAATGTTGAAGGGTTTAAACTTTTTATTCAAATTTGGGAGAAATGATTTATTTGCAGACTTGAAGAATCCACATTCTGAAGGAGTGCAGGACAGGCCAGACATGAGCATACCCTAGGTAGAACTTCATCAAAGTATAGGCAAAAATCTAGCTTTTATCTCCAAGGATTCTGGTAGCAATGAGGAGAGACATCTTATTGAAAAAGTTGTTGTGATATTTAGCAGAAGTATGTAGTGGACTATTGATTTTATCAGTCTCGACCGCTTGGTACCTTTTACTGATGTGCTCAACAATCTCATGTCCGATGGATTTTTTGATGAACTTACAAATGGCTGGAGTCTCAAATACATCCTCTCTTGGAAGTACTTTGAGAACCAACGAATCAGAAAAGAAGCACTCCATAATTTTTTTGACGATCATCTTGAGACTGTCACTTTCCGGAAGGAGCTGAAGTGACCATCTGAATAGTATGCTTTTGATGCCCTTGAAGGTATTGCTCTCGCAAGGATAGCTCTCAAGTTTTGACAGCAACTCAAAGAGGGCTTTGCTAAGCTAGCTTTCAAAGTTTCCCAGATTAGGGAATTATTCTTCTCTTTCAATGCTGGAAAACAAAAAGAAGAAGTGCTCGAGGGTATTTGTAAAATATTGTTGACCTCTGATTTATTCAATGTTTGACCATTTGATAAACAGTCGAGCCAAAGTGATGACAAGATGCTCAAATACATAAGGTTATGATCTCATGTGCCTGATTCTGTTGAGACTGACAAACAGATCAAAAGCCTTGCAAACATACTTTACGTTGTAGTGTTTGTCATGGGACTCTTCCTGAATAGCGACAAACTCGCAAGTAATTTTTTCAGTCAGAAGATGGAGAAAGTCAATGTACTCTGAGATGGTTTTGTTGTTTATCTTCATGGTGTACTCATAGCCAATGTCAACGTCATAGGACAGGATATTATAGTTGATGCCTAGAAGCACTTTATTGTCTTCTACTTTGGCCGAGTGAGCGATGATTTCGTATTTTTCAATCAGCTGTTCAAGGTGTTTCAGTTTTTTAAAATAACTTTGGAAAATGTCATGCCCTCTCAGATCGGGATGAAGGTATGTCGAATTGAGTCGACACTCATTGCCTTTGAAATCGTACTCGATAATTTCCCGAGGATTCTTTTCTAATTTGATGATTTGGTCCACAAAGGTATAAGGATCGAGGAATATACAGCTTTTGCAAAGATCTTTATAAGGCTTTTATCTGAGAGCAACCTTGATTTCTTCAAGAATGGTGTGGAGGATTGGGAGCTTGACCTTTCTTCCTAGAGTAGAGACTGCAACAAAGAAGCAGTATTTGATTGTGAGCTGTTGTTCCTCATTTAAATTGGGCATTATCTTTACAATTTCCAAATCAGTTTAGCTTGTGTTCTGGGTCAAGATAGTTTCTTTGCATTTGGTATGGACAAAGTCGAAGTGTTCCCTCAGGAAGATCCCGACTGCGAAGTCGATGAAATAAAGTAGGTCATCGATGTCAGTGATTCTTCTGAAAATGTCCTTGTACGCCTCAATTATACATTCATCCATCCTCATACGGCTTCTGTCCTCGAAGAATTGCTGTTTTATGTAGTTGTGCAGACTGACCTGCTCACTAGTGCCAAAAAATCTCCCCTCGATCTTGCTATCTCGCAACACTGCACTCAACTTTTCATTGAATATTGTGTAAAAATTTGATCTGGCACTTTCGTCATTAAGATTGAGGCCATCAGAGATAGCTTTGTTGGCCGAGAGAGAGAAAAGGCCCATTTTGTTTGATCCAAGCAACTGCAAGAAGAGACGGGGATTGTCAGAGAGGAGAGCCCTGACAGCCTGCTAATGCTAGGGCTCTTTGCCCGCTATGAGGAGATCTTCTTCTATGCTGAAGGAGTATTCTTATGTTTCAAGTATCATTTGCATTATACCTGCCAAAATCGTGCGAGGTAAATTCATAGTATACAAACATCTGACCAGAAATGAACAGGGCCCTCACCATATTGTAAAATAATTGCAAAGGATCTCATAATCAATACTCCAGCTCTTCTTCCTCCTCAACAATATTTTGACTCCATTTTTAAATATAAGGTATGAACTAAAGCAAAAAAAGCAAAGATTCAACCATCACGACAACTATTCCTCGTTGTTTGCGCCTTTCTTGCAGTTGCTGGAAATTGTCAGAATGCGAGTGACTCTTTTGCCTTTGGAGTCTAACAACTCAAGATGAAGAGGCTGAGTTGGCCGGCCAAGTTCAAAGGAAGCATGTGAAGTAGAGCTGCTCATTGAGAAGAGTTTGCAATAGGCAGGGACAACGATGTCTTTGCTGCCAGTTTGTTTTTTGGAGTATTCAGGCAGTTCTGAGTAATAGTTCCCTCCTTTCCATTTTTTCAGAGTCAAAGTCTCCAGGCGATCCATTTTTTCCTCTGTTGCTATGAGTTCCTCCATAGTCTCTCGGTAGCTTTTCACATCCTCATCAAGCGATGCTTAAATTTCCTTTATTTTGAAGTTATCCATGATTTTTCTGGGTCAATTTAGGCTAATTGTTAATGCGACCTACGACTTTCAATAAGAGCATATATTTGCTTGATAATTTTATTGATGTGTGAGCAGCCAGACGCCCTCCTTCAGTTACCCAGCAGCTACCATTTCCAAAGAGATAAGCTTGCCAACTATCGAACCAATTCGATAAACTCTGGAAACTTCTTCGAGTGGACCCAAAATGACATGTACCGATCATCCTATGCCCACCACCATAGTCCTGTAAGAGGTATTTTAGCTAGGATTCCGTTCAGCCACGATCGTACCACATTCCTGGTTATCAAGGCTTCATCCCAAAGGACAGAGCTGAAAGTCTCCATGCCAAGACCTTTGCCAATAAGACTAAATAAGTCTTTAATTCTCCAGAAATCAACCTCAATCGCTCAGGCCTGGCCTCCACTGGCTTCAATATCACCAAAGATGCCCTTGTTGACAAATCTAAAAATGCTTCCAGCCACAAGTATGGTAAGACCTAAATCCAAAGATCTCATCCAGGTTGGGTCGTAATTATTTCCCTACGCAGCCATCTTAATGGACCAGCACCACCAAAGCCACCTACGTCAGTCCAGAAATTTTTACAAATCCGACAAGGAGAGATACTAACAAAAATCTTCAGACAACAAAGCTAAAGACAAAGACGAGTGGATTCCAGCAAAACAGAGATTATTGCGACGGGAAAGGCTGGAACCCTGATCCTGTTTTGAACCCTGCCAACAAGACAAGCGAATACCGAGACAGGTTCAATCCAGAGATGGAATTCCACAGAAAGGTAGACAAGAATGCCATGGCCCAGCTCAAACCTAAGGAGACTAAATATCAGTTTAATAAGTGATTCACCCTCTTTAAATTATATAGTTTCGTATTGATGCTGAATTAGTGATGTGATTCTCGATACGGACATGGATAAATACATATCGATGGAATGATAATATTTTAAGAGTCATTTCTGTCAAAGTATTCAAATATCACATTGCATAGCGGTAGTAGCCGATCTTTTCCAAAAATTATGCGATATGGGAGCACTTTTCATGGAAGCGATTGTGATAGTTGATCAAGCTCATCAGCAAATGGCTCAATATT
>Ga0210025_1003604_pt1 | contig 13905 bp, 11 predicted proteins | sample CryGeyme20150102_FD_183989 | JGI IMG/M metagenome (GOLD analysis project Ga0210025, IMG submission 183989) | Groundwater microbial communities from Crystal Geyser aquifers in Utah, USA - Crystal Geyser metaG 2015-0102 (SPAdes) (version 2) | ecosystem: Environmental > Aquatic > Deep subsurface >...
TATGTTCGCCTTGATGACACTTCTGAAATGGCACAATTGTATAAGGAAGCTTATTCCATTGTGAAAAAACGAAATAATGGGGTTCAAACATGGCGAGCCTTTAGTATTCGATTCAATCAAAATCGATTTGATGTTCCTTTTAGTATTAGTATTGCACACAAGGGTTTAAAGCATAGCTTAATTAAGCCAATTCCACTTACAGAAGGCTTGCTTTCTTCCTATTCACGGTTTAGTGTTTCGGGGAGAATGACGACTAAAAAGAACTTGAGCCTGTTAACTGAACAAGCTAGTTCAATTTTCCCCTTAATCTCACAAGTTGAATTAAGAAAACTACATTTATTTGAAGCTAAAAGTAGCAAACGTAATACCTTAATGGAAGATAAGCAGTATTGTGATATGTTTATCAAGGGGTATTACGCACCCCTAAAACATACAGATACTCTAACTCCATTCAAATTGTCAAAACCCATTATGGCACAAGCTCAACATATTCGAGCATTTAGTCCCAAAATTGGAGAGTTAGTTTTTGGAAATAACGGTAAAGATTTCTCTGCTAAAAAAGCACTGCTTGCAAACGGTCCCTTTGAAGCAAATCAAAAGCCAATTCACTTACTTATTATCTATGCGGAATCGGATGCGTCTCATGTAGATGCCTTTTTGCAAAAAACGATACAGCCCTTTGTCTGTGCAAGTGGAATGAGCATTAGAAAGTATTATCCCATAAGCTATAAGGATGAATCTCAGGTTCAAGCACTATTGAACGAGAAGTTTTCATTATTAAGTCCAGAGCAAAGCAGTCAAACTTTTGCTTTCATCTTGCATCCGTATTTAAAAACAGAACTAGATGAACAAAAAAGAAAAGTTTATTATGAGATTGGTGCTAGTTTATTGAACTATGGTATCGCTTCCCAAACCATTGGAGTGCAACGTTATTTAGATAAAAATTATCCGCATTATATTCCAAATTTCTCTGCATCAAGCACCGCTAAACTTGGAGGTATTCCGTGGAAACTAGCGCATCCACTTGCGGATGATTTGGTGATTGGTATCAGTTTGTTTAAATCGACTCGTGATGCTCGTTTGTTTTATGGATTTGCTCTTGGTTTTACAGGCGATGGAAGAGTGCAGCATATTGATCGCTTTGAAGACCAAGAAACACGAGAATTGGCAGGAGCAATACGTTTGGCTATTAAAGGCTATTTTTCTGATTCATTGATAAAGACTTCGTTTAAGCCCAAGCGTTTAGTGTTGCATGTTTATAAACAATTAAGTAACAGAGAGTTGAAGTATCTAAATCAGGTTTTAAACGAACTAGATGTAGCTATTCCTGTCTATATCCTTACCATTTATCAACAGTATTATAATGATGTGTTTATCATAAATGAAGCACGAGAGGATAACGTAGTCCCAAATGCTACTGCGATTCAAATGGATCAGCATCATTATTTATTACAAGCTAACGAGTTATATAAAAAAGACATGCCAAGCCCCAATTCCTTTCCAAGGCAATTAAAAATTGGAATACGTGCAGGTTCGGAAAAGTATCCTTTAACCGATGAGATAAGACAAGAACTATTGGAACAAGTGTATCAATTCAGCAAATTGAATTTCCGTTCAGTAGCTACTCAGCCATTTCCAATAACGGTATTATACCCAAAATGGATGGCAGAAAAATTGGCCTACATGCCAAATGTGACCATTCACCCAAACCTAAGAAATAGACTTTGGTTTTTGTAAACAGATAAAAAGGAGTCAGCTGTGTAAATTAAAAAACACAGCTGACTCAAAAACTACACCCAAAATAATCAAAGCACCACACGAAAAACTCCCGCTTACGCCAAAAAAACAGGAGAAAAAACTCGAAAAGCAAAACAAAGGGGGTTGGGGGATGTCTAAATCGAAAACAAAATTTTATCATTTATCTTCGCTCATCTATCATTCTTTCTTGAAATCAATGTCTAAAGTATTATTAGTACCGAATGCTCATTCGCATTCAGCCCCCAAGCCCCCTTTGATGATCTAATATGCTCGTATTCAATGACTTAAGCAAAAGGGGGATTTTTTCGCCCAGCGCTCCGCATTATAAAATTCAACGCTCGCACTAGACCCAATTTCTCATTTCTCCTTTATCCTTTATCATTCCTCATTTCGAGTATCTAGCAATATACCACTCAACTGTAGTTCTAATATCGGCCATAAAATCTTGTGTGTTTTTCCAGCCCAATTCGTTCTCTATTTTACTTGGGTCAATCGCATAACGTAAATCGTGACCAGGTCTATCAGTAACAAAAGAGATCAAGTTTTTATAATCGCATTCTGGTCCTTCGCCCACAAGCCCAATCTACACGAAGTAAATTTTATTGCGAAATTTTAAATGTAGAAGCGAATGAAGAAATCATAAAAATCTATGAGATAAACTTTTTGATATATCATGTAATGAACAGGTTTGCAAAAAGTAATTGTCAAATAAATCTAATTATATCTTAGATATAGCCGTTCTGAAAGTAAAAGTATATATATTATAAACTTGAATGTAATTGACGTTAAAAGTGACATAATATTTTAATATTATTGAACTTAGGGTATTTTAATTCTCCTTTTTTATTATCATTATCTTTTTGATATTTTCAGGTAACGAAAAAGAGAATGAGATTTATTATGCGCTCCCCTTTGACATAAAGTAATGAGCAAGATGTACATTCAGATAAACATATAGAATAGATCTAAATGTAAAATCTTTGATTAGTAAATCTAGGTCTCTCAATTCTTAGTAATGATTAGATTTCATTAAAGTATCTAAGTTGTTTAATAAAACCTGAAGAGTTAAATACAATAAATACAAATGCCTTATGCAAACCAAGTCGATTAATACCAAAGTTTTTATATTGTTTTGTTTAATGCTAATGGTTTCTTGCAAGACTTATACTCTTAGAGATTTAGAATATGATAATTACGAATTGGTAAAAGCCAGAGATTCGAAATCTCCTAATTATAAAACGTTTAAGGCAAGAACTGTTGAGAATCTTCATGGTTTTACAATTACACAAGATCCAGAAGTTGGACAGTATGGTGGATGGAAGACAGAGCAGTACACCGCTACTGGTTTTTTTAGAACTGAAAAGATAGATGGAAGATGGTGGATAATTGATCCTGATGGTTATCCATTTATACATCGGGGAGTTAATGTATTTAGACCAGATAGAATAAAAAGTAGTCAAACTGTATTTTTAGAAAAGTATGGTTCTGAAACACAATGGATAGAAACTGAAACCGATTTTTTTAAAAGTTATGGGTTTAATGGTGCAGGTTTTTGGTCTAATACAGATTTAATAAAAAATAGTAGCAATCCTTTGATTTATACTCTACAAGTTAACCCAATGGCTTTATATAGAAGTAAACAATTCAAGAAAAATAGAGAAAAATATGAAGAAGCCGGGTCGTCGCTTTATCGTTATGATTTGGTTATGGTTTTTGATCCTGAATTCGATTTTTTTGTTGATTCGTTATTCAGTCAAGTAGCCAATTATGCAAATGACAAGAATCTATTAGGATACTTTACAGACAATGAATTGCCATGGAAAGTTGATGCTTTAGATAGGCATCTTAAATTCTTAGGGGAAGATGAACCCGGATACTTAGCTGCAAAAAAATGGTTGATTGATAGAAAGGGTAAAAATGCTACACTTTCAAATGTAAACTCAACAGATAGAAAAGATTTTCTAAAATTCTATTTTGAAACCTATATGAAGAAAGTTTCAAATTCACTTAAGAAATACGATCCGAATCATTTGAATTTAGGATGCAGATTCAATATGCCTTATCACGAGTTAAGCAGCCCTGAGATGTTCAGTATAGCAGGTAAATACATGGATATTATTTCTATTAACCATTATTTTAAATGGGAACCAGAACAAGAGTTAATGAAGAATTGGGAAAATTGGGCGGGCAAGCCATTTATCATAACTGAATTCTATACTAAAGGAGAAGACACTGGTTTATCTAATATTTTGGGAGCAGGATGGATTGTACCTAAGCAAATTGACCGTGGATACTTCTATCAAAACTTTACGATTGAATTATTGAAAAGCAAGGTGTGTGTTGGTTGGCACTGGTTCAGGTATCAAGATGAAAAGTATGCAAATAAGGGGCTTGTGGGTCTTGATTTTGAACCACATCAACCAGTTTTTGAAAATGCCAAGGTTGTGAATAAAAACACGTATCAATTAATAAAATTTTTCGATAAGTAGCATTTTTTATGAATTAGTCATTAATGAAAAAATTGAATTTGAATATATCTATGTGTAGATTCGTGACATATTGACGATTAACTTATGTAATAATTTTACTTATTTAAACTTGTTAAAGCACTTCAAAATCCTATTATAATATTTGAAGATTCATTTCATTAGAAGAAATAATAAAATAAGAATACAGAGGCTGTTATAGAGATTTTAGGGGATAGACATTAGTTAGATTAAAAGATTTAAATTCAAATAGTCAATCAAATACAAAATTAAGAAATAAAAAATTAAAATTTTCCCAATTAATTTTCATAACTTAAGCCTTTAGTTTTTTGCGGAAACAAGAAGATATTCATCATTATATTCCGCGATGTAATACCAATACAAATTAAGTTTAATAAATAGTAATGAAAATAGCTGTAATCGGAACCGGATACGTAGGTCTTGTAACCGGAACCGCCTTCGCCGACTCAGGCAACCAAGTTATCTGTGTAGATAATAATCCAGCCAAATTAGAAGCACTTCGCGCCAATAAAATTCCAATTTACGAACCAGGATTAAATATTTTATTCGATCGTAGTGTTCGCGAAGGTCGTCTTCATTTTACAGACAATTTAGAATATGCGGTTGATAATTCAGACATCGTATTCTTGTGCTTACCAACTCCGCCAGGCGCTGATGGCCAAGCAGATCTCAGTTTTGTACTCAATGTTGCCACAGATATTGGTAAAATCATGAAATCTTATAAAGTATTGGTTAACAAAAGTACTGTACCTGTAGGAACAGCAGATAAAGTTAGAGCCAATGTTGCAGCAGTAACTTCAATGGAATTTGATGTGGTTTCAAACCCTGAATTCTTACGTGAAGGCGCAGCCGTGGAAGATTTTGTAAAACCTGAGCGAGTGGTAATTGGTTCATCAAGTGAGCGTGCTACAAAACTAATGGAACAATTGTATGAGCCATTTGTACGCAGTGGAAATCCAATTATCGTGATGGACGAACGTAGTAGTGAATTGACAAAATATGCTGCTAATGCATTCTTGGCAACAAAAATCTCTTTCATGAACGAAATTGCCAATGTGTGTGAACTCGTTGGCGCCAATGTAGATAACGTAAGAAGAGGAATTGGTACAGATACAAGAATTGGAAAACGTTTCTTATTTGCCGGAATCGGTTATGGTGGATCTTGTTTTCCAAAAGATGTTCAGGCTTTAGATTATACAAGTGATGAATATGGATATAATTTCAGCATTCTGAAATCAGTAATGGAAGTAAACGATCGTCAGAAATTATCAATCGTTGCTAAAATGGACAAACATTATGGAAATGATGTAAAAGGTAAAACGTTTGGAATTTGGGGCTTGGCTTTCAAACCGGAAACAGATGATGTTCGTGAAGCTCCAGCTATTTATATCATTAAAGAGTTATTAGCACGTGGTGCAAAAGTAAAAGCCTACGATCCTGAAGCCGTAGAGACTTTCAAATTAGCAATCGGAGAATCCGTAGCATCTCAAGTTGAATTTGTAGCTGATTCTAAAACAGCAATCAAAGATGCTGACGCTTTGGTTATTTGTACCGAGTGGAATGAATTTAGAGGTGCTAGTCTAGATGACATTAAATCCTATTTAGTAGAACCAGTAATCTTCGATGGTAGGAATTTATTCGATTTAAAAGATGTTAAGACAAAAGGCTTTACCTACTATAGTGTTGGTCGTCCGAATGTGAAATAAGTAGTAGGTAATTAACAAAAGAAATTGGGTTACTGCGAAGCCCCCCATTTCTTTTGGATTATACTTAAAAAAGTTTTTGGTGAAAATATTTCAAATTTTGTAATAAAGTTGAATTCTTAAAAGTTTATTGGGATAAAAGCTATAAAGCTATGTGCTTAGATTGGTATAAAATAATTAATAATTAAAATCTGAAAACTAAGAATTATAAAAGCATTTCCACAAATCCAAAGAAACAAAATAGGGTTTACATTGTTAATCTTAAGGCTTAACAGTATATTTAAAGTCTATAACTGTGTCATTTATTAAACATAATAACAGAATCATCGAATGAGTTCAAACAACGATCAAGAGTATAATTACTCAAGCGGGTCGCCAAATACAAATGGGCGTTATCATGGGGAGACGCCTATTGTAAGTGATACCAATAGTGTATCAAGTGATGAAATTGATATAAGGCAAATAATTTCTCTTTTGTTGCATAATAAATGGATTATAGTAATACTTACAAGTTTAGCAACTTTAGTAGCTATAATTTTGTCCCTTTCTTTGCCTAAAATATATGAAAGTGAGGGAACTATTATCATTTCAACCGCATCAAATCGCTATACAATGTCTGGATCCGATATTTCTAGTTTGTTGATGAGTAGTTATGGAATTGGTGTTGGTTCAAATTTAGAAAATGAACTTGAAATATTGAATTCTAGAGCTTTAGCATGGAGTTTAGCTGAGAAACTTTATGAAGAAAAGTTTGACAGAAATGGAGAGGTTTATCCAGTTTTAGTCAGAAAATATCCAGATGATTTGACTTTAACAACAGTTGATACCGTTGCAGCAAGGATTATGGGTAGAAAAGTTGTCAATCAAAAGGGTGGTAAGTTTTCAAGTATTTTAGCAGTCAAGTATAGTTCAGAGTCCCCATTGGAAGCAATGAGATTGGTAGATTTAATCATTAATACCTATTCAGAAACATCGACAAGTTCAAATCGTGTGCAAGCAAAAGCTGCATTAGGTTTTTTAAGTACTGAATTAGCGAATGTAAAAGAGACTGTTAACTATAAAGAAGAACAATTACGTAATTTCATGAACCAATCTAAAATAGTTCAATTAGATGCTCAAACTAACGAGTTGATACGAACCTTATCTAGATTACAAAGTGAAAAACAAGCGTTTGAAGTTAAAATACAAGCAATAAATGATGCGTATAATAGATATACAAGTGAATTAGAAGAATTAAAACCTGGTATATCAAAGATGATGACCAATTCAGTTGCACCGCTTATTCAACGGTTACAGGTTCAATTGGCAGAATTCCAAACAGAACGGGTATTAATGATTGCTAAAAATCCTGAATTAGAAAAAAATGAAAAAATCGAGCCTAGATTAGTTCAACTAAATAATCAGATAAAAGTAGTTAAAGAACAAATTAACACAGCTAGTAAAGAAATATTAGATAGCAATAGTAGTCAATTACTTGGTTTCATCGGTGATCCTGATGGTGGAATTGCAAATAAAGTTCAAAATTTATATGACAATATCTTCAAGTTAGAAATTGAACGAACTCAAAACCTAGCTCAAACGAGTATGCTTTCAAAACAATTAGTAGAATATGAACTATTTTTTGAAAATCTACCTGACAATATGATAGAATTGGCTAGACTAAAAAGGGATTTACAGATTAATGAACAATTATATTTAAGTTTAGCAAAACAATCAGCTGAAATGGCTCTTTGGGAGCAAACTCAATCGGGGCTAGCTCGGATTGTTGATACAGCTTATTTGCCTTTGAAGCCAATTAAGCCTAAAAAGAGAATAATAGTTGTAATTGGTTTTGCAATTGGGGCTATGCTTTCAGTTGGGTTTATTTTTATAAAAGAAGTTTCAAAAAAAGAAATAGATTCGGTAGAAAAATTACGGAAAAAAGGATATCCAATACTTTCCGTAATACCAGATTTAAACCCATATATTCAACAACATTTTGATGGATCCCTAACAGTAGATGTTGCTGGGCAGAAAATTTCAACGGGTCTAGTTACCTTATTGGACTCCATTTCACCTAGTGCGGAATCATATAGAAGGTTACAAAGTAATATAATGTACTCTAAGCCTGATGATCCTTACAAAGTGGTCTTAGTTACTAGTTCAAATAAATCAGAGGGAAAAACTACCTTAACAGCAAACTTAGCTATTACAATGGCAGAGACTGGTAATCGAGTACTAATCATTGATTGTGATTTTAGAAGACCAAGAATCCATAGCGTTTTTGGTGTTCCATCAAGTCCTGGGGTTGTAGATTTGTTATTTAACGATGATGATCCTCACAATTACATTCGTCAAACAGTTGTTGAAAATGTGTTTGTACTTACTGCTGGAAATAGGCCTCCTAATCCAGCTGAAATAAATAGATCTAAAAAACTTCGAAATTTGATCAGTAAATTAAAATATGAATTTGATTACGTTTTATTAGATACTCCACCCTATGGAATTATTACGGATGCTGCTCCGTTAATTAAAATGGCTGACGGGGTTTTACTTGTAGCCAAATTTAATCAAACCAAAAGTGGTGAATTAGATCATACTATAGATAGTCTAAAACGAATCAATGCCAATGTGATAGGGGCTTCAATGACTGCTTTTGATGCTAAAAAGACAAGTGGATATTATTATACTGATTACTATTATCAATATAGTTATGAGAGTTATAAAGATTATGACAATCGTAAATCGTAAAATATACGTTTAAACAAACTTTTCCTTTATTTATAGAAATTAAGATTCAAATGAAAAAATATCTTCTAATAAACCTGCTAATTCTTTTAGTAGTAGTTTTAGCAGAAACAGTACAAGCTCAACAAAATATGTTAATGCAGTCTCAGCAAATGAGACAAGGCGAGACATTTATCCGTGTCGCTGAACCCGGACAACTCGCGGATACAATTAGTGTTTGGGGTGATGTTTTAACAGCTGGGAATTATATTGTTCCTCGAGGGACTAGTTTAGCGAAGTTATTATCGTTTTCAAGAGGGCCTTCTAGAATTAATACTTCTGAGACCGTTTTGGATTGGTCACAATTAAGATACCAAGTTCATATCTCAAGAGAGCAAAAAGACGCAAGTGGCAATTCTTTTTATTCGTTTTCTTTCAAGAATAACGGTGAAATCCCTCAAGGAGTTAGGACAACAATTATTGCAAACAGGGATATCGTTATACTTGAAGTAAGAAGAAAGCCAGCATTTATTGATTACGTTAGAGTTATTGCGCCAATATTAACCGCTGTTTCAACGACTATTTTAATCTTTATTAACTTTAATAGATTATAGAAGGTTGTTTATTATGAAAGGCATCATTCTCGCCGGTGGATCCGGCACTCGTCTTCATCCGATTACTCTTGCTGTTTCAAAGCAATTACTTCCTGTGTATGATAAGCCAATGATTTATTATCCTCTATCCGTTTTGATGTTAGCAGGTATTAGGGAAGTTCTCATAATTTCAACACCTCATGATTTACCGCATTTTAAAAGATTATTAGGCGATGGTTCCAATTTAGGTATCAGTTTAAGTTATGCTGAACAACCTTCACCAGATGGCTTAGCTCAAGCATTTATTATTGGTGAGGAGTTTATTGGAAACGATGCAGTTACTTTAATTTTGGGAGATAATATTTTCTATGGAGCAGGTTTTAGAAACATGCTTACAAAAGTTGTTAAATCGGTTGAAACAACTAATACCGCAACTGTATTTGGCTATTATGTTGATGACCCTGAACGCTATGGCGTAGCTGATTTTGATGAAAATGGTAAAATTCTTTCTATTGAAGAAAAGCCAGAATCACCTAAATCAAATTATGCAGTCGTTGGTTTGTATATTTATCCAAATTCTGTTGTCCAAATTGCTAAAAAAATAAAACCTTCTGCTAGAGGAGAATTAGAAATTACTACTGTAAATCAAGAGTATTTAAAATCAGAAAAGCTAACAATACAAATTTTAAGTAGAGGTTTTGCTTGGTTAGATACAGGTACACACGATGCATTAAATGAAGCAACAGAATATGTTAAAGTTGTTGAAAAAAGAACTAGTTTGAAAATTGCTTGTTTAGAAGAGATTGCCTATAAATTGGGATATATTGATACAGAAAAGCTTAAAGAAAATGCAGCAAGTCTTGGGAAAAGCAGTTATGGTCAATATTTAAAAGGTTTGATAAAGAATGAAACCCTATCTAATTAAGTTCCCAAAAATTCAGGATCCTCGCGGAAATTTAACTTTTATGCAGAATCCTGAGCAAATCCCATTTTCTATTAAACGTGTTTTTTGGACCTATGATGTTCCTGGTGGTGAAACTCGTGGCGGTCATGCCTATAAGGTTCAAGAGGAAATCATCATAGCATTAAGTGGAAGCTTTGATATTGTAGTAACCTATCCCGATTCATCGAAGGAGACGTTTTCCCTGAATAGATCCTATTATGGATTGTACTTGCCTCCTGAAACATGGAGACACATGGAGAATTTCTCTACAAATTCTCTAGGTCTTCACCTTTCAAGTAAAGAGTTTGATGCGAGTGACTATATTTATTCAACTGATACTATTAAAAAAGGGTTGGCTTGAATGAAGAAATCGACGGTATTTGATGCAACACTACTTCAACTTCCAATTGTTCATAATGAAAATGGAAATATTACAGCTGTAAATCAGTTAAGTGAAGTTCCATTTGATATAAACAGAGTTTATTATTTATATGACGTACCTGGTGGCACCTCAAGAGGTGGACATGGGCATATTGATTTACAACAACTTATTGTAGCTGCAAGTGGTAGTTTTGATATAACGCTATTTGACGGAAAAGTTAGAAGAACCTTTCATTTAAATAGACCTTATATGGGTCTTTATATGCCATCTGGATTGTGGAGAGATATTGATAATTTTTCAAGTGGGGCTATTTGTCTTGTACTTGCTTCACATATATATGATGAGAAAGATTATCTAAGAGATTTGAATACATTTATTGATTGGAAAAAAAAGTATGATACACCCAACGGCTGAAGTTCTAACAACAAAAATTGGTAAGAAAACCAATGTCTGGCAATTTTCAATTATATTAAAAGATGCAATAATTGGTGATAATTGTAATATTAATTGTCACACTTTTATAGAGAATGATGTGAAAATTGGCAGCAATGTTACAATAAAAAGTGGTGTGTATATTTGGGATGGTATTACAATTGAAGATAATGTTCAAATAGGTCCAAATGTTACATTTACAAATGATAAGTATCCTAGAGCCAAATCAGAATTTATTTTACAAAGAACATTAATTAAAAAAAATGCTTCAATCGGAGCAGGTTCTATAATATTAGGAGGAATTACAATTGGTTCCAATTCTATGATTGGCGCAGGCTCACTTGTTACTAAAAATGTAGCAGACCATGCCCTTGTATTAGGCTCGCCAGCTAGGTTTATTCGATGGATCAACAAAGATGGAACTCCTATGGAGAAAATTTCTGAATCAATTTTTAAAGATTCAGAAAATCAAATATGGATTTTTAAAAATAAAGAATTATTAAAAAAATGATAAAATTTTTAGACCTTCAAAAAATAAATCAGCAATATGCTGATGAATTAAAGCAAGCAGTTGCAAAAGTTATTGATTCTGGATGGTATTTATTAGGTGAAAAAGTCGCAAAATTTGAAGAAAATTTAGCTAATTACGTTGGTGCGAAGCATTCAATAGGTGTAGCAAATGGCTTAGATGCTTTACGCTTAATTTTAAAAGCATACATGGAAATGGGCATAATGCAGGAAGGCGATGAAGTTATAGTACCTGCAAATACCTATATCGCAAGTGTTTTAGCAATAACTGACAATAGACTTAAACCTGTTTTTGTTGAACCCAATATTGATACGTTTAATTTAGATATCAGTAAAATTGAAGATGCAATAACTGCTAAAACAAAAGCAATTATGGTTGTTCATTTATATGGGCAAATATGTTGGTCTGAAGAGTTAGAAAGAATTGCAAAAAAGTATGATTTAAAAATTATAGAAGATAATGCTCAAGCAATTGGGGCAGTTTGGCAAGGGAAAAAATCAGGAAACCTTGGAGATGCAGCTGGTTTTAGTTTTTACCCAGGTAAAAATTTAGGAGCCTTAGGTGACTCTGGAGCAGTAACTACAAATGATACAGAATTAGCAGAATGCATAAGAGCCTTAGCTAATTATGGTTCGAAAGTTAAATATCAAAACGAATATCAAGGCTTAAATAGTCGTCTTGATGAAATTCAAGCTGCTTTTTTGGATGTAAAATTAAAATATATTGATGCTGAAAATACTTATAGAAGGCAAGTTGCTCATAGTTATCTAAGTGAGATTGCAAATACTTCTATCCTTTTACCAAAAATTAATGGAATAAATGCGCTTGAGTCATTAGATCATGTTTGGCATTTGTTTGTAATTAGAACTGATAATCGTGATAAATTGCAATCTTATTTAACTGAAAATTCAATTCAAACCATAATTCATTATCCAATACCACCACACAAACAAAATGCATATTCTGAATATTCTCAATTACAATTTCCTGTAACAGAATCAATTCATAATGAAGTTTTAAGTGTGCCAATTAGCCCTATAATAACAAGAAGTGAAGTGGAAGAAATAGTTAGAATAATAAATGAGTATTAAAAGAAAATACTTTATACATATTGGGCCGCCAAAAACGGCAACTACTTCTTTACAAGATTTTTTTTTTAAAAAAAAATTTAGAAGTCTAACTTACGAAGGGATTATACAACCTAGAGAAAAATATGATAATTCATTATGCAGCGTTATTTATAAAATTAGTGCATCTGAAAAACATTTAAAAAGTTATGATTTTGAATCTTTAATAAATAAGAAACTAAATTCACATATAAGTTTCTTATCAGAAGAGATGTTCTTAGTGGAATCTAAGGGTATGAGCTGGAAAGAGAAAGTAAGTAGATTGCATAAGATTACTTCTAGTATAGAACCCACCATAGTTATAGTACTTAGAGAGCCAATATCTGCAATAAGATCATACTATCAAGAATTATATTATTCAGTTGATAGATCAAAAATCAAAACGATTGATGATTTTGCAAAAAGTGAATATTGTGATATATATATGTATGAAAAACTTATTAGTTATTTAAAAAATATAGGGTTTAATAAACTAAAAATATTAGAATTTGAGAAACTAATAAATGGCAATTACACAGTGGGGGAAATATTTAACATTGATGACAATGAAAGAGTAATTTTATCTAATAATAATATTTCCAAAAAAAAAGGAAAAATACATCAAACAAATAATGCAATTGATAAAAGTGCTATATCTAAATTTATCCCAGAAATTATAAAAAATAATGTAAATAAAAAATACAAAAATAAAATAATGAATATTTTGCTAAGCCTAAATATAGGCAAAGGGAAAAAAATAGATATAAAGATAGATTCAGAAATAGAGAATATATTTATAAAATCGTATGAATATGTATTAAGTTCTAATCTAACATGATAAATGATCATTAGAATAAGAAATAAAAATGATTGGAAATTTGACGAGTATATAATTGAAACTAGAATATATTACTGTCAATCTTCAAACATTATATTTAGTAAATTTAAATTATTGCTAGATCAAAAGGGCTTTTATATTAAATGAAGATTTAGCTGATAAAGCATTTGTCACATTTAAGTAAGGCGAATTTCTAATAAAATTAGATATTAAAATGTTACAAACCTATCTAAATTGTTATTAAGATGAAAGTTAAATCAACAAAAAAACAATCGTATTAACTAGTCGTTGCTTAAAAACAATATAAGTAATTGATAATATTGGATATAAATTGACTTTTAGTCTATTTTTCCGTATATTCTTTTGCAAGAAACCCATTAAATCACCCTTTTTTCTTGCAATTTATGA
>Ga0210025_1003608_pt1 | contig 13899 bp, 12 predicted proteins | sample CryGeyme20150102_FD_183989 | JGI IMG/M metagenome (GOLD analysis project Ga0210025, IMG submission 183989) | Groundwater microbial communities from Crystal Geyser aquifers in Utah, USA - Crystal Geyser metaG 2015-0102 (SPAdes) (version 2) | ecosystem: Environmental > Aquatic > Deep subsurface >...
TTTTTAAGCAGAACCGATCACTGCATTAGTAGCTCTTTGTTTTGTTGCTTTGACGGAGTCGATAGTGTAGTTGGCTGGTCCAGGACTTTTATCATTCTTTTGTGAGAATCGTCCTTCAAGACTGCCAAAAGGTGCTCTTACATTCCTCCAGATCTCAGAATGTCCACCATCAACAGAACCATAACTTGAGACTTTACAATTCATCATGGGAGCTAATTGGGTAGATACTCTAGATGAAGAAGATCCGAAAGGTAGACCTTTTGGTCGTTATTTGAGAGCTTGTGCAGCTCGGTAGATTGGATATGAGGTCTGACCTGCGTGAATAGGATGTGGGCCAAGTTGGGTGTCTCTGGTTAGGGTTGAGAGGATTGACTTTTAGGGAGAAGGCATTATAGAATATATAGATGGAAGGTAGTTAATTAATTAATAATAATGGGTTGCGTTTAGACGAGCAAAACTGCAGGTGGATACAAACGACCTCTTGGTGCAGCAGTTGACATTCAATCAAGAAAAAGATAGAGTTTAGTATAGTACGCACTAAGGCAAAAAATTCATTCGATACTCGACATAACAAATTCTAAAATGCCCTTTTAAGTCGTCAAAGAGTTATCTCTCAGTACTACAATCTACATATAGCAAAGTCAAATATCGTCACTCCTTAAAACTTGGAATGTTTTCCTGTTCTTTAGCATTTGGATTTATGTACATATTGATTTGATGTAGCTCATAACAAAATTGAAATTATTTCGGGATTGATGGCACTAACAAGTCTGGAGTGGCTTAACCTTAGTCATAACAAAATCAAAAAAATACAAAATATTTACTATTTGAACTGTCTGACAACTCTCTACCTTAGTATGCCGTTGATTTATGCCAGACGACAACTAAATAGAAAAAATCTAAAATATTTCACTCCTGAGAAACCTTCGAGAACTGGCATTAGGTATAAATTTTAATACAAAGGTGGTAATCTTATAAATAAAATCATCAATATTCATGACCTCACAAATCTTGAAATGCTAGGTCTAGAGCTCAATCAAATCTAGAAGATATAAAATTTAGATAGTCTGGTCAACTTGAAGTTGCTATTGTTGGGAGGGAATCGAATTAGTGAAGTTGAGGGAGTATCTCGCCTGTAGAACTTGTAATTACTTTCCTTATGTAAAGCTTGCTTATTTAGAGAATAATTTGATCAAAAAAATTGAGAATATATATACTTTACAAAACCTCAAAGAGGTCAAACTCCGTATATATTCTTTTTATCCTTAGAGTTCAATAGAATCGATCTAGAGGAGTAGAAATTTGTGATTGAGCAAATCAGAGCACAAGGCATTATCATATCAGTGGAGGACCAAAAAGAAGGTATATCAAGATATATACCCAAGTTTTTGAGTTGATTTTCAAAGCTAATCATATTAAGTCGTATATTTTTTATGATTAACCTATTCAGCTATCAGAATCAGAGATTATATTTTTTAGCATGGAACGTAGTATCAAGTAACAGGGTAGAGCTCATTCTTAACATAGAAAATCTAAGACGAGACATCAACTCTATCCTTAGAGATTTCTAAAAAAATAGGTAGTGGGCTGATTTCAGCAACTGGTTGCACAAACTGCTGTAAATCTTGGCACCACGTCGATCGACTACTCTTCCCCAACAACTCAATCTTTGCAAAAGATTGGCTCAATGTCTCAACCCATCCCTTCCTGCAGGTGTACATTCGACTGCTCTGAAGGTCTATGAGATGATTCTTCGCAATGTAGAGTAAAAAACATAGTTGCTTCCTCTGACAGCCATGGGTCTTCTTCCTTTTTTTGAGCACAGTAACACTCAGAATAAACACACTGTTCTGAAGATATTCTAAGAGCACTTCATTTAGGATATAGAGGGGATCCAAATGATAGTAGGTTTGATGAATGCTCTGCTTACAGTTCTCAACTAAAATTCAGAAGAGCTTGCCAAAAGAGTATATGCCATTTGTTAAAATATTTCCAAAAATTATGGGCGATTGTGGGTCGATGGAGCAGTATGGGTCAATATCCTCAAATCCCAGAAGGTCAGGCTAGCTGGCTTCAAATATTTTATGAAAGTGTTCAGAGATAGGGATAAAGCTACTCAGCTATAAAAAGAGAAAGAGTCAGAAGAATCCATTGAGAAAGACAAAGAAAGGTAGAAAATCGATATTGAAAAAATTTAGAAAACAATTGATCAAAGTAACCTCGGTGAATAATAAAAAGTTTTGCTGACTTCATTGTATAGTTTCAAAGATAGGTCTGATGATCACACAACTCGCTTCCCTAACTTTAGTTCTCTTGTTGTCAACAGTCTATCGGTTTGTCTCGACATCAATGCTGACAACATGATCAAAAGAGCAGCTCTTGACCTGCTGTGTGGATATTTGAAGTTGAGCAATGGTGTTTTTGGAAGGAGAGAAGGAGTGATTTTGCTTGAAAAGATGTTGCTTTTGCTTCAGGGAAAGTAGTATAGTTTGACTAACAGAGTCTACAAGTATCTTTTTGATCAACCCAACAGTGAAGGTTATTTCAACATTGACCTCGAAAAGAAACAATACTAGCTGTCAGTGCTCAAACAAGCATTGGGTAACTTATTGACTCCAAAAGATAAAGAAGGACCTGAAAATGTTTTGCTAATTCTGTAAATCTTGATTAAAGATCATTCTGGTCTGGCATAATTTTTACTTGAAGGTTTAGCATTTTAAATTGTCAACTTTGCTTAAAAAGAGCAGAACAAACACAAAAAGCAAAAAACTCTCATCAAGACGGTCGCTGACTTTTATCTAAATGTTATATATTTTCATAGAGGTCGATTCATGGCAGCTGTTCTTAAGAAATTGCCGAAAGTAAAAAATGAAGAAGAAAAAGATATCGATCCTTTTGCACCTTCTCTTGCTACTCTTCTTGAAGTTCTACAATTCTACTTCGGAAGGCTTGAAAAATTAGCCATTGTTCCTCGAAAAAAAGATAGTTCCGAGGGGACTGAAGATGAAAAAATGGATGAAGAAAAGGAAAAAGCTGAATACTTAACCATCAGAATTCAAACTTTAAGTGAACTAATTGAGCAACTATGGACAAGCCGTCCTTTTGAGGAACAATTATCCATGAGAATTCTTGACTTATGCAATTAGATCTTAGCTGAGGTACAGTTCCGCTGTGAAACAAAAGAATAAGGCCTTTCTAATCAATAAATTGGTAAAATATAATAATTGTTGAATCAAGAATCTGAGCTCAAAAGGAAGAATATTTTTGCAAGGCTGATTACACTTCATCCAAGACCTCGTAAGGAAATGCTTCTGCCTTACATAGAAGATAGTGCTCTTTCTATCGTCTGTATCAATCTTCTACTTGGAGGAGATAAAGTCAACAATTAGGCTTTGAGACCTCGAGCCTTATCATCTCAGAAGAAGAAAAGCAGATATCGTTCATAGAGCATTGCTTCTGGGGAAATTATTAAAATGCATGATGAACCTTTGGACCTGACAACTGAATAAAAATAAAGCTTATTTTTTGCTATTTTCAAACTTCTCAATTGCCATCTTTTCGAAACTCGAGCTCTTGATTTCATTTAAAGATATCGATACTGGTGGAGTGATTGTTTCATCAATCTCATTGATAAGACTGAACCTTCAGAATGGCTGATTTACTGGCGAAAAGTTGAAGGTGAGGTGGCTGGAGGTGTTCTTCGAATGATTGATAACCTCAACAGTCAAAATTCATATTACAAGCACATGAGTCGAAGATGGATCGGTGAAGCTGAGAATATTGTCAGCAAAGTGCTTGATGCAGTGTTCAAGCTTCTTGACAAAGGAAGAAAGGCCAGTCTTGACGATCGCGAGGGCTTTGTCTAGTTCGTATAAGCCAACATAAATGAATACGAGAAAATCTTTAATTTTCTTCAGCTTATTTTCAGGTCGACTTCAAAAGATTTCAATAAATTTTTCTTCATTCAAAAAGACAAATACATTACACCATTCGTCCTCTATATTTTCAAATGTCTTGAGAGCAAATAATTCCAAACAAAATCTAAATCTCTGAGCATGTTAAGTTTCCTTCTTAATCAAGCTGAAGCACCTCAATAAATTCTTGATTTCCTTGGTTTGACGTTACCTAACATTCTTGTCATTTTGGACAACATCATTGATGAGAAGAAAAAAATATAATTGGAAAGCTAAAAGTAGCTCTGCCTTGCTGATCATATGGTCGAAAATAGCAATTTCGAAATATAACTTCTATAATACATCTCTCTGGGCATTAAAAGAGTGAGCGATATTCAAATTGGCACTGATGGCCGGACTTAATAAATAATCATTTGCTGCATGAAAGGAGCAGGAGTGTATGATGTTTTACTCAAAGGAATCACATACACTGATACTCAATATATCAAAAAATTATACATAGAGTCCAGCAAATAATTTTCATAATTATTGGCAAAGGTGGATAGAAACAAGACCTAAATAACAACTTTTATCACAAGAATTCTTGATAAACTTTTTATCTTGCTTAAGAACTGTGATGTCAATCGAGTTGAAAAAATCATCAAGAATAGGAATGAACATGGACCGAAGGAACTTATTGGAAAAACCAAAAATTCAGGTTAGCTTATCGATTTTTATTTAACTTTTGCAAAGGAGACTGTACTTGAGACTGAGGTCAAGGATAATTTAAACTTGGAATAAAAATACAGCGATATTATTTAACTCTGGCATACAGTTAAATATTATTTGGAATTTGCAGTGAGGGTTCAACTGAAAGAAATGCCTATCATCAATTTGCTGTCCCTTGTGTTGAGCAGTTTCCCTCTGTCGTATCTCAAATACACGCCTGTTGGCAGTCCAGTGCATACTGCAATTCTTGACGATCTTGAAGATGAAGCAGCTACAGTTACTGGCCTCAAGAAAGAAGTATTTGGTATTTTTGAAATTTTATGGAACAAGTAGAGTAGACAAATTGTTGACTATCTGATAGAAAACAGAGATCCTACAATTCTTATTCACAGTCAGCTGGATCCAAGCAAGGTACTGGAGGCACTAAACAAAAGTTCAAAAGTCAAAGAAGTAAGCCGTTTCTTGAGATCCGAGAAAATTCATCTTCCTAGGAACATTCTTTATTATAACCTAGAGCAACTTATCCGTGAGAATCAAATTTTGTACTTCCTCTATGTTTATCTACTTTATTGCAATCTCAGGTTGGTACGAAATCGTAGAATTAATGTTTTCTTATAATCTCTTCTTGACAGTATAGAATTGCTGAAAAATAGTACACATATTCAAACAAAATTATGGTTGATGGAAATTGTCTAACTTGTTGGGCAAAGAGTACTCAGCACTAAAGAGTTGAGCATTGAGCATGGAAATCGTATCCGAGGAGATTTGCATAGAGTTACGAAAGAGCTACTAGATGAGCAGATGACCATAATTACTTGCTCAAAAAATTTTACTCATCGAAATTAGGTAAAGACTGGTCTTTTCGGACTATTTTCTAAGGAAGAGAAGGAAGATTCAAAGTATGATTTTGTCAAGATATTCCCGCCAACAATCCATGAAAGTTATGAACGGTTCAAATAGGCTCAAAAGAGAGCACAGTAAAACAAATAGAAATAAGCTGATAAAAAGGTAGATCTTGAGCATCCTCGAGAAAGGGTGCATTCTTATCTCCTCTAACTTGAAAATATTTCATACAATCAATAAAGTTTACTGGACAAATTTCTATTCTAAAACTATGTCAACATTTCAGAGCAAACCTTCATATAATATCTCAGTCTTTGTAGCTTGAAAACTTTGATAAGGATTGGGAATAATATGCTGATCAATATTTTTGAGAAAGATCTTGTCAAGATCAGCCTGATTGTAAGTCTTTTCTTATTTAGATCAAGGAAATTTTGGTTAATTTGCTGCCTGTCTGCGAAGATAGAGATCGGAATCAGCATGCTAATTAACTTGTTGCGGAGTATTTGCAAACTGTGCTGAACCATGATCAACTTCGACCTGAAATCCTGAGAAACATCAGAAAAAATATCCTTGAGGTATACATGTTCAATGTATTAATGCTCCTATCCAGAATTTTTTCAAGTGCACACAGAGAACTCTGACACACTGGAAATCAGTTATTGATCACTGCATTGGTGAAAATAATGAACTTTTATCTGAGTTGCTTTCTAGAGAAGGTTTATTTGAAAATATTTTCAAGCAGAAAGCAGAAGCAACTCGTCAAAAAATCAAGAGTCTAAAGAGAGTATGTTTCATCATTTATTCTGGTAAAGTTGACAGGTACGAAAACAAATTAAGGACAGTTCTTGAGTCACTCAATGAAGTCATGAAGCAAGAAGATGCACCACCAGCTTTGCTTATTCTCATTCTCTTCTGCATCAGAATTTTGTTGATGAGATTATCATCCATTAGTTTGAATAAATTGTTCAAATCTGTCTGGCCAAGTCTCATCACTTTGTTGATTCAAATCTTCAAAAAAGGACGAGCTCCTAAGCCATGCACTTTACAACTCTCAGCTCTGAAGGTTATTGAGTTGATTCATGCCATGAATTTAGAGGAGTTTATGCTTCACCGATGGATCTTTGTCTTCGATTGTACTGATGAATTGATGTAGATTTCGGACTGCGAGTTGACCCTATGGGAGAAATCGAAGATAATATGAAATAATGTGAGTTGCATTCGCCCTTCCATTTCAAACCCTTCTTCAGTTCCATGCTACCCAACAGTAGACTCAGATGCAAATTTTTACCTGAACCCGCCTTCCCTCCTGAAAACAGAATCGTCAAGCGCAGAATGATCATCAAGAAGACATACAGCGAAAGTGACGAGGAGGTGAAAGAATATGCTTTGCTCCTGATGCAATACATGATGGATCTCAATGAATGCAGAACTGAGATATCGAAAGATGACATTGAGAACCTCATCGAGGACGAGTTCGTATCCTTGGACGATTTTATCTTCAAGGTCAAATGATTGCTGATAGCATATATGATACTATCAAATAACTGAACATATGATTTGCATGAACAATCACACTCTTCTGATCTATGCCATGTAGCTCTTACGCATGTCCTCTTCGGTCAATTGTCGTTTCTAGATCTGCGACCTCAAACTTTCAATCTCTAAGGCCATGAGTATCTTCGCCAAGTTCAGCTCTTGCTCTTTCTTCTCGAAGTTGATATTGTTGGCATATTTTAGTCTCATAGTCTTGTTATCCTCTTCCAGTCCCTTGTTGATTTGATTCAATCTGTCCATCTCAGCTCCTAAAATATGAATTCTTTTGGCATAATCCTGATACTCTTCGATTCGCTTGTTCAAGACATTAGTTTCCTCAATACTCTTCTGGCAAGCCTCGAGCAATCTGTTGAATTCTTTCATCAGGTTGGCGCATCTAAATAAAACAAAAAATACTGTCCTTCTAGCTGATTGATCTTGCTGACGAGCATCTCAATTTAGTTATCTTTCGATTTGACTTTACTGATCAACTTGGAGTAGTGGTCTTGAAGTTCATTGAACTCTTTTGATTTGCGGCCATCTTCTCTTCTGGCCTCATTTGTCAATTTCTCAAGTTCCGAAACGGCACTATTCAATTTATTTTTCAAATCTTGGTTCTGACTCTTCTCACGTTGCATGAGAGTTTCAAGTTAACGATTTCTTCTTTCTGCGTTTTCGGCGTCAGAAAGATGTTGCAGGCTTTGTCTATGCAATTGCTCACAAACATTTTCAAGCTCGGGCAATTTCCTCAGTTCATTTTGCATTTGGTTGTATCTATTTTTAAGCTCATCGGCTTCTTGAGTCTTAGTTCTGGCAATGCTGTTGATCTTTTCCTTTTCTTGACTCTGGGAGTAGAGGTTATTTTCAAGATCCTTGTTTTTGTTTTCAGCTGCCCTCAATTTTCCGTTGACATTTTCAAGATCGCTGTTGACTTTGTTGATTGCATTTTTAAGCTGAGATATAACCTGTTCATTTTATTGCATCTTAGGCTCATAATTTTTGTATTTGTTGACTTGAGAATATAATTCAATTTTTTCGCGTTCCAATTGTTAAAGGTCATCATTTTTATTTTTGATCAGGTTGTTGAGACGGTCATTTTATTGGGTCATCAGGGCAATTTTATTTTCCATGTCCTTGAGATAAACGTCAACATTTTTGTATTCGCTCATCTGATCCTCAAGTTTGCTCATTCTCACCCGATAGTCATTGACTTCTTGATCTTTTCCTCTCAAAATTTGGTTTAGTCTATCAATCTCTCTGCCAAGACCATCATTTTTAGTATCCATGTCTCGACATTTCTGCTAAGCTTTTTTTAATCCTTCGTTCTAACTTCTCAACTGATTCAATGCAAAGTTCAACTCTTCGATGGTCTTGATCTGATGATTGAATTTATCTTCAAACATCTTCTTGTCTTTTTCAAGCATTCCTAGTCTTGAAATAGCCCCCTCAAGTTCTCCGTTCTTTCTCTTCCATGCTTCGATTTCTTCAAGTCGAGATTTGAGAATACTATTGACTCGGTCGTTCTCAGCTTTGCTCATGTTGAGCTTATTTTCATATTGAGCAACATCGTTCTCTAGGTTTTTGTATTGACCTAGTTCAGCTTCCTTTGCAGAGTATCTCTGTTTCCATTTCTAGATCTCGTCGATCTTGGACCTCAATAGATTATTTAATCTGTCAAGCTCTTTGGTGGCGAGGTCAAGTTTGTCTGTCAATTCATGGTTATAGTGAACCATCTCTTTACCTCTTGTGGCTTCTTCATCAAGTTTCGAACATCTCAACTTCCACTCCTCAATTTATCTAACCTTAGCCTCCAACTGCTGGCGAATGTTCTGGTTGTCAGCCTCCCAATCTTGTTGTTCTTTAATCTTGAGGTTTAGCTCATACTCACGTCTCTTGTAGGCCTGTATGTCTTCTTACCTTGATCGAAGTAATTAATTAAGACGATTGAGTTCGCTTGCCAAAAGGGTGACTTTATTTTCAAGGTCTGCGATGACATTTTCATTGTTTCGTGCTTCCATCAACTCGATTTCGTACTTCTGGCATCTTTGTTTATAGTTTTCGATGTCCGAGTCTCGATTGTTGAGAATTTATCTCAGTTTTCTGATTTATCCCTCAAGGCCAGCTCTTTCATTTTGGAATCGAATAGCCATCTCTCTGATTTATCGATCGATCATGGACTTTCTTTGACTTTCCATCATGGATCTCAAATCTTCAAGCTCCTTGGCTTTGCTTTTCTCAGCAGCTTGATATCTGTTTTTCCATTTCTAAATTTATTGAAGAAGATCTTGATTTTTTTGTTTCTCTGATTCGTACTTCTGCTTCAGAGAGAAATCAATTTCATTGAGCTGGTTTTTCAAGCTTTCATTTTCATGATAGAGTGTCTCACAGATCTTGTTCAATTTTTCATACTAGTCTCTGTAATCTTACAGTTGATTTTCATAGTTGAACACCTTTTCGGTCAGCTCTTTGATTTGGATCTCATAGTTTGCAGCATTGAAGAGCTGTCTTTCTGCTTCTTTGAGTTTCACCCTCAGCAACTCGATCTCATTCGAGAGACGTTCAATCTCAATGGTTTGGAAAACGACGATGAAGCTCACGTTTTCTCCGAGGTTGCTTTTCTTATAGTTGGGCAAGTTTTGGATGCGGGACCTGAGTGGCAGATACTTTACTTGCGAAGGTCGTCACCGTAGGCGAGAGAGTCGTTAACTAGAGCTGTTGAGATGAACGAACGACCTGTAGCTGGTTGATTCAAGATCATGGAGCGACGTACTGAGCTTTATCTCAGGTCAAATCCTCCTCCACCGAACATCAAATTATTATCATTCAAAGTCAAATCCAGTTTAAAATAGCAATGATTAATCCACAAATACAGTTACCATTAAGCTTCTTTAATTTTTATTCAGATTACTGACAAATAACCTAATTTAGCAAGGGAGTTTACTGACCTCTAAAGTTTACAGCACACTAAAGCATGATAACGCTGATACCTCTTGACCTTCTTCCTCAAAAAGACTCTTAGCAAGGGTATAGATTGATCTCCAGCAAAGGTATAGCTTATCAAGGGACGAGTAGTTTAATTACTAGAAATATTTAAAAAGGTAGAATTAATGATGGGTGGAGTAGTATAGTAGGAAAATAAATCACTCAGAAATACTTGCATAAGTTCTGGTAGCTTTCTTCGGAAATAAATGGTTCAGGATTATCTTTCTGTTCAATTGCAGAAATATCTTTTAGCTTGTCCTCAAGAGTTGATTTTTGTTTGCGGAGCTTGTGAGGATGGAGCTCAAAGGGGAGTTTCTTTGAATTGACGATTCTGCATGTCTTGATCTGTTTGCTCTATGATCTGCCTCGAGAGAAGTCTTTTTTTTTGTCAACCCGGTCAGTTGCATTTGTATCAACACAGTCCATCTTGACCTCATCCAAGCTAGATTAAGATGAGCCGGTAGCTGTCTTTTTACCTTTTGAACTGATGGACTGAGTCCTAAGTTTGCGAATGGCAAAACTGTGCCTGTCTAAAGTGAGGTGATTTTAGCAAAGGTCTGATGGCTCCATGTTAAAACACAGGTCCAAGTCTAGTAAATTTTCTTTGAGATCAGTTCTCATTTTCTGGATGGCTGGCAGCCTCTCTTTAAGCGATTTAGAGAGCCAAGCAGCTTCCAAGTTTTAAGTTGGTGGAAGGAGCTATTCTTTTTTGAAAGTGACACAGCGTGGAGTTCTGACAAGATGGGGGAGTTCTTCTGTGATTAACTGAGAGTCGATCGGAGTCAAGTTGGAAGGCTGTCGATCGAGAGGAGACAGTTTGATTTGCATAGGTTTCTTCAGCATTGAAATACTAATATTATACTATTCAGGCATTAGTTTTAGAATATTCTATCACAACTGACAGTTATGGAAAAAATCAGCAGCCGTATTCATTCGTCCTAATCGCAAACGATCTATAAACAAACAAGCTCCTCCCCCATAATTCGTAGCGACCTTCCCTTAATAAAAATGCAGACTATTGCTGAATAGAAGAAAAGAATGTTTAACCCAAGTTTTTCTAAAATGAGATCAGAAACAGCAATCACAGTCAATAGGGCATTTCTTGGTGTTGCCTCCTTTGCCAATATTGAGTTGCTCTTCTGAATATATTTTCACCCCGCCTTAGCTTTTGGCAGCAGTGGGTATGGCTCCATTATTGGCTTTTCTCAGCTATTCTTCTACTCTCCACTGCTTCTTCAATTTCTTCTCTAACTTTTGATTTTTGATTTCCTGAGGATCGACAGATTGTTTCTGGATGATCTTCTTTTGTTTGGCAGACTTGAATATATCATCAATGAGCGAGGTGTCAGCAACAGGCATTTCTTTCTTCTTGATCTTTAGCTGTTTGCTCGCATTATTAACGTTGTTGTTTTTCTTAGGTTGTTTATTTAGATCCTTCATATTGATTGTTGAAATTAAAATCTATACAATCAAACAATTTATCAATAGTTATGGCTTTGGGTTCAGTCGGTGGACGCTGCAATATTTTATTTATAAACATAACAATAAATGACTAAATAGATCAGTCTCACAATTAGCAAAATATTAAATTGGAGTACTGAACAAAAGAGCTGTCGAGTGGAGGTGGCCTTCTATGGTGCTACCTCAGGTGCTTATATTTCGCACAAAACCACCTTGGGATACTCATCATCTCAGGCATTCATCTTGAACACATCTTTCAAAATTTCCTACAGCGGCACAGAACACCTGGTAACTATTAAATAACACAGATAAGTTGCAAAATAACCAACCTATAATCTAAAAATGGTTCATAATTAATTGGAAACATAGAAATAGATCTTCAGGTGCTCAAATAACGTTCATTACTTTTTATTCCTTTCCAAGATCATGATAAAGTACTTGAAGTGAAACTATATGAACCCAGAAAAGATGAGGATAGTAATCAGACTGAAACAAAGCATCAAAGAGAATAATTTTTGCAGCAGAGATATGCCTTTATGAATAAAATTGCTGATCATGATGCAGAACTTAAGAAGAAGTTTTCATAAAGAGTCTATAATTTCCTCAAATAACTCAAAAATAGAAATGTTGGGGATAATCTACCTGAAAGATAAATACCTCTATCTCATCTTGATCACACGAAAAGCACCAAAATAAAAAATTAACTTGACTTCAGAAGCAGATTAAATGATTAGAGAAGAAAATTAGATATTCGAAATACTGAAGCCTTTTCAAATCAAGACCCGAAATCAAGGATGAGTCCAATCAAGCGAAAAAATGAAGAAAATTTGCTTCTTGAATCAATGAAGGAGAAATCACCTCGGGACAAAAAGTAAAGAGGCTATCAGTATGAGGACATTCAAATCGAGAGAGGATACTCGCCAAGAGAAGATAGATACTTGTCAAGACCTGAAAGGAACGAACTTGAAATCAATAGCAAGAAAGGGGCATTTGGAGGCCTTCTATAGGGAAACGATCGTTCTGTAGATTGATATTATGAAAAATAATCAAATCATATCAACAGCTACCCAGAAGGAATGTTGTTAATTGGTACTTTCTATGATACTCCCTTATCAGATCTACGTGAGTTGATTCTTTTTTTCTGGTTGATTCCGAACCTCAAATTTGCCTTAAGATGGTTACCCTTGATGCTTGCTTCATCATTCAGCAATTGTTTGATTTTTTATTGTTTGATGAGTTGTTGAGATTGAGTGATTGAATTTTGTTTATCAATGTACTACTGATTAGCAATACGAGCCTCCTCTATGATGTGTCTTAACGAAGCAATCAATTATCCTCGTCTTGCTAGTTCATCTCGGATTTATAAATTTTACTCAACAATTTGATTCAGTTAAGTTTTTATTTAAGTGAGCTCATTTTATGTTGAAGATTGTTATTCTTTGTAGGATTCAAGCTGTCTTTAGAGAGCCTTGTTGTAATCAGTTAGCTGATCTATTTGCTTGTATTTTTGAGTGAGTTGTTATTCTTTCAATGCCAGCTCATTTTTTGCAGCCTCAATCTCTTTTTCTCTCCTGAGTATCTACTTTTTCAGATCGTCGTTTCTTTCCTCTAGATTTATTAACTCTTGTTCTTTTTGGTGAATGGTCAATATTGTTTCTTCATGGAATTATTTAATCTTTGAGCTTCTTTCTGTACTTTGAGCTCTCGATTTCTCTCTTAAGCTTCCATTTATTTCGCTCATTTTAGAGAACTCATGCTCGTATTGAACTATTTTCTGCTCAAGCTCATATTTTTTTTTATTTGTTTCCACCAACTTCTCAAATAGTTCCTGTTCTTTCTTCTTAGCTTCACTCACCTGTGATTTTTAAAATCCCGTTTCTTTCACCTTATTCTCTACGATTTCGGTGACAATTTCAAAAAACTATTTCATGATGGCCGAGTCACTGCATCCGAGTGATACAGCCGACATTTTCAAATATTTGTTCAGATTCAGTATCTCTGTTTTTGCTCGATCCCACATTGTTGATCGACTCTTATGGGATTTGATTTAATCTTCAAGCATTTTTATCTTAGAGAAAGAGTTGGCTTTCTCTTGGATGAGCTTATTGTTATGTTCGATATTTGTGAAACTTTGGTTGAAGGAAAAGAATTTATCCTAGTGATCGTTGTCTCCTGCTCCCTGAATTAGAAAGTTTGTGTACTTATGAATGCATAGAAATATCACTTTTTTCGGGACTGGAGATAGGTAGGTATGGAATATCAGTTTTTCTTTTGATTTTATACTCCATTATTCTGTTTTTGAATAAATGCTGAACTGTGATATAAATACGATGCCTATATTTTTTATACATGATGTTCAGACTACTCCGCCGCAATTGGTGTCTCTTCACCAAGATAACACCCTAACTCCTGCCCTCTCTTAAACAACAATTCAAACAGACTCTATCTTTGAAATCAT
>Ga0210025_1003611_pt1 | contig 13888 bp, 12 predicted proteins | sample CryGeyme20150102_FD_183989 | JGI IMG/M metagenome (GOLD analysis project Ga0210025, IMG submission 183989) | Groundwater microbial communities from Crystal Geyser aquifers in Utah, USA - Crystal Geyser metaG 2015-0102 (SPAdes) (version 2) | ecosystem: Environmental > Aquatic > Deep subsurface >...
GGCTGATTATCTCGCAGCAACCTTGACAATCGCTTGCTCAGTGTCCTCCTCTTTTGCATCACCCACTGCATTCTTCTTGACGACACGAATATCCGCAAAAGATAGTTTCTTGCCCATACAGTTCCGTCGTACTATAACCCCTGAAACTTCCAACGCCATCTTCAAATCTGTTGAAATAGTTATAACATAGTTATGTTTCATAAATACAGCAGTCGAAATAGATTTTTTTTATTGTTTGGGCATCCAAGATCCAAGCAAGCAAAAGGGTTTTGTATGGTACCCTGGTACAGTACCCTGGTAGTTGATTGGTCGTCGAAAGCCCTATCCCTAAGGTCGAGTTTGTTTTGGACAAAACACTCTCCAGCATTGTTATTAGAGACTCTGTTTAGCAAAGACGACAGTTCAACCAAAAGCATATTAAAATATACGAATTACTAGTATAAGAGTGGATAGACATCAGCAGAAGAGTCACAGCTGTAGAGAAGACCAATCCAACGCACACGTGCACTATTGAATAAATGATTCTCAGGCATGTTCCTTGCGGCACCACCATCGTCATCGTTCAAACTATTTAGCTCGCGCCGCAATGAAAACAAATAATTATTCCAAGCGTTTTCCCTTAAAGTTGAATCCAATGTTGTTCAACTCCTCTATCTGCTCCAGGGATAGGAGGGAAGTACGTCCTTTCTTCAGGTGACGAAATTCAGTGCGCTGAGCAGACACCCACTTGGCAAGTTCTGAAGGAGAAGTTGGGCTCATTTCAATGTTGCAGTTACCTGTGGTCGTCTTGTACTTCTTGAGCTGTTCGAGCTGATCATTCCAGGTTGGCGGGGCAGGATACTTCTTTCCCCAAAAGAATCCGATAGAATCCAATTTATTGATTCTTTCAGATGTGATCTTAATACCTTTCTTTCCTGTCTTGAGAATATTATAAGCACGCCTCTGGTTGTTCACCCACTGGCCCAGAGAGTGTGTTATGGGAACCATGCAATGTCCATTGATAATGCGGTACTCTCGCAAGAGTTTGAACTTAATACTCCAAGAATCTTGGCTGCAATCATCCGCGTCCGAGTCAACGTCATCACTTTCCTCGACTAGTTCGATGATGGCTTGATTTGCTTTGAGCTTTTCAACTTCGGATCTTGTCTCCAATAATGCCGTTACGAGTTCCTCGCGGGTCATCCCAGCAATGTTGAGATCCACATCCGCTGTGTCGGTCGTCTTTTGTTTTTTATTGTTGGCAATCGACGACATTGTTGATCTATCTTTTTTTGCAGGAGAAAATTGAATACAAGACACAGAAATGATTTTTTGTGAGTATCAGAATTTAAAAGAAATAAACAGAGGGGAAATGGTAGTGTTGCCGCTTCGTATAGCGACATAACAAGGCACCAGCTCTGCGCTGCGTGGAGACTCCTCTTCCACTCCCTTTGATCAAGTATACAGTGCTGAAAGCTATATTAATAGAGAATGAACAAGTCCGCCGAATTGCAAAATCTAGAGGAATTGGCCTTCCACGCTGCGGAGGAATCTTGGAGACTCGCAACTTCCGTCGTGATCTCTCCGGGTGCTCGAGTCCCAGTTCTTCTGTCCCGGATGACTAGCCACCGATTTTTAGTCCAACCTACCGTTTCTCTTTTATTTCCAAAACCCCCACGAACAACGCCACATTGATAACTCTCGAGAAGCCAGTATTCCAAGTAAAACCTAGCTATAGCACCAGTTGACATTCTAAAATAATAGGAATGTCTAACAAGGTTATCTATCGAGAGATTCGGCAAAAAAAATTGGAGGGTTCAGATGTTGTCGACGTACACAGCAGCTAACCATTGCGAGATGTTATTATGCTACCTATGAGAGGCTCTGCTCTTCTGGTCTCACCTGCTTCGAGCCTGAATGTTGTGGGCATTCAGTAGAAAAGTTTCCTTTCGCGATTTACCAAAGCCATCTAACACTACCACCATGGCTCCAGCGGCCGTCACAATGAGCGGCGATTTTATGTGCGTCATGGGTGATACAGCTACATAGCTAGTTCATGGCTTTTACCGTCCGCGGCAACGAAATGGTCATCCTCTCGCCCGATGCCTATTTCGATACTATGGCGTCTGCGTTTACAATTCTAGTTATCCTCTCATCAAAGGTTTATTTCGGCATGGCGCCTTGATTCTTCTTCCCCGTCACTTGACGCGAAGGAAACAGCATCTAAGTGATCCACAAAGTCCACCGAACTATTTCCTGCTTCAGTTACACTATCGGAAGAGTCTGGTGGCAACCATTCCTCTATCCTACGTTGGATTTCCCGCATCATATCTTTTTGTTCCTGTAGACTTTCAAGGAGACGCGTTCGATCCGAATAGAGTGGAATTCCCTTTATTTTGACATGGTCAACACATGCATAGTACCCAAGCCGTTCTCGGGCCCTCTTTCCGTACAACGTGATATGAATGCCATTGGCAACAACGCCGGCAGGAAAATCATGAATTACCACTTGATTCTCGTAGGTGTTTCCGGAAGGCACAATGGCAGGATTCTCCAATTTTGATGATTCGTATACGGGAATTTGGTCTTTCAGTAATGCTTTCATTTGAATGGTGTCAGAATGTGGGCTATCAACAGGTGTCATTGCGGTGCAGTCAATAGAAGGAAGCCCAAACGAACCAATCAATGAACGAGGCAGCGCATAGGCAGTGATTTTGGTATAATCCCAAGAGTACACCTGCAAGACTCCCCGAAAATAGTCCACCAGAGGTTTTATTGTGAGTTGTGTCATGACCGTGAGGTGGGAGGAGGTCACATAAAAAAGTTCTTCCCTCGAATCAGGCGAATTTGACGATAGACTGGACCACCATCCAGGAGTTGTTGGTCTGTATGTGAATCGATTAAGAACCATGGGTGATAACGTATACTCAATGGCTTCCGACGTTGTGTGGTGGGTGCTGGATGCCAAACACACCCGCCGCTGTGTCGTTCCTTCTTTCAATCGTATGGCCTCATCTGCTCGGGGCAGCAACGATTGTTGGAACAAACAAGGATAACAATTTTGGCTGTTGCTCCTCCTCTCAATTTTCCCTTGCTCGTTATCATTTTGCGACTTCCAGTCGGACGTAACAAAGACACACACTTGTTGTATCTGAAGCAAGTTCCATTCGTGTCTTCGTATCCTCTTGTTGTTGTTGCTGCTGTTCTTTTCCATCATCAAGAGTCTTTGACTATAGGACTGCCAAAAGTAGTAGTCCATCAAACCGGCAAATCGCCGACTGACGCGGTTAACATTCTGCAGGAGGTCTAAAGCTGGAAGAAATTCCAATATCACGGTCCAAATATGATCGTCTAGCATGGAAGCAGAAGCAGCAAAGCTAGAGTTTTCGGTAGTTTGTGGTCTATTTTGGAATACTTGGCCGTATTCTGCCATGGATGAGGAAGTCTTTTATGGGAATCCAGGATGTTAGGTACCGTACTACTGGTACTCTAGTAATTAGTAATCGCTCTGGGGTCTTCTGCTTTAGCATGTAATAAATAAATAAAAAAGAGTATGGACTATGGACCAGCAATCTAATTGTTTTAAAATAACAGATTGCAGGCTGGCGTCTGGCTGATGGCTGCATCACGTCTGAAACATATTATTACTACTATGATGTTGTATCAACCTTGGCTCGTCGCTTTGTCGGGAAAGAAGCCAGTTGAAGGCATTTCAATGAATCGTGGCAAGAATCAGACTATCTGATCTGTCCTCGTCCCGTTCAGGGAAATTGAAACATGCTTCAAAACCTACCGTTGCTTTGGTACCTCTACACACCAGGAGAGTCGCACGAACGACTTCTTTGGCGAGTGCGAAATTTTCTTGTTCACAAACATGAATGAATAATACCATCGAGTTCTGGAGAGCAAATTCCTCACGACATACACTTTTCAAAAGAAATCTTACGAAAACGAATCATCTTATATTCTTTATCGTAACCAACAATAACAGCAACAACAATAGCAATAACAGCAATAACAAAAACGACTGCAATATGACGATCCTAACACCTAGACGAGCTCGCAGCAGTGGCACTGACCGCTTGCTGCAAGGAAATATGTCTCCTGCTTCCTGTCAAGATTCCTTTTCAGCACACGAAGATGTTAACAAGATGGAAGAAAAGAAGATCATGGATGAAGGCGACATTCTTTCGTTTCAACGAGAATCTGTCATCTCTAATAAGCGCCCTGCGTCTTCTGACAAATGGCGCAACATGATTTCCAAAGGTACGAATAGGTGAATTCGAATGGAGAAGGCTTTAAGAAAAATGTTGTTGTTTATAATTATTACAATCCTCCTCGTTTCTGCATTATTTTGCTGACACTCAATTTTCATGCGGGACATATGAACGTTAAAATACTACTAACCAAACAATTCGTTCCCACGACCAAAAAAAAAAGAACCTGAATCCAAGTTTTTACCTCAAAAAGGGCGTTACACGCTTTATGTTTCCCGTGCATGCCCCAGCTCTCACTACATCATGATGATGCACAGTCTCAAGGGATTGAAGGATACCGTGTCAATTGTTACAGTGACACCTCATCCTGACGATCACTTGCAACGCCGGTGGATGATTTCCAACGAGTTACTTGGCGATGGGTCCTCGGCCAGCTTGAAGAGCGACGAAGGAGAGTTCAAGTCCATTCGTGACATTTACGAAAAGGAGGAGCACGACCACTCCAATTGCAACAACAGTAGTATTCCCCTGCTCTACGACAAACAGCACGAATGCATCGTGAATAACAACACAGGCGATATTGCTACCATGCTGAATACTTGTTTCAACGAAAATGGACTGTGCCAGAATCCTGCGCTCAATTTGCTTTCCGCGAATGACACGACGAACAACGCCGTCGTGAAATGGCTGTCGCCCTTGATGCAATTGACTCCTTCCATGTTTCCACCGTACCGCTACGATGTCTCGCCTCGTGAACTGGAATTTGCCTTTCATCGTGCGACTGTCATTTTGCAACGACAGAGGTATTTGACGAGTCATTCTTTCGTGACCGAGGCTGATTTGCGGCTATTTTGTACTCTGATTCGTTACGAAGAGGTCTATTCCAAATTTTTGCAACAGCCACCAGAACTTATGCACAATTCGGTATTGATGGACTATTGTCGAGATATTTACCAAATGGAAGGAGTGAAAGAAACTGTGAACATGAAGGAGATTCGAACACATTTTCTGGGCCATCATTCTTTTGGAGGAAGCTCGTCAGTTACGGAATCACTTTTGGAAAAGCCACACAAACGACATTTGTTGTAAAGAAGTAGCAAATGTATGAATAACATCTGCATAGCGCAGCATGTAAATTAAATTTCATGTCATTTGTATGGATATATCAGCTACAACGTACTACTAGAGAGCCAAGGTTCACGATCGGGTCCACAATAGTGCCAAGAAGCGTCAAAGTCATCGATGCTGGCGATCGCACCCGACAAAGGAAGCACATTCGTGACCAAGCCTTCGTCGCAGACATGACACTCATGCCAGGAGAATGCTGCGGCGTCATCGTGGTTGGTCTCCGACAAAACTTCGTCTACGGTAGAATGAATCGTGGCAGTGTCAGCGTCATTAGAGGCTATCATAACCATGAAGCCTCCTCCTCCAGCACCGCATAACGATCCCCCATAAATAAGATTCTCATTCTGTAGCTTTTCTAGCACACTTCTGACGATATCAGGTTCTACACCGCTGTCTCTTCCCGCCATGTTCTTTTTTTGTTCGTAATAACGGCCGAGACATTTCCCAAGTCCTTCCAAATTGCCGCTTTGCAAGGCGGCTCTCGCTTCGTGCGCTCCTTCCACAAGGACTCGTACAGTATCTACAACCTCTGGAGTCCTTTTGGCCCAACGACGCAGAACGTTCTGCAAAATGTTCTTCGCCAAGCGAGTCTTACCCGTAAAAGCGAGGAGCATTTTTTCATCCAGTATTTTTTGAAAGGCAGGATCAACAGCGCATTTTTCAATGGAAAGCTGAATTGGCAAGTAATTGGCTGCCGAAGATACTGTTTTGAATCCACCAATAAGCCCATTCACCTGGTCTTGGAAGCCTCCTCCAGTGCTCAGGATTTGTTCCAAGGCTAAAACGGAGTCCATTGTGTACTTAACGTTTCCACTGGTCGTTGATTCTCCGCTCAGCTCAATACCAACACAACGCCCCACAGCTGCAAGCACGCAGCCACCAAGGATTGAACTGGTGCCCATTCCCGATCCCTGAGGAAGGAGAGACGTCACAACAATTTCCATCCGTACATTGTTTCCTTCTTCTGCTTGGCAAAATATATTCACCAAGTCTTGAAGGCTCTCGCCCCCTTTATCACTCATGTCTTTCTCCAAATAATCCACTGGGATGAATCCCAAACATACAAGAGCGCATTTGATGAGAGCACAAGAAGCGCTGGGGTCTCGAGCATCGCGCAGGTCTTCCAAGCTGTGCAACTTGGTGTCCATGGCCGATATCAATTCGCAAGATACACTATTGCGCAGTTCAGATCTCATAAAAATAATACCGTGGTCGTTGATTTCTTTGGAGGAGGGAAGAGAGGGCAACACTCTGCATCGTGAAGACAAAGGTTTCTTGCCATCAACAGCAACTGCCATGCCCGTAACTGTACTTCCGTACTCGTAACAGACAGGAGGTGTATCAGTCCATCCACCAGCTAAATCAACTCTAGCGGGAGCTCTTGCTACACACCATTGCCCATGCACAGCGGCCTTCCTCCTCGAGGTCGTGCTACCAATCAATGTATTTTCGCTGAGAAACCCGGCAACACATACTTCTGTCATCATGCGAGCGATCTCTTCGGCCATATCGGAGAACACAAGAAAGACTGATTTTAGGTGATCACGAGAATCACTTTTCCAGTTCCATAAGCGTTTCCGTATATGAACGATTTCAGTGTACGCCTTTTGGCGATCAGCTCCTGAAGAGGTAGGAGACTGAATTGCTTGGAGGAGAAATGAACATTCTTCTCGGATTGCTTCTGTACTGGCGACTTGTTGCCGAGCATCTATTTCAGTCGCCGCCATTTTTGCAAGATCATCCAGAACCGCACTCTGCACCATGAAAGCCCGACCACAAACGTCGTACTGTGACCGGTCAAGCAGTGAAGCCTGGATCACTTCGTCAAGAGTCTCCAAACCTTGCATTGCCTGCGAGCTCTCCTCCAATAATGGCGAAAAGTCGCATTCAGTGTGCTGACGACGTCTGAGCGTGTCCGCAATGGCTTGACAGTGCTCGCGTTGCCGAGCAGGTATCTTATTATGAACTAGATGTTGGCGGTAACGATACTCTTCTGCGGCATCTGACAGATCTCGAACTTGAGACAACGATAGTCTGGGATAGTTCTTCCAGAGCTGTAGACTATTCTCTCTCTTGCGTGCGGCGGAGGCAACGCCTCTTGTTGTTGGTAGATGATTCACCCAATCCCACAATTGATCAAATGATATTCTTGAAACGTTGGTCACCACAGGGTGAAGTTTAGCATTCCATATGGTTCGCTTTGCAGAACTATCCCAAATATATTCTGGGGATAGTTGTGCCCAGTCCAGGAATTCCTCTAATTTCATTCCGAACAAAGTCGATTCTGATATCGGCTTTTTGATTGGATCGTTCACCCCCAGTGCCATCAATACGACAGAAGGTTCTTTGACCATGGTACCATCAACTGTGAGAGGCATCATTTGTACGCACGAATCGTTTGGGATCTCCAAAGAAGAAAGCGACTGGCCATCCATGTGCTCGTGTCGCAAACCACTTATAAGACAATTTTTGCCAATGCTTACGGATACTCTTGTAAAGGAGCAAAATTCAACTACGGTGCCTTCGCCGATCCGGGAAGGCACTTCCCCCTCCAGGATACAACCCATCAAGATACAATCTTCCCCAATGGGCAAGACCTTTTCTCGATTCTTGCTCCTATTCTCACCCATTAATTTAGCAAAGGCATGCATCCGCCGCACCATTCCAAGCTCTTGACCGAAATATGTGCAATTTCGGGTGTAAAGTTCACGGCGACTTGCATCGGGCGATGTTGCTACCGAATCAGCAACCTTATTACTCGGAGTATTATTTGTGCCGCCAACTTGTCGACATCCGTAAACGTAAAAATCAATCAGTTCTCGTGTGGTTCCCAAATGCAAGAATTTTCCTTTCGGAATCGCCAGGGACATGAAACGAAGGGGCGACAACGCGTCAAAAATACCATTAGCCACGGCTGGATCCAAATCAGAGGCGTGGTCTCTTAGATATGTTTGGCGACGCGCGTCTGTCGATGCATTGCTTCTTGGCTCTACTGACATTGTCAACGCTTGTAGGAAATGGGTATACAAATCAACTTTGTGTGTGACATCTTGATATGTTAATTGTGGTTCATTCGCTTTTCGTTTCTCGAAGGCCCCGAGCAAACCGCTTTCTGTAGTCGTTTGCAGCACACCATGAGCTAGTTCGTGAAGCGATTTGGCAGCAGCTGGCAAGAACGCAATTATTCCATTGTCAATCCAGGCTAGACCCTCTCTTGAAGTTTGCAGTTCTCCGAAGGCAGCAAAGCTTTGTTGTTGTAAGGTTTCTAGAGATGGCTTCTGCAATATAGCGTGAATCGGCACTTCCATAGCTCTAACACCTTGTTGAGACTTGACAGTTTCATCTGGTTCTGCGAGGACATAAACACCATGATTTTTCGCCGTCTCCCAAGGTGCTGGAAAGGCCACTCCCAAAACGTCGGGATGAACGGGGATGTTGTCATTTTTGCCATGTTCAGATGATTCCAGTTTAATTCCTTGGTCCCTATCCGAGGATGGACTGCAATGAGGAATGCTAAGCAGTGCATCCGATGCGGCTACAACCACTGAACCTTTAGGTAAGCAATGATACTGTGTAAAAATGCGAGCGATGCTATCCATACCAACGTGAATGGGATTGCTGAGGAACGCCTTCCCCGATGTAGTATCCATCAACGGAAGATTCGTCCAGGCTTTTCCCAGCGCCATTTGCGTGAAGCAGCGAGACGAATCTCCACCGGCATGTAAAATTAAAATTGTCTTGGTGTCAGCAGTTCCCACTTGAAGTTCGACGTGCTCCAAAGCCGCCAAGGTCCCTCCACCCGAGCCGCATCGACAGCCCAGAGGGTCGCAGGTGGCCAAGAATTGAGTCTTGGGATAATTTCCCTGGAGAACCTGAATTGGACCACCCAAGGCAACGCGAGCAGCTCCTTCGTCGGGAAATGTTACCACCACAACATCAAAGGGAAACTCGTTGGGCATGACGGTACAAATGCGGCGTATTTTCTGGCTGTTTGCTACTATTAATCTAATAAACTAGCTATCTAGTCTACTGTATTGGTATTTTATTATTGACAGTAATGGTGTATTTTATTATCACCACCTACGAAAAATCTTTCTTGTAATGCACCTTGCGCAAATAACTCAGTCCCTATTTACATGTAAACTGAAACATGACTAGGCTGAACCGATTGTCAAGCGTGCAATGAAGAATTATGAAACAAATGGCAGGCACATGCTACGGTATCGACGTTCTCCCGAAATTCTGTGTGCTACCAGGTACCTGGTACCAGGTACAGTACTATCCCACCTGGTACCAGTAGTACTACCTAGTAGTACGGTACAACACCTAGTACGGTACCTGGTACCAGGTACCTGGAACCAGGTACCGTACTACCGTAATAGTACCCTGGTAGTACCAGGTAGTAGATTCGGATGCCAGACACTCGGGTCATAAAGCTGCTTTGACGCAATGCCTTCTGCACGTGGACATTTAACAACTGGGAATGAAATTACTACGCTCGCACCTGGTACCGTAGAACAGATCTCTAATGAACTAAACGGATTCTCAGGCCCATTGAAGTTTTGCAGATTGATAGTTGCCGCAAAGGGCGTAATGCCATTTTATACGTAATACCTGGTACTACCGTATGTGTTGTCACTTGAAGCTTCCTCCTCTTTCCTCGCGTAGATACGACGTACTGGTACCTGTATTATCGCTGCTGGTATCACATTAGTCATTATTGTTTACTTCATTAAATTGATCTGCTTCTTGACTCCTGACGAGCTGCAAACATGAAAGGACCCCAGCCCCAACAACATGAAATTGAGCATGACAGTGGTGTTACCACTGATGTTGGTAGTAATACTGGGAGGTCTGATCAAGCGTTTCCTGTTTCGGAAATCAACCAGGATGATGACTGCCGGACCATGGCATCCGCCATTACAACAGCTGCTGGTCTCGCCCTTGATCCTCATGTAGGAGATGGGGAAAACCAAGACGAAGTGGAAGATGAAAAAGTGAAACAAGTAGAAAGGAATGATTCTGTTGCTACAGCTACCGATACGACTGATGGAAGAGGGGCTAAAGGTATTAGCGAAGCAGCAGCGGCTCCTAATTCTTTCCCGCAGACTAACACCGACAGAAACACTGATTCTTTTCTGGAGGAAATAGTGTCATCTATCCAGTCCATGCCAGCGATCACAAACCCTACATCTGAACCGCCGCTTCCCGGAGCTTATGCTAGGACGGGTGGTATCGCCCAACCACCGGGAAACCTATCACAAAGTGGAGTACATCAACAAGAAGGAAGCATCGCTTCCCAACGGGATAACATGGAATCACAAGGAGAAGACGTAGACAGCGACCTTGGACTCGTGGAAGCAAAGCCGGTCGAACAAGACATTTCTGTCGACCTGGAGCAAGCTCAGCCGGTTTATGAGGATTTGGTTTCGTCGAGCATTAGCGGCACGTGGGATCAGCGGAAAAAGAAAGCATCGACACGTCGCATGATTGCGGGCTCGGTACTGATCGTCTTCGTCGTTTTTCTCCTGTCCTTCACCTTGCCCAGGCCTACGGACAACAGCATACCAGCGAATGGACCTAACACGAGCAGTACGGAAAATGCTAGTGATGTCAATTGGAGTGACACCGATGATTCCCTGCTCGTTCGACACTTCGCCTATCTGCGAGACTTACTCCCAAACGATCTGATCCCACCCAATGGTAGCAATGGGTATTATCCCTCGGCCACTCTTAACCCTCAAGATAATGCATTTTACTGGCTTGCGAAAGACCCCCGTCTCGAAACTTACTCTAAGGAGAGGGCTGTTCAAAGATTGGCATTGGCGACGCTCTATCATTCCACCGAAGGTGATAACTGGAAAGAAAACAAACACTGGTTGGATTACAATATTCATGAATGCGACTGGTATCATGGAGATCGAATGATTGCCTTCTTTGAGATGGAAACTTCCGACTACCCCTGCAACAATGAAACTGGTCTCTATGAACGGCTGTGGTTACCCAACAACAACCTGAACGGCACTCTGCCAGATGCAATCTACGCCATGTCCTCACTTCTTAGCATGGAATGGATATGGAACGGGAATCTGAAGGGTACCATTAGTCCCGAAATCTCACGGTTGCAAAACCTTGAGAAGGTTTCCTTTACGTTTTGTCATCCAACGGGAACCATCCCAACAGAAATTGGATTAGTTTCTAGTCTACGCATTCTGTATGTGACCACCGAAGAAAATGATGGGGGAAAGCTGCAGGGTACAATCCCGGAGGAGATTGACCAGCTTTCAAATTTGGAACAACTCAATTTTGGTTTTCAAACGATCACTGGAACCCTTCCTACTACTATCGGCCTTTTGACTCGTATGAAGTCACTAGGGGCGCAGGATGCGCTCTTGACAGGATCTCTCCCATCTGAACTTGGGCTTCTTTCTGACATGGTCTACATCTACGTTTATGGAAATCATATGTCTGGAGAAATTCCTTCGGAGCTGGGCATTTTATCCAATCTAGTCTCTCTCAATGCCCACAACAACCAATTCAACGGCAGGATACCTTCAGAGCTTGGTTTGGCAACCAGCTTGACAGAGATACTCTTGTCGAACAATACATTACAGGGAACCATTCCATCGGAGCTTGGTTTGCTGAGCAATGTAAAAATGGTGTATCTTTCCCACAACAAAGACATCAACGGAACTCTTCCAGAAGAACTGAATGCCTGGAACTCGACCATTCAGGCCTTTGATATTAGCCATACAGATATCACTGGACGTATTCTACCCTTTTTGGAACAAGCACAGAACAAGACTTCATTTGAAAGATACTTTTTTGAGTGCGACCAACGCTTTCCCTGCATAAACGACCGACCCGACGATAGTCGAACACCCTACGAACGAGATCCCGAGGAGTAGCTTAGCTAGCAATTTGGGAAATTCTCTAGCATGTCTTCATCCAAAGAAAATAAAGTAGACATTATCAAATAGTTACTGGGTTACAACGAGCTGCCTTTGTTGCACATCTGCCCCATCTCCCCGTTTTAACGGCTCCCACATGCCCTCAGTCTGCATTTTTAGTCGCGAATTATACGACGAGGACATTAGATCTGGGCGAGCGTCGGCGGGTAGTAGAAGTATTGTTGGCAAAAGTATTTGCATAGTTGGATTCATCGTAGGGCAGGGATAACTTAGATTCGGGAGACTCTAGGTCATCATCGCCATTCTCTGAATAGGTTCTTTCCTGCATATCATCGTCTCCTCTCCCGATACTTCCTTCGCACACTGTTGAATCAAGTGTTGGCCATTGTTTCAGATCAGTGCTTCTTCCTACATCATCGTCTCCTCTTCCGTTGTTCCCGTCGCACACGGTAGAGTCAAGTGATGGCCTTTGTTTCAAATCAGTGACTACCGGCATAACTAAACTATCCCGAAGTTGCTTTTGATGCCGTAAAAAGGCAGTCAAAGCTAAGGTTGCGAATACAGCAAACATCGCGATCGAGGCCAAAGCTGCCACAATGATCACAGTATCGTAACTTTTGTTCCCCAGAGATCTACCGACAAAGTCTTCCAAGAGAAGTTCAGTCGTCTTGCTTGAAGATTGAGCTAATATGTTTGCCTCAATTGCTTCTCGGATTTGTTTTGTCACTTCTTTGTGGTTGTCTTCTAAGACACCTGATACGGCTTTCTGAAAAACTATTTCGTCAAACGCACCACCAACTGCCAACGCCGTAATTTTAACCTGAAACAAACTTATCATTTTGTTGTTTGGATGTGGCTGCTTTCTTTCCACGTCGGCTCGCAAAAAGAAAACTGAAACATCTTGGACTTTTGTCACAGTTTTCGTCAAGAAATCGACCAGCGTGGTCTCCACCGCCAATTCATTGTTAGCTTCTAAACTTTTAGGAATATTATAGAGTGATACTGCCACAGTGGCTCGGTAGTTAACGTGTAACGACACTGTGTCAATGGGTGATCTTGTCGGGGGATACAACTGATCAGCAGACACGGGACGGGGAGATGGTGTATCATTGTGGATATAAGTGACAGGTATAGAAGCGTCACCAGTACGAGTGGAGGTAGTTTTGACGGAGGCAGAGGATAGATTTGAATGGAAGTTTCGAAAGGGAGAATCCAATTTGGTTGGCTCGGTAGTTGGAAAATAGGTGGGCTCATAGGTCCGACCGTTGCTAAAATGATACCTCAAGGGATTTGTATTCCTGCGTCCTTCAACGATCGCCTCATCACTAGAGACTGATATAGAAACAGACACATGGGTGGGCTGCGCAGATGGAGTGGTAGAGGGTAAGATAGAAGGAGAGGTTGAAGGGAAAGCCGATGGAGCGCTGGAAGGGGTCACTGAAGGAGCTGCCGATGGCATGACACTGGGCATTGCAGATAGGGAAGGTGCCAAGGATGGTTGCGCTGAGGGCGCGACACTGGGTATTACAGACAGGGAAGGCGACAAGGATGGTTGGGTCGATGGTGAGACACTGGGCATTGTAGATAGTGATGGTTCCAGGGAGGGTTGCATAGATAAGGATGGCGCATTTGATACGGACGGTGCCGCGGATG
>Ga0210025_1003613_pt1 | contig 13885 bp, 17 predicted proteins | sample CryGeyme20150102_FD_183989 | JGI IMG/M metagenome (GOLD analysis project Ga0210025, IMG submission 183989) | Groundwater microbial communities from Crystal Geyser aquifers in Utah, USA - Crystal Geyser metaG 2015-0102 (SPAdes) (version 2) | ecosystem: Environmental > Aquatic > Deep subsurface >...
CTGAATGAATATTATGGCTTACTTGTACAATGATGCGGTTATATTAATTTATTACTTTTAGTATTAAATGTCGGCCTCCAAAAGATCCCCTTACTTCTACTCCCCCCTCAAGGTCTAGTCTGATCAGAAAGATATCATCATCGGCCATCTTCAGGATTAGATCTATGTCCTTAGGAAAAATTAGCAAGATCTCATCGTCCTAGAAGATCAGTATCGAGCTCTCGAACATCGATTCAGGCTGCTCTCTGAATAAAAAGTAAGCCGTATCCTAGTCATAGGCTCTCGCTGATGCTGATTTCAAAGAAAGACACGATCTAGCCCTCAGAACCATAAGTCAACTCAAAAATTAAATCGATGCTCTCAGAGCTGATTTGCGGGAAAAGAATCTGGAAGTCAATGATTTGTAAAGCGATGAGAACACTCTCATGGGACAACTCGACCAAAGAGCCATCTAGATCGACAAGCTCAAAAATTAGCTGAGCTCCCTTCTTGCCGATAATGAAGAACTTCTCAACTAGAGGCTCAGGCTAGAGCAAACGGCAACAGGTGTCCGCAAAGATAACGAATTGCTATGCGCAAATGTGAAAGATCTCGAGTTGAACAACGACAATGTAAAAAGAAAAATAGATGACTTGGACAGATACTCTGGCCAACTCAAGCAAGAAGAGTCCATTCTCAAGGAAAAGATCATTTCTTATGAAAATTAAAATAATGGTCTGGACTCAGATATCAATACTACAGTCGATGACATTTCCAACTTAGAGGCGCAAATCTCCAATGCTCATAATGAACTTAGTAGTCTTCAGAAAGATATCGCTTAAATTGGAGCCCTGGCTGAAAAGTATAAATCTGAGTCAATCCATTACCAGAAAGGCACCCAAGCTGAAAGCATGAGAAACAATGACCTGGCAAAAGCTCTGAACCAAGCTGAAAATACTCACAGATTGAGGGTCAATCAGGTGGACGAAGGGAACAAATAAGTCGAAGGGCTTTCCGCTTAGAACGAAAAACTCAACAAGCTCAACAGCAGCCTCAGAGATGACATTGAGTATTGCAGAAAGCATCTTGAAAACTTGTCTCTCCTCAACTCAGACGTACTTTTTTATCTATTCAGCTGGTGATCAATCTTGAAAAATATTCTGAGTAGGATGACGCTGTCAGGAATCTGATCGACAGGAAAACAAGAGTGATCAGAGCTCGTTCCAAAATTGAGGAAGCTGGGACTGTATACACCCGAAGCACTCTTTATGAAGGCTCAGGCAGGAAATCAAAGCTAATGTATTGATTTTTGTTTCTTTCGTAATATATATTCCTAACTAGTAACCTTCATAAGCAAATTGAGTATCAAAGAACATCAAACAGCTATCCTGTAGGTAGTGTAGGTTCCGGCGGTCTCACTCTTTCTGGTGATCTTGACAACTTGACCTCTTCTCAGCCCTAAAAATTTGGAAACGGGATCATGAAGCAGAATTTTCGGCAGTTGTGATTCTTTGACTTTGCTAAATAAGGCAATTTATACTATTTGGCTAGGAGGGTGCCTTTCTCAGAATCGGGAAGCACTCTGTGCTCGGGGACCAGATCATGCTTGAGTACATTGAAGAGCAGGTCTTCTTGCTTGAAGAGCTCAAAGCGGTAGGGCTGCTATCCTTTGCCCTTTTTGCTGATGTCACTGATGAAGTTAGCTGCTTTTCTGTCGATAATGCCAGCCGAATTCTTTTTTGCTTCGTTGGGGACAACAATGAAGAAGTGATAGAGACTGTCGCAACTCTTGACCACTCTGTTGAGATACTATGCTGAGATTTATTCCTTATTGAAGTTGTAGAAGACAGCAATGGACCGATCGTACTCCTCCTACTCTTCTATCTCGAGAGGTGGGAAGATCTATCTCTTGTCGACTAGTTCAAGGTTATCGAACTTGTCTTTGAACTCCAAGAAGTCCATCTTTTTGGATTCATCGTTGACAAAGTATTGACGATACTCCATGATTTCGAGAATGGTTCTGTAGACCCTAAAGCAACGAGCGGCCTCAGTGTCGAGAGACAATTCGATAGTGCCAATCTCGTTGACTGTGTATTCGTTGGCTCCTGAGTACATCTTGATATTTGTTGATTATAAAGAGGCAAAAAGACAGCCAATCTTGCTATCAAAACAATATTTGATTTCATAAATCGGGGGAAACGTTTAAGCTGCTAAAACATATAAATTCAGGCCATCAGCAAACAGTAGCATTGTTTTGTTTGTTGCGTAAATTAGGCTCCTCTCAAATAACTATAATCAATATCAAAATCAATGTACAGTCATTACGGTAACTTCTCGGAACCCTCTTCCCCTCTCACCTTCACCTACATTGCTCGTGACCTCGAATAGACCCGTTCTATCAACTCCTCCTACTCCACAAGCACAGTTCAAAGGGTAAACCAGATCCAACCAAAATCAAAAATAGTCATTCCCAAGCTTCAAAGCAAGAGGAAACCTTCCATTGGATCGAGAATCGTCCCCACACAAGCTAAAAACTATGAAAGTCCAACAGTCACTCTCAAGTAGGAAGTTAACTCACCAATGGAATATGAAAAGATGAAAAAACCATCACTTTTTAGCTGGAACAAGTTTACCTTCATTTGCGGAGTAGAGACTCATGCTCTTGGTGATGATGGCTGTCTTTGCAGTTCTCCATGCAGATGGAGGAAGCAATGGACAAAAAATCAGTGCAAAAATGATTACGAAACCTTCAACAAAATTCTGAGAGAGAATCCAAAAGAGGAGCACTACGTTCAGATAGAGAAAGATCTCTTAAGAACTTATCCAGAATGTCCAACTTTTGCTTCGAATGTATACTACCATGGAATGCTAAAAAAAGTGTTGGTGGCTTATAGCATATATGACGTTGATTTAGGATACGTTCAGGGGCTCAACATGATAGCTGGAGTGCTGCTGTACCATATCAAAAATCCAGAGCAGACATTTTGGGCTCTTGTTGAGACCATGGAGTATCAAGAGTTGAGAATGATATATCTGAATCAATTCAAGGAGCTGAAACAACACATAGTCAACATCATGCAAATCATCAAGCTTAAAATACCCGACCTCCACGCCCTCATGGAAGAGTTGGACATCATCCCTGAATGCTTCATCAACGGGTGGTTTCTCTCCCTGATGAGCAATTGCATTCCCATTGAGTATATGCCTCCAGTCATTGACAAGTTCAGACAAGATGGATGGCAGTTCGTATACAGACTAATTGTGGCTTACTTGCTGTACCTGAAAGAGAGGCTGTTGTTCAGCAACGACCAGGCAGAGTTTTTGCAATACTTAAGTTCACAGGCCGGAAGGGAAGTGGGAGCAGAGTGGCCTGATTTAATCGCAACTTCAGGCAAGGTGTATTTGTGATTTTTTATTAATATTAGCTTATATGTTCAGATTGACAGCACAACTTACCAAAAATCTCCTAGTGGTGCCCAGATACGGCTATCACTTCCCTCCCAATCACAGCGAAACCCACGGAAATGTACAAAATCCATCATGCAGCCTGGTCTGGTGGCCAAGAGAATCATCAAAGCCGTTCATGCCAAACTCAACCAAGTCGACCCTGAGCGATGGAACGTAGACTTGTCGATAGTTAGGGAGTGCCCATTTCATTCAATACTCACTGGCGCGATGAAGGAGGAGCAGTTGATGTCGAGACTTGTGTTCATATCAGTGAGGCCTTGGAAAGAGAGTTCGGGATTGATGTCAAAGATAGACATATATTGATCGCCGACGTAGTAAGTGCCTATTACGTTGTCACTCAGAGTCACGATGCTCTCTGATAGTCCCCTAACAGCATCTATCAATCAAATCAAATATCCAACAGTATAGCAAAAGTGATCACTTTTAACAGGTGGCGTAATCCACCCACTTTTCGTTGTAGAACTTGCCAGGGACTATATCTTAAAGCATCATGGCGTTGTAAATGCGAGTAGCTCCTTCTTAGACTGAGGAGGTAGCAGATGGACCTCCCATGTCTGTTTTGCACCATCCTGGATGCATAGCTATACAGCTTTGTTTGTCCTTCAGGTATTTTCTGAGTTTAACTATAATTACGGTAGGATGAAGCGAGTCCATGCGTTTATCAATGCTTTAGAGGTACGGCATGCAGATTTATGCCAATCTCCAATTTCCTTCCTCCTGACAGCCTGAATGTATTCTTCAGACATTTCCAAGATCTTTTCTTCTGTGATGCTGGGGTCATCAATGAGCTTTCGAATTGAAGGCTTCTGTGTTTTGACTGAGCCGATGTAGGAGGAGACCACTACAATTCTGGCACTGTCTGTCAATAGTGGCAAAAACTGTTTGATGTAATCGATGGTTCCAATTACGTTTGTTTTGAGAGTTTTTTCTGCCACCTAAGGAGAAGGTAGAACTTGGCCCATATCACATCCAAATGCACCACAGGCTATCAGATAGTCCAATTACAATCCATTCTTTTTAATTGTCTAGACTGTGTTCTTGATTGAGGCTGAATTCATGAGATCAAGCTGATGGCAGACAACGTTATTTTAAGGCATTCCAGTGTCCCATGAAAAGGATTGCTCAGCTAGGCTTTGTCTTGCAGCAGCATGAATTTAAAAGTTGTGATGCTTTTGATCAACAAGCTTGACAAACTCTTTTCCGAGGCCTCTGCTTGTTCCGGTCACGAACACTCTTTTAGCAATTCTCATTGTACTCTTTTTAATTTTCTGTTCGGAAGATATAACATTCCACAAATAATTCAATAGCATACTGCTCATCAGAATATCTAGTGATTTGTAAAAACTCTATTGTTTTCCTTTCCCTTGACAATAAATCCTACAATAATATAAATCATGAAGATATTACTTCTGCTGACGCTGTTAGCCCTCACTCTGGCAGCACCCGCTTAAGACTAGGTAAAATCTCTCAAAGGATACTATGATTTTTCAAAGGAGTTCAAAATGTACAGTGGATATGTCACCATTCAGCAATCTCCACTCATCAAGGTTCACTACCTCTTCATCACATCCAAAAATAAACCTGAGACGGACGATCTTGTGGTGTGGTCAAATGGAGGGCCAGGATGCTCTAGTCTTCTTGGTTTTTTGACATAGTTGGGTCCTCATATGCTATTCCAAGGAGCTGACAGACTCACCTCTGAACCCAATGCTCACAGTTGGAACAATAACGCCAACATGCTTTTCTTCGAGACCCCACCAGGTGTAGGCTTCTCGATCAACGAAGACAAATCCTACGAATACAACGATACTCGCAGCGCTCAAGATAACATGGCTGCAATTCGTGAGTGGTTCAAACTATTCCCAGAATATGAAAGAAACAAATTCTGGATTACTGGAGAGTCATACTGCGGGATGTATATTCCTCTGCTGACTGACTTGCTGATCAAGAACAAAGATAAAATTTTGCCTTCAGGAAAGGAGCTGAATTTTTAGGGAATCATGATTGGAAACGGTGTGATGCTGACTGATTTGCATTGGCGAAGAGAAGCTCGCAACAAGTTCTACACAAAACACTATCATGTCGGTCCCGAGATTCAGGCACTGATTAGCTAGTGCAAGTACAATTCATCAGATGACAGCAATTTTGTCTGTCGAATGGGAAATAAGCTCGTCGATCAGGTATGTTGTAAAATACATAGCAAACTCAACGAATCAATCCTTATAACTCGATTGGGATCTGCTATGTCAGCAGAATAGATGGAAAGGTCAGCAAAAGACATTGGTATAGTGCATTCGATTAATAAATGTATCAACAAGACGCTAGTGATGATTCCTGCAGCTCGGATCATACAGGAGTGACTCTCTACTTCAATGATGCTGAAGTCCAGGAACAACTGCATGTTAAAAAGATGAAGTGGGAGCCTTGCAGTGATCACATTGGATCGACGTACAAAAAAGATAAATCTACTGTGCACCTCTTTGAAAATTTCAAAAAAGCCGGCCTCAAGGTATTGCTCTACTCAGGCAACATTGACGCTCAAGTGTCTTATGTCGAAACCGAAGAGTACATCAGGCAAATCGGCTGGAAAGAGACTCAAGCAAAGAAAGTGCTTCAAAATGATTTTGGCAGTCTCGAAGGATGGGTAACAGTCTACGATGGTCTTACTTTCTACGTCATCAATGCAGCCGGTCATATGGTTCCCCACGATAAGCCAGCAGCAGCCTATCGGATGTTCTAGTGGTTCAGAGGTCAGAAATGATTCTCTTGTTATTCAATATTTGCGAGTTGCGATTAATATAAAATCTATCAGAAGATATATAACAACATGAAGCAGTACCTACTTTTGGCCCTGGCTGTCGCGATGGTCATGACCGCTCCTGCTGAAGATAAAGTTGATTCATTGAAGGGATACTACGACTTCACTGGAGAGTTTGAGATGTACAGTGGCTATCTCACCCTTCAGGAAGAACCTCGCATCGCTAATCACTATCTCTTCATTACCTCTAAAAACAAACCAGAAACTGACGATCTCGTCCTCTGGCTCAATGGTGGACCCGGATGCTCCAGTCTGCTTGGTACATTAATTACTATACAGGCTTCATTCAGGAATTCGGTCCTCATGTGCTAAAACAAGGAGCCAATACGTTGTAGCCTGTCAAAAACGAATACGCATGGAATGCACATGCCAACATGCTCTTCATTTAGAGTCCTCCAGGTGTCGGCTTCAGCATCAACAAAGACCCTGCCTACAAGGTATACAATGACTCTAGAACTGCTCAAGACAACTACAACTCTCTCAAAGCTTGGTTCAAGAAATTCCCTGAGTTCTCCAAAAATCGTTTCTGGATTAGTGGTGAATCATATGCCGGAAGATACCTGCCTACTTTAGCTGAAAATATTATCAAAAACCCTGATGGCATCATCGACGGTGGTAAACTCGACTTCCAAGGCATGCTAATTGGCAATGGAGCCATGAATATGGATTTGTACTGGAGAACTAAAGTGCCAGTTGCCTACTTCGATACCCATTATTACTTCGGTCCTGAAATCCATGCTCTTTATAAAACTTGCAAATTTGACAGTTCTGATGACAAAAATCCTTCATGCTTGATGGGTCTTAAACTCGCAGACTAGGTATATCTTTGTGTTAACTCAGGTCACCGCAAGACTCAATGCTTATAATCCCATCGGCATCTGCTACAACCCTCACTCTCCTTCAGGCCAGAACTCCAAGAAGAGAGGATGCAAATACACTCCCTTCTATCGCAAAAGATTCGTTTCCCTGAAAGACGATGAACCTGACTGTAACACTGACGACTCCGGTCTTCTTGCTTTTTTCAATGACAAAACTGTCCAGAAGCAGCTACATGTTCAAGAGGGTGAATGGTCTCCTTGTAGTGATGATGTGTGGCAAGGCTATAACATGTGGGGAGGCGACAGCGTTCCTCTTTTCAACGATGTATTCAAACAGGCTGGTCTCAAGATTATGCTTTACTCAGGTAATGTTGATGCAGTTGTTCCTCAGTTGGAGACCGATTAGTACATCAGGCAGATCAACTGGAAGGTGACTACTCCCAAGTACGTTGTTCAGAACAACTACGGCTCTTTGGAAGGATGGGTGACAAAGTACGAGAACAACCTAGTTTACTACATCATCAATGCTGCAGGACACATGGTTCCTTGCGAAAAGCCAGCAGCTTCCCTTCGTATGTTCTAAAATTTCATCCAGGGCAAACTATGATTGAATATGACTCATTAAAATCGATGAATAAAGTGTATGAGATATGGGAAGGCGTTGTTGTTATAAAGACAATATTATACCAACATGGAGTCAGAGAGTTACGTCAGCTGCTTGGCATGGATCCACAAAGGTTTTGCTGCCAATGTGCCCAGAGAAATAGAGCTCACTGAGCAGGAGGTCCAGGAAATGAGGGAAGATCCCATGGTTGCCTAGGGGTATACAGTCACTAAACTAGATTGATGGAGGGATAGATGGATTAAGAAGACGACGATATGCCGATCTTCGGCGATAACGTGAGAGAACTTGCCCAAAAAGGAGGCGACTACCCCTTGGGAGCAGATGATCTGTCTGACGATGAAAAAGAAGATTACTACATCAAGGATACCGACGCCTTGATCGTGGCCGGAAAAATCGTATTTTTGCTGAGATTCAGGAACAAGACTACTCCAGTCTTGAAGTTTATGTCTACGAACAAGATAAAAACAACCTTTTTGTGCATCATGAAATCATGTTGTCAGCTTTTCCTCTTGACATCTAATGGCTCAAGGTCAACCTTGGCTCTATCAACAGCAACGAGCCCAGTAAAGGGAACTATGCTATTGTTGCTAGCTTCCTACCTGAAATATAAATATGGAATCTTGATCTCACAGAAGCAATTCAGCCTGATGTTGTGCTAGGAGGTGAGGTCGAGCAGAAAAAGAAGAAGGTGAAGAAGTTTACAAACCAAGCCAAAAAGTACAAAGCAGGAAGTCACACTGATGCCATCACAACTCTGTCCCTCAATCACTCAAATTTATCAGTGCTTGCCTCAGGATCTGTCGATAGCACTGTAAAAATTTGGGACATCTCAAAGGAAGCCTGTGTCCATACTGCCTCTCATCACAAAACCGAGCTCAAGAAAGTTCAATGGTCTACTTTAGATGTTTCTGTCATCATGACTGCTGGGGGAGACAACTCCATCTGTGTGCTAGACTCCAGATTTCCCACAGACCACATCACCCACAAAATTCCTGAAGGTGAGGAGGTCGAAAGCGCATGCTGGAACGTCAACAATCAATCTCAAATAGCTTACGTCACTTCTCAGGGTAACCTTTACCTCTTCGATGTGAGAAAAAGTAGCTAGCCTCTCATCGGTCAACACGCTCACAGCTCAAAGGCAAATGATCTCAAGATCACTAGCAAAAACATGTGTTTCACTTGCAGTGAAGACAACACTGTTCGAGTGTGGAATCTCAATGATTTGACCGAACCTATCGCCTCCAAAAATCCAAAATGCGTAAAAATATTTTAATTTAGGGAGTTTTGATGTGTCTGGAGCTGATGGAGGACAAAGATGGACCTATTATTGGATGTGGAAACTCCAAGGGATAGTTGTTTGTTTGGGACTCTACCGAGAATGAGAAGGTGAATGCTTTCTGGAACACAAATTGATCTATAATGTTTTGATGCTGTGCTAAAAGCTTAGCTTTACACAATTAATCAACCAAATTGAATGTTTGAACGACCTCCAGGAGGATTTTTGACCTTCACTGAGGTGAACACCTCATCCTTTTTGCGGTAGTCAGTTGGCTAATTGCCGAAGGATAGACTGGATTTTCCTCCTGATTTTGGATCATAGCATGTAGATTTACTCTTAATTTACTCGTTTTTCTTGGACTACTCCTTTCTTTTATCTTCCTCTTCTTGTTTCTTTCGCTATTCCTCTGAAATTTAACTATTGATTTCATTTAAGGAGAAATGACTTTGGTTGTGATACTTCTGAACTGAATAAAGGTATATCTACTGTTTGAAGGCTTGACCTTTGGGTTTTTTTCAGGTTCGTTCCAGTAAAGAGAGAAGTTGGATTATCCGCCAGGTTTATGATTTACCTTGACGCTGGGTTTATGTTATCCAATATTATGAGCTTCCATATTGTATTATAGGCATAAACCGATATAAGGCCAAATAAGGTTATCTCAACCTTCTTTTGTAAGAGTCAACCTGACGCTGGGTTTATGTTATCCAATATTATGAGCTTCCATATTGTATTACATAAACCGATATAAGGTCAAATAAGGTTATCTCAACCTCCTTTTGTAAGAGTCAACCTCTTGATGGCTTACATTTCATGAATACTCCTTTATTCTAAGTATTTGAAGCTATTCCTATGAAAAAAACTGTGTTAAAAATTATGGAAAACTTATCGAACATAATTGAAAGTAGAATTTTCTATTCGAAATTCTTCCATTTGATCAATTTAGTGCCAACAGGTCAGAAGCCAGTGAGCAATTTCTGAGGGTTTAAGCTTTTCTTCGACGATCGGACGTAATATTAACTTATTTATGTCCAACAACCCAAAGCATAGACTTCCCCAAGTGCTGCTATCCATCAAGCAGAAACTGAACGCTCTCCTGATCCAGCATTTGGTGCTCAACGATGATGATTCCGACAGGAATTCCGACGTTGTCGAGTATGATCATCAGTGCGAAGGATTGGAAATCATTGTCGATTTTGTCAAAACCAAACAACAAAATCTCCTTCTGAAAGCCTACAGCACCCTGCAACGACATCAGCCCCAGCAGAACAGGCCAACTCCCAAAAAAGCGGCCAACACCACCACCAGACGCACCTATCTCAATACCACTCTTTCCGATGCTAGTCCGATCCAATAGGTCTACAAGCATGTCATTCCTTCCTTGAAGGGCGACAGCAGCAGGATCGATTTGAACGGGTCCAGGCAAAGAGGAACAGTTGATATGAAATAATTGTTAGATAGGGTCAAAACTGCCAGAAGCAACCAAGCAGGAAATTACTCTTTCCACCAAGCTGCCAACTACAGCTACATTCATGACCTAAGGCAAAACGCTAGCTATTGCGATCATTGTTATCAACCCTCGCCAAGAGCCCACTATCAAGCTTATGCTCCTCAATAAAGATTTAAAACTAACCCGATTTTACGTTTCGAGGAGGAGTGCAGGAGTCAACAGCTGAGCAAGAAAACCAGTAGACGGCAGTTCATTTTGAACAAGTTCAACCGGATAGAAAACACATTAAATGTGATGGAGAGCAGGAGCAGCAGGCCAGGACTGAACCACGAGATAATGGGAGAGATTTACAGTATCAAGTAAAGGCTGAGGTTATGATGTTGCCCACTATTTTCATACTTTAGGCATCTTACTGAGACTAATAAATGCACATTTAATCATAAAAGGTTAATGGCCCAAGTTAACTACTCTATCTAATGCTTGGAGACCTCCTTCTTTATTATGGTCTTCTTCTCCTCCACCGTGAGCTCATCTAGCTGAGGACGCATTTCGAAATACATCTAATCCTTCTCTAGCTCAACCAGTTAGCTAGGCTTTATTTTCCTTTGCTCATACAATCTTTCAAGAATTCTATCCACACATCTTTTCGCCACCACAAAAATCTCGTCATAGAGGTCGATGTCATTTAGGTAGAGTTGTAGCTTCGGCATCATCTTCTCGAGTAATTATTGAGGAGCCATATGCTCTATCATCAGACCGTATAAGTAAAGCACATGAAAATTAAGCTGTATTGATAACTTTTGGGGTGGAAATATTAGAATTTATAACTTCTGGCAGGATGTTATGAGCTGCTACCTGACAAGGTGGATCATGCATTTCAGAGCATCTAGCAGCAAAACCTCCTTGATTTTATCCACAGGATACACAAGCACCCGATGAATTAGCTGGTACTCGATTTACTTCTTGTAGTTGGCTTGTTTGATGTTCTTCATGGCGAAGGGAATGTGGGATATTGCTGACTCCACTGCCGACTCAGATTCAAAACTCTCAATAAAGGGAAATGTACAGGCTGAAAAGGGAACGCGATAGGATGCTATCGAAAAGATCTGTTGGCATTATATCAAACAATTTTTGCTTTTTTGATAGGGCTAATCGAGAGACAGCTAGATTACGGCCATGTGATTTTTTGAAGCCGTGGGCAATTGTTTCAATCGGAGGTTTATCTAGTTCCATCAAGATGGACAAGGCCAAAGATACTAGTCGATCTGCCTCCTTCCCTTCATTTTGGTTGTATGTGACCATGGAACAAAGCACCGGTCTGAAGAAGTCAGTCATAGTGTGAGATTATATGGTTAGCCCTTCCTTGATAATGAGCTAAAGAGTTGCCATGAAGATCTTGCTTTCTCTTGGTTGCATGTTTTCCAGGTCTTCTGTGAGAGTGGCATACAATCTGAGCTGATGGGATTCCATGAAGTAGGGAATGTTGGTGATGAGGCCCAAATCAATTCTTTTTTCAGGGTCCTAGCTAATCATATTGAGCAGCAGTTCACGTAGACCTTCGGAGATGGCTTGCCAGAAGGGAGCCAATCTGAGTCGAGTGTCTGTACTGTACAGTCCATCGTAGTATTCCTTTTTATCTTTGGGATCGAAAAATAATTTTACTTCTGTTGGTAAGGACTCATTTATTTGCTTACTGCCTTCTTTCAACTTTTCTTTTACTCTCTCCTTGACAGTTGAAGGCTCCTTTTTCCTCTTATCCTCCTTCTTGGCAGCTAAATCCCATTCATACACGCAATAAAGAAAATTAATAAGCGCCATACCCGCTATAAAAACTCTCGACTTCTCGTGGCATCGACCATTGTCTAATTACTCAGGTGAAAAGGAGCTGATACCTCTTTTCTACTCACACCACAACATCACTCTGCCAGAGTAAAGAAAACAGCGACCTATTTATGCTCCTGTTTTCAATATTTTATGCATAAGGATCTTCATCTCAATTTCTGAGCGAGGTTTGACAAGACATAAAGGGAGGCATTTGTTGCATAGAGCCAAAGAGTCACCAGACTGACCCATGGGTTTGACTTAATTAATGGGAAGAATGACAGTCGAAGGGATGGGCGTCGCTCTGTGAGGTGATTTGACGATGATCAGGGACATATTTTAAGTAGGGTGGTGAATGAATCTGAGAAAGCTGTAGGAGCCTGGTAGCTTAAGGGGCTTTTATTTGATATTGTACTATTTCTCGAGGTCATTGCCCATGATTATTAACTTTTTAATGCATAGATTCAAAGTAGATCACACCATCAGAGCACGTCAATAGTCCCATTTTCCATGGGACACTCGGGAGGAAAGGGATTGGTTGGCAGGAACCAATATCCTGTTCCGAAGACCTCTCGAAGATTCTGAAGAGCAGACCCCATATCGAATATATTCTAGCCATAGAAGCATCATATACACGTCTATCGAGGCCTTCGGTGAATGACTCGAGGGTGGTTATATTTCTACAGGCAGTCAACATCTGAGTGACAAAGAGGAAGCCAATCGATGAGGCTAACATATAGGAGGTGATGCAGGCAAGATAGTAGGTGTAGTACTGGGCATTTGTTAGCTGTCGAGCGTAGTACTATCCTGAAGCCCAGTCGATGGTGATGGAAATAGCGACTGTCAGGAGACCGGTCTGCTTAAATGGACGGTTACTGTGGCATAGAACAGGAAGAGAATGAAATATTTGTGATTGAGTTTTCCCACGCAGTTACCGACCCAGGGACAATGATGATCCATCCTTTGTATGCATTTCTTGCAGATTCTGCAATGATGTACTCTCGGTTCTTTCACTAGGTCGCACTTAAAGCAGTAACTGATATCGTTGAGGGAGTTGATCTCATCTCTTTGTTATTTGTTTTTTACATATTCGGTTGCCCTTTGACTCGGTTGGCTCTCCAACTTTTCTTCAGCTCGCTCTCGTGCCTGGCCTTGGTTTTGAGATCCTCCAACTCCTAGTTGTAATGCAAATTCTGGCTAAGGCTGGAAGATACAATATGATAGTTGGGATGTCCAGGGGAGTAGTAGATGCTTCGGTAGTAGCTGATGCAGAGCAGGCTGACGACAGTGAGGAAGAGGGGCATGACTATGATGAAGCTGGGAAGATTCTGTATAGGACAAGGCAAACTTAGTGAAAGAGGATAGGTGCGTACAGGGACAGATAGGTGGTTCCTTAGAAGATGATGATTCCCCACACGAAGGTAACAATGATTTTGGCCTCCAATTACATTGTTATTTAAAATATAGATTTATATTAGGCAGTCCATAAGCAAAAACTAAATGAATGGCATCAATCATATTTCATTCCTGTTACTGTTTTGTAAGCACATATCTCTTAACTTTTAGCTCAACTATGTTATTTATCCTAGTTCGTCCATGTGCTTCTTAGCCCTGAACGACATTGAGGTTC
>Ga0210025_1003615_pt1 | contig 13880 bp, 5 predicted proteins | sample CryGeyme20150102_FD_183989 | JGI IMG/M metagenome (GOLD analysis project Ga0210025, IMG submission 183989) | Groundwater microbial communities from Crystal Geyser aquifers in Utah, USA - Crystal Geyser metaG 2015-0102 (SPAdes) (version 2) | ecosystem: Environmental > Aquatic > Deep subsurface >...
GGGTCAAAGTCATCGTAGTCATCATCATCTCCACCACCATTTCCACCGTTTCCATAGCCTCCAGTACCAGTTCCTACGGTGCTGTAGGAGTCCTCATCATCGTCATCATTACCGTGGCCGGCGCGATTCGCGCGAGACGCGCGACGTCGGTCCACTGCGCGACGTGTCTTCTTGTTGGGTTGGGGTTCATCAAGCGGTTCCGGTTCGAGTTGTTCCGGATTTGCGAGAACTGGGTCATTACCACCGGCACGAGCGATTCCCCCGGCAGTAACATGGACGCGAGACATGGGGTCCACAAGGTCATCAGCCGGATCAGTACGAGGCTTGCGAGGCTTGCGAGTAGTAGCCTTAGGACGTCGTCCTTTAGGCTTGGCAGCAGGCTTCTTCGCGTCGTCATCCGAATCGCGGTGCGAATCGCGATCGCGAGGAACAGGGGGGTCTTTCAAGGCTCCAGTCTTCGGACGATTGGCAAACAAGTCGGTCGTATGAACGACAGGAGCAGGAGCGACACCGATAGTACGTCCGGCAGGAGCAGGATCGATCGTATCGTCGTTCGTACGGACGTTCGTTCCGGTACGAGCTTCAGTACGACTCTGCGCACGAGTCTTGATGATAGAGGTCTTGGTAAGGGCCATGGTGGAAAGGTTTGAAAGTAAAGGGGTGGGTGGGTATTATTCCTGTGGAATAAAGGCAACAAAGTAGAGTAAAAGATATTCAGTAGTTTGGGGTATATTGCAAAAACAATGAATACAGACTGAAATCGAAGTACAGGAAAATACTTCCATGATTGCTGGCAACGCCGTGGTTGCCAGTGCTTCGCATCGATCAATTCTGTACTGGGTGTACATGAATCGTAGTGGGTGTCATGAAAAGTGTCATGAAGATATGGTCCGTTGACATCAACGAGGTTCCCATTGAAGGATATTCGGCCAACGAATGGGGGTAAGTGTCAATCGGTGTCATGTGGGTGTCCAGGGTGACTGATGTGTTGGTGTCAAGGGGTGCGCGATGCGAAGGAGTCTCCTGTGAGGTGTCGGTTTGCGAGATGGTCTCGTCGTTCCGGTTGCAGGAGTCGTAGTAGCCTCAATGGGTGTGTGCCTACAAGGCATGTCGTCTTGCGACGAGTCCTTGTCCGGTAGAGTATTCCTGTGGTACAGGCTGTGGCTCATGATGTTTCCAGTAGCTGAAGCGTCCCTCAGCTTGTCCGGTCCTGCCGGTCAGTGGCTTGCTGGAACAAGACCAAAGTCCATGTGGCAGGGGTTCCATTGTCGTCTATAAGAATAGACTGTAGGCTTCGTCGTTCCTTTCGGTTGCGACATGGAGATGTGGGTGTAGTAGTAGGAGATGTGGAAAGGAAAGGCACAACTTGTGCTTCTTCCACTTTTGCGAGTGAGCGAAGTGTCTCTCGCATGTCGTGCGGCTCCTCGTCTCCGGTTGGTGTGGAAGCGAGGAGGAAGTCCCCTTGCTCCTGGAGTAGGAGAAGGGGAAGTTAACTTGGTTTCCAGCCGGCTGAGGAGCCGGCTAGTGCCATGGTGAAAGTCTCCAAAGCTTTGTGGTTGATGATCGATGTTGATGATGAATCAAATCAATCTCCGGTTGCGTTTCCGGTGCATTCGCCTCCGGAACTCGCATGGCATTAACAGCAGGGCTACAGAGGGTATAGAGGGTGTTTGTAGTGCTGTTAACCAGTGGTAAGCCGGCTGTAGGAGCCGGCTTGAGAGCTCATGGTGCTGATAACACGTAAAAAGCTAGTGTGGAGACATAAAGAGTAAATATGAATATTATGATAATAGTAGGAGCAAACTAGTGGTGTGTGTATACAGAGCAGGCTAGGCACACGACCTAATAGAGTAAGACCTAACTCCTGAGTCCTATCATAGGAGACAAGGTAAACTGCCGTAGTCCACCTGGGCTTAATTTGTATTTACTTGGGCTTGTTGCATTCATCACAGGAACCCAAAAGATAACCTCATCTTTAAGAACAACACAAATTTAAACACTAACTCTAAAATCGACGCAATTTGCGTCGAATCCATGCAATTTGCGTCGATCAACGAAAATTGCGTAGTACTTGAGTACTACAGTACTAGCTAGACTCTGGCTAGTAGAGTAGTAGAGCAAGTCTAAGTCTGCTTTCGCGACTGCTGCTGTCCTCTTTCGCCTGCGTTCGTGTGACTATTCTTTGCGGTTGCGACATTGGAACTTGGAACTTTTGGCCATGACACTCTCGCTCGTCTCTCGTAAGCGGGTGCCCACTTCTTGCAATCGAGACTCCTAATCTACTACTGAGCTAGCTTTTCTTTTTCTTAGTGAACAATGCGTAGGTGGATGTTTTTGCTTTGGGATGAAGATCATAGCTAATTTTGCCAATATATCTGTTTGCGAATTTCAGCTCTGAATCTTGTTTTGCGATACGATTCTTAAGTTTTTTCGGCGTCGGATACGGCTTCTTGAAGGACTGAAGCTGTATTCCATTCGCATTGGTGCTGGTAGACTGTAGCGATCCCGGACTGTTGCAGCTTTGACGCTTCCGTGGCGGCGACTCGTCAGGATAGCAGAAACCAAAATCAATGCGTTCAAAAAAGCCAGATGACCTTGGCTGTTTGGCAAGACACACAGGCAAGTGTATCCTACTTGCCGCCTGGCTGGCCGGCTATTCCTAGTTAAGCACGGACATTGACACGCAGTTTTTGCGGCGGGTAGCACTAGCAAGAGTCTAGTTAGCTGGCATCACAATATGGCCCGCGGCATGATTTCCGTAAGTGACTTAATGGATGGGCGTGACGAACAGCAAAGTCACCTCCTGGAACTCGATAACCACACCATTCGAGTTGGACGAAAAAATGTCCGCAGTACTACAGTCCTCGAAACAAACTACTGTATTCTCCTCGTGTTAGCGACTTTTTACTATGATGCATGATTATTTGAGATAATATTGCGCACGGCATTTTTTAGAGCATCAATATAATTCTCATCCGGTGTGATGTGGAAAATCGTATCCACAATCACAAAAATGACGTAGCAGCCCAAGAATCTAGCACGGAGTTATTGCACATGGGCAGGGCCGAAAGGTGTGAGATACTACCAGTCGCAACTGATAACGATCACTGTTACAGGATGCGAAGGAAATTTCTCGACATTATTTGAAAATGACAACTGTCAAAACGACAAAACAGTAACTCACATGGAAAATCCACCAATCTTTGGTCCACCCGATGTCGAATCTTCTGGAATTCCAGTTTTTGCATATTCCTTGGCAATGTCAAAGGTTGCCTTATCGAGATCAGTTACTTCATTGCTAGTCGTTGAAGAAGAATCACTCTCTTGGTCGCTCCCGTCCTCGTTGGCAGCAAAAAGAGTTGCGATAGGAAATGCTGTTGGTGGATACTTATCCTGCTGGTCTCGAATCGTAAAAGATCTTTGCTGCAGTGTCGCTCGTGATGATTGAAAGGAAGACGCAGCAGGCATCAGTAGTAAAAAGACAGCCGCCGGGAGTAGGCGGAGAAAGGTCTTCATTGTGAATTGTGAACTATTATTTTAATTATTTTCCTCGTAGTGGGTGTTCGGCTTGAAGTCAACATAGCCATGTATCTTTTGGGTGAAGCTAATGTTAGGGATGGAGCTAGACGACCTTCATTCGCTCGCTGGAAGTAGTCTCTAGCTAGCTACTCCGAGTAGCTAGCTAGGTCTCCCTTTCGAGTTGTTCCTGTGCTATGCGCTCTGCTTAGAGAAGGAAAAGGAAAAGATTTGTAACAACTATACTGCTACTATCGATGTGTCCTTCACTGGCTTGTGTTCTTGCATGCATACCGGTAGCATACAATGAGCTATCTTCTTAGGATGGGATATAGAGTTTGGTAATGTATCCATCCGTATGAACGTACACAAGCAGTGGAACTTAAAACTTCAGAAGTGGTAACGCAGGTAAGCAGGGAAAACGGGGGATTCAAAACACTGCGTACTCTCTGCGGAAACTACAAGCTTGCATTCACCCGACTACACCCTACACCTGCCATAAATCAATCATAGATTTTTCGTACACATTAATAAAGAAACGGCTGAAAAATATTATTGGAAAGAAGCTGGACTCTGGCGGAAAGGGTATTATCATGTTTTCGAGAAGAAAAAAGTAACGCCCGACCACGACAACCATTTGTTTGTCATCTGTATTGCCTAGGCCAATAATTGTTCCTTTCCTCGACAGTGAGCTCATCCAGCACCAAATTGATAACGCTGCTTATGTTTGAATATCATCTGCTCCTGGAGTGAACTCAGAAATAAAGAGGGGAAAGTCCACTTCTCGTTCGTTCAAGACTCTTCCAAGTTTGTACAAATGCACAACAGCTCGTTCAACTTCCTTAGGTCCGGCACACCACAAATCGACTCGCTGGCACATCAAGAGAGCATTCTCTGCTCGTGTATACTCATCGTTAGGTCCACTCTTGAAGGTGGCAATTTGCTCGTCCATGGCATCCTTCATAGCCAAGTAGGTGCTCAGCTTGCTTTTGATCTCGGGATCGTTTCTCCATTCTGGCTTTTCCTCGTCCAAGAATGGTTTCTCGGGATCGAATCCCGGAATTTGGAAGCGCTCCACAATCATTTGCTCCCAATCCGTTTTCAGGTAATCGTTGGCTGCTTCTACCCGGGCTTCGCTCACTGTGCCATTGGCATCTCGGAATTTACCATCTTGCAACATGAACTTGAGCAAATCATCGACGGTCCAGTCCAATTCAGTCGTAACAGCTGGCATGGCGTTATCCACCGTACGAATCAGAATGGGCATTTCAGGATTCAACAGTTTGAGCTCCTGGTAGTTCTTGGTGTACCATTTCCTGTGGGGATGATAAGTGGTTTGAAGAGATCAGTTGGGAGGACGGATACAGATTACAGATGCATGCGTTGGCAGGTGTGTGAGATTGTGTAAATCCATTGTGAAAAAATATTGTGTTTGTTGCTTGATAACGCCTGCATACAAGATGTCTTCGTTCAAAAGCGTTCGAACCCTCGACAAGTTAAACTGCGTCCAGAAGATTCACGAAACCGCTAGCTGCAGGTACTGTAGTAGACAAAGATACGCTGATAGCCTGCACTTACATCACACCACGAGATGATGGACTATTTGGACATGCGAAGAATCGCAGCGTCGGAAGGTATCTTGATAATCCCGCCTTCCACGACATATTGTAGTATATTCAGGAGTTTGTTATCTAATGAGTTTAGATTTTTAACTACTAGTAGTAGAGCCAATAAGTTCCGTTGTCTGTTGACTGCCATTGTCGGCCATTCGAAGCAACGTTGTTGATCAAGCTTCCTTTGTCTCCTTAGCATTGTATTGGTAATAGTTAATTTTGAACGATAAAACAGATCATCAGGCTGCTAGGTTTTACTCTAGTACAAGTGTGCGCTATAAGCCGAAATCTACCCTTCTCACACTTGCTTCTCAAATCCTAATAGAGTACTAGCTAGCTACTAATAGAAAACCAAACTTCATGATACACTTCAAAGCATGGGTTCAAGAGAAACTCTACGGAATATTTTGCAGCTTTTCAAAGGCCATGTTTAGGAACAGTAGAGAGTAGGCCTTTTCTGCTGTAACGGTAGGAGACAAATCGCTGCAAGGATGATCGTACACATGACAGCTGGTAACTGATGAAACAACATGACGATAGCACTCAGATTAAAAAGAAACAAAATTAAATTATCAGCAACGGCTGAGTCACAAGTGCCCCCTTGTAGCTACAGCTTGCGCACCAGAGCCTCCAGCTCCCAACTGTTCCCTAAACACATGCAGTCAGTATCTCTGGCCCATTTGCGCAGCTTGTGCTTGATAGTCGTTGCAACGCGTTCCAAAAACTTGAGCATCATTTGCTGGTAACGATGGGTGGATTCTTTTTCTAAACCCTCGTCAACTAAGGATGAGCTATGTACACAATCTCGAGAAGCAAAGTGACCACACCAGTCAGCATCGCAGCCTTTCCCACCGTAAAGATTAGTCAAATCGAGATCTGGGTTCACGGCGAGTTTTCTACTGTTTTGATTTCCGGCTTTACTCTCACTCTCGGGTCCTGTCCGAAGCGAATCTTCGAAGGGCTGTATTATAGGGTCAAAATCCGTGTCGTCGATCTTTTCTAGCTTTTCTAGCTTGTCTTCGTTTCGACTTCCTTTCTGCAGGCCATCGGTCTCTAAGGATGTAAAATTCCTGTCCTCCTTACCACCAGTGGAAACAGTCGTCTCTTTGCCTTTGTAGTCAAAATCGTAATACAAATCCTCAAGGTCATCTTCAATGGAACGAAAAGGCAGGGCTAGTTGCATCTGGCTTGTTGTAAAGTCGCTTTCTTCCGCCGACGTCCATTTAACAGTCTCCGAGCCGTAGGTTTCGTAGGTCAAAGCAAAGTCAGGTATCGGCATACCGTTCATGCCAACGATTACATCTGTCTGAATCAAGGCGTGCAGTAATGATGATATAATCCTGTATTCGTTATCTGTGCACGGAATGGCGACATTCTTGGGAAACGTAGCTTGTAGTTGAACGGTGTAGGATTCACATTCGCCACCATCGTCGGCGGCCGCCACAAAGGACGTTCGACTACTAGTCGCCGATAGCAGTAACACTGCTAAAACAGATCTTGACAGAAGCTTCTGCCTCGGTTGTTTCAAATGTTGCCGCATACTCTGTATCAGAATTGCTCGTTGCGTTCACTCGGAAGGAATATGGCCCAAGATCGATTGTGCCATGTGTATCTTGCTTTCCCACCAACATCATCGAATGTGTGACCCTTAGTGATCAGTGATCCAGGTTCACTTTTGGGTCATACTGTTTTTCGATTCTAGAAGCAGTAGACTACTGTGGGCTTCGGAGTTAAAGCATCTTTCGAGTCACAAGCACGACTGCTTTGATAACAAAACTTGCCACGATTGCTGGCACATATTCACTGGCTCCTCTTGTAACTGGCCACTATTATTGCCTTTGCTGGAAGTTTGACTGTACTACTACTACTAGACTAGGTCTACAGTAGTTAGCTACCTGCTACTAGCGAGTACTCAGTAACTAGTAGTACCTTTCCTTGGTGGGAGTACAAAAAAAATACAGGAGACTGTCTTGCGCTCCAAAAAAGGGTCTCCCTTACATTCTACAGTAGTAGTCAGACGGCATGTAAGCAAGCAAAGGCGCATCCTCGTCGTAGCGCGAATGGCTGATGCCGTGTAACTCCCGCTGCAATAGTGTTTGTTGTGGCTCTCAAGATTGCACCGGGAAAAGATTTCGCTGCACTTTGCTCCAGCTAAATTTCAGACAAGTCTAGTAAAAAAGATGTAAACAGAGATTTACATAGCTACAGTGGTCGCGAAGACCAGCATTCACGGCACCATCCCATCCATGGCTGTGCAAGTTTTTGGAGCTGCATTTGTCAAAAATATAGAACTGACGATAAATCCCTTCGTCATCTGGGCTCAAACGTGTGCACTGTAGTGAATCCAAAAAATCCCCAAGAGTCTAGTTAAAAAGTGTCGACCAAAATGCTCTACGTCTAATTGGAGGGAGGGTCTTCACTGAAACGAACACCGGGGGAGACTAAACAAATAAACGATAAGGAGGGGGGTGGGGGTCAGAGGTACATTGTCAAACAAAAGAACACCAAATCACTCAAGCCGACTGAAACTCACTGGTAATGTCTCCATAAGCTTCTCCTTGATCTACCTCCACAAAGTCCCATGTCTTCAACTGCAGCATTTCAAAAAAGACACCGGCAGCTGTGCGGCGAGAGCAGTTCTTGCTGATCTCATCAAAGCTAAGTCGATCGGGCTTTTCATGACCATCAGCATCCAAGTTTCCGCCCTTGTTGCCCATGGTACGCTGCAACAGCTGCAAGACACGTACAGTGTGCTTGTGCCACTTGGTAGAGCTGGAAACAAGTTCCGTTCCAGCGGCCTGACGAGGGTCGTCTTCCGTCTCCGAATCTTCGCCGGTTTTGGCCTCGTTGACCAATCCCCAGGTCGACAAGCCAAATTTGTTTTCTTTGGCACTGTCGCGGCTCAACGCATCTTCCTCCTCATCTTCGTCAAAGGGCACGGGTTGGGCATCCTCCTCTTCATCGTTCGTAGGCATAGGCTGTTCTTCCTCGCCATCGTCTGCGACGGGCATGGGTCCGTCATCCTCGTCGTCAGGCTGTGGAAACTCTTCTTCTTCCATTTCCACGCCTTCTTCGCCCTTGACCTTGGACTGGCCTTTGTCGTTTTCAACAAGGCCTTCCTCATCCATAGACTCATCCTTGTTGACACGGGCAACCTCGACATCTTCCTCCTCTTCGTTACTGACATCAAATTCGCGACCAGCAACCTTGCGCTTGGGGTAAGGAAAGGGCTTACCACGGACACGAGACAAATTCTTACGCCACAACTCAACGAGTGCAGGTGCAAGCTGGCCATCATCTCCCAATGAAGGACGAGCGAGCAAGTCTTCAAAGGAAAGGTGTTCCAACAAGAGCCGATCTTCCATTCCCATTTCCTGGGCACGGCCCGGAGCAGGACGTTGGGTCAAAGTGGTTTCAGCTGATTCCTGTGTGGGCATGGTACTACCACCCAGCGTACTGCCGCCACCGACCGAGGAAGCAATTTCTTGCGTCGCCAAGGACACCATATCGTTGGTTGCCGTCTGTGAGTTGGATGCCAAGGAACCTTCGTCGCTACCATTCCAATCCGAGGGATAAGGAACGTTCTGTAGAACAATATCACTGGTATCCCGGAGCATATTCTTCATATGATCTCCATCAAGTTCTGTCATGTCATTATCAATTATGATCTTGCGGCGCGTACGACGACGCTTGGGTCCTTCCGGTTGGACTTTTTGGGAACGTTTCTTGGATTTCTGAGAAGCGGCATCGTCACCTTCATTGTCACTGGGGGGAGTTGGTCCGTCCGCGGAATCGTCCAAGCCGCCAATTGCATTTCCAGGACCTCCCATACTTCCATCCCGAGAAAAGGAAAGGTCGTTCATGGGATTCTCATCATCATTATCGGGAGGTGGCATTCCTTGGTTGCCGACGTCATCATCGTTGGGAATAGGAAAGGACACTTCCGATCCAGGAGTGCCAGGTACCTTATCGCGATTGCTCTTTCCGGCAGCGTTCAATTCGTCTCCTTGCATGGAAACACGCAACTGCGGTTGATAATGAAATACAATAACAATGAATAGAAAAGAATACATAGCTTTGTTAGGTTTGAGATAAATTAATTGATAGAGCAACATCTGGCTGATTCCATTGAAGCACAAGCATACACACACATACACACGTTCGTTCACAAGAAACGTACATCATCATTACCATCCGCCGAGGTATCTGCTGCTCGAGCCACTTCGATATCTGACACTTTGCTGTCATTGACATTCTCGTCCTCCTCGTCATCGTTACCCATCATGGGTGCATCATCTTCGTCCGATGCGTGCTGTTCTTCGTCTTCTTCCGCAGGAAGTCCTAAATCTTCCGCATCTGGATCAAAGGCTTGCCACTGTTCTTCTTGCTGTTGTTGCGAATGGGTTGTCGTATTTTGTGTTGCCATCAATTGAGACCATTCATTGGAAGTTTCCAGAGTCTGATTCGCCGCTGCTACTGCCGCATCTCCGAGTGACGAACTAGCATGCGTATTGCTTCCGTCCTCGACCGACGATGATCCAGAGGGTAACATGTTCATTCGATTGCGAGCTTCTTGACTGTCCTCTTGAAAGCCGCCGCCGCCCATCGAAGGACGCAAGGAACTTTGTTCTGCCAACACCCATCGTTCTGCCAGCTCTTGGTCCGTCATTTGATTGAGATCTACAGGAATGGCAAATCCAGTAGCATCACCGTCGTCGTCCACAACCAAGGCATTGGGATCCAACAAAAAGTCTTGATATTCTCCCAAATCACTGTAGTGATGGACGTTGCCCAAATTGAGATTGGAATGAGCCTGAGCCAAAGTAGCACTCCCACTTTTGGATTTAGACGATGGATCCAGCATGACCATGTCAATATTGCTTCTGCCGCCACCGGTGCCGCTAGTTCCTCCTCCTCCTCCGACCGTGCCGCCACCCTTACTAGCGGAGGCGTCGTTACGAAATGCCATTTTAATTTTGATCATGGCTTCGGTACAGTCTGTTAGCACGTACTTGACCTTGCGAGAATAAATACGAACCACGCCCAACAGCAAGTGTCCACTAACACGAAGAGCCAATGGTACCGTTGGATGAACAATGCTCTCTACCGAAGCAGCAATATCGGTATTGAAAATTTGAGGTCGTCCCAGTTTCTTGTCGCCCCAATGAGCGGCCAACCAGACCTTGCCCAGTGGACCCTTTTTGGCTAAAATGATTTGAGAATAAAACATGATGCGTTGTTTTTGTCTGTTCTGTTACTAGACTATAAACTACTGTAGTCTGTAGTCGGAGTGCGGTTGGTTACTGTTACTGTTTTTTGTTGTTTGTTGTTGATTCATGCATGTGTGTTTGAGCGTGTGTGATGGGAAAAGGGAGAGAAATACACACATGGGGTGAGATCATTGATCATTGGCATTGCAGCATTGAGTACAATATGCAATAGGTCTATTACTACTAAAAGCACGACCATTCCACTTTCCAGTGCACCAGAAGAACTTGATGCCAAAAATAAATGTGCTCGAACGGGACATGACGGCTTGTGGTGGTGGTTGGTGGTGGTGGTGGTGGTGGTGGTGCAGCCAAAGTCGTATGTCGTTGTCATGTTGCGAAAGCTGGCAGTAACAACGTATCTATACATTAGCAAACAAGTTGTAGATATATACCTTTCTTTGTCCTTTCCTTATTATCGATTTGTCAGTGTATATATAGATCGCATACAATGTTGTCGAAGATGGCTGTTGTGTGGAAACAATGACGCCGGAAGCAGATTGATGATGGTTGTACTGCTTTGTTTGATGCTTGTTGATTTTCGGAGGGAGCTTTGGCGGTCGAATCACCGAGCCTCCTCGGTTAGGATTGAGAAATTTAGCTTACATGAGTTGCGAGTGGTAGTTTAAACAATGAAAATCCCAAGTACGACTGAGAGTACTATCCTTATCTCTCCTGTAGAAATTGACAATAATAATATTTTTCACAATCCAAACATCGCCATACTGGATACTGGTAGCAACTGAACGAATACATCCATCCCTCCAACAATTTGGCTTTATCATATCATCAACATCGTTCGGTATCATCAGGCAGCAGCAGCATTCATCAGAGGCTCTTAGTTTGCTGTTTTTCAGTTGCCCCACGCCAAAACAGATTCAGTTGCCTTATTTTATTTTTACTTTCTAGACATTCGTCTCGTGTTCACAAAATTTGCTGTTAAACAAAATTGATTCTAATTTCGACTATTTTCTACAAAAATCAAATACTAGTCTAATAAAATGAAACACTTCTCTGCTTGTCGGGTATTATTATTGTTGTGGACGCTGCTAGCATCCATGCAATATCATACTGTCATATCACTGCAGATGGTATTGCCGTCCTCAAAAAACGTCGCTTCAGGTCGTACTGTTGCTGCGTTTATGAGCAAAAACAATATCCTCAACGACAACAATAGACGAAACTTTCTCGCAAATACTGCGACAGCAGTAGCAACCATTACCACCACAGTACTACCACAGCCACAACAGTCAGCATGGGCTGTGGCACCTATTACTACCAAAGAAATTGATGGTGGTGTCGGCGTACCTCGATGGACGCGTCCCAAACCTCCTTCGCCTACCAAGGTTCCCCGGCAACCGTTGGGTCTCGATCTTGCCGTCATGCTCACGCGTGGATCTTACATTGAAACGGCACAACTCGATGTAGGACCCGTTCAACAACTGGAACGAGATATGTACCTGGTGCGGACATCGGAATACGAACCCTATCGCGATAGTCTAGCGGAAGTAGGGGCAACGCTGAAACAGGGCGATTTGACGGACCCCTATTACTTCGATTACATGTCTCTCGTACAGTATTTGACCATCAATCGTGCCCTTTCACATCCCGAAGCAGAATATGATGATCAAGAATTTATCATGGACGACAACGGTGTCGCTACGGCTGATTTTAACACGCGTCATGTTTCACGCAGCGTACCGAACGACAAGCTGGTGACTACGCACGACGAGCGCGTAGGAACTGCCATTTTAAGTTATTTGACAGACGTCTTTGGCAGCACCGAAATTGCTATTCCAGCCTACGATTCCTTTCCCGATACCACACAAGTATTCCGAGCACTGAAACAACTGGTTAATCTTTTTTTGGTCAGTGGCTTTGCTTGGGAAGGAACAGCCGTCGTCCAACAGGGCAAAAATAATAATGGTTCTTTCCTGCTAACATTGAAACACCCGGCAACTTTGTGGAGCGCACAATGTTTAGCCAAAGCCAAGGCTCCCCTGCGTAACGACTTTTTGCTAAAAACTGCCAAGCAACTCGTCAAATCAATGGGATACCGGGTTGTGTCATCATCCGTGAAAGTAGATGGTACCAGCGAACAAAGTTATCTCACGATTGCACCAGCATCGTCGGCCTGAGCAAGTAAAAAATATTATGATATCAGACCTCTTTTCTAATTCAGGAAGATCTGAGTCGTGTCGTCGTCGTAAATGCACACGCCACAAAAGCAATAACAATGATTAAAATCCACGCACACTGTTTTGTTCCACAAGTGGATGTCACTTTATGCACTAGAGCCGTTTCTCGAAGCAGCCCTGCAAACATCTAAATCCACAACCCGCCCCCTCGCACTTCTATTTTAAAAAAGAATGCAAACTAATTTTTAATATGTAGTATTAGATCAAATAGAGAGCCGGCTCTCGGGAGCCTTCTATCATCGAAAAGACGACAAAACTCTCGTTTTCATAGATTTGTAGATTACCAAGCACCAGCCATGTTAACATTCTGAGTGGCAATCACATCAAAAACACAATCCTTGCGATCTTCAGCAGCCAAGTGGGAACAGGCCTTTTCAGCAGCTTCTGTGGAGATTCCACTGGCAAGGCGACGCTGACGGAGCATTCTCTTTTCAGCAGTGTTGGTAGGCATGGCACACTTCTGGCCAGCAGGAACAACCCAGTCAGCATCATAGCTGCTGAAGAGCTTGGGTTCATTAGGCTTGACTTGCCATTCCATGCCAAAGTCGTTGACATTTTCAATGAAGGTTTGTCCATCACGACCAACACGCTTTCCATCAGGGAAACGTCCAAGAAGACCAAGGGAACCGTTGTAGTAGTCAACACCTTCCTTGTGGCCCATGTTCAGATCAACCTTTACAAAGTCAGCAAAGGTTTGCAAAACAAGCTTCTCACTTTGACTGTTTCCAAAGTAGATGTGGGCCTCTCCGTTCTTGCCATCATTCTTATAACGCAAATGGAGTCCAGAAATCTTGCTCAGGTACCATTCAGCAGCCTTGAGAGAATCAGCAGGCTTGCCATTAATCAAGAGCCACTTGCTATTAATGTCGCCTCCGTGGATCTCAACAGTATCATCTCCAATCTGGACAACAGCAGATTCAACATAACTCCACCAGGTTTCAATCTTGGTTCGAATGTGAACACGCATTCCAAGACCTTTCATGAAATCAGGGTTGTTAATGAGAACTAAATCACAGCCACCATGGAAGTCATATCTTTCACCACCATGAGTCTTGAAATGGGGGTCTCCCTTGGTTCCTGGAGGGGCAGTAGACAAGGGACACTCCTCAAATTCACAGCTGGGTGCAACACGACCAACAATAGTTCCATCTGGGCACTCCTTTACATCCTGAGTGCAAATGCTGGGCTCATCATCCTCATCATCAGGAGTGGTGGGTGTAGTGGGCTCATCATCCTCATCATCAGGAGTGGTGGGTGTGGTGGGCTCATCATCCTCGTCGTCAGGA
>Ga0210025_1003631_pt1 | contig 13836 bp, 9 predicted proteins | sample CryGeyme20150102_FD_183989 | JGI IMG/M metagenome (GOLD analysis project Ga0210025, IMG submission 183989) | Groundwater microbial communities from Crystal Geyser aquifers in Utah, USA - Crystal Geyser metaG 2015-0102 (SPAdes) (version 2) | ecosystem: Environmental > Aquatic > Deep subsurface >...
CCAACAAATGCTACTTCCAAAAACAACCCCGGGATTGTGTTTTTCCCCATCCCGGGGCAGTTTTGGAAATCCCGGGGTAGGGATATCCCTCGATTGGTGACAACATGTGGTTGTGCTCACCACTGCACGTCCCGCGCTATTGGAACATAATACGAGGCCGATGTGTTTCTTTGCTTGTTTCGAAGAGAAGCAGAACAAATTTATTCTGTCCCATTTTAAAGCTGGTTCATTGCGCAAATCACCCTTTTGCACGTTTTTTGAATGTCCCTATTGCAATTGTAATCACTCGTGTAAACTCGCTGGCTGCTCCTTATCATTAGATCGAGAACAGTCCTACAGTATTATTTTTTATCTTTGGGTGGAACAAAATAATAATGAAAGTTGCACATGCAAGTCGACCATGTACATCGAGCGCATGGCTTCTCCGCAGCTTACTACAATGCATAGTACGCAACCAATTATACAGTAGGAGATAAATATCTGATATGCAATCGAGCGAATCATATTGCAGCTTGTGCGCTTGCTTGGTTGGTTGCCTATCTTGAGGACAACCGCATTTTTACCTGCTCAAAAGAACATTGAACCCGTCACGTCACATCAAGTTACTTCCAGCAGAAAAAATGCAACGGAATACTGAGTAAAGCAAAAAAAAATCCCTAACGTATCCCACTAAATTACCCTTCTCCTCTTGCTCTTTGAGTTTTACTCGTACTGGCTACAACTCTCTAGAGTAGCTAATCGCTACTGTAAGTAACAATGCGTGAAGATCGGTCTCTATAACGCTTGTTACACATGGCAACTCTACTTATATATATGAACTTGTATTCCAGAGCAGCTAGTAGACTACTCATCTCAGTCGTACCAGTACCACCACACTTCCAATGAAAAATTTGGTTTATTCGTGTTGAGATAGTAGACTACTGTAACTTTCATAGTGTCGCGAGGTGAGAAAACATGACCGATGTTGAAGCTTCTGCACTTCGACTTGCTGGCGTATCAACTTTCAGTTTGTTAGTGTTTTGACACTGGCTGCTGTAGTACCTAATCGATCGCTAGTACTAGTACTAAGTATTTGTTTTTAAGGGTGTAAATCCATCTGAATTATCACGCTTACCTGGTGGTATTAACAGTCAACTTTGACAACTGCAATCATGCACTATTTAACTGTCGTTTACCCGCTATGTAATCGATTGAGTAATCGATTCTTAGTAGTAGTAGGTAATCGATTAGTAAGTACTGTAATCGATTACGTGTTTAAATTATTATTTTATGTTGTGGTACCCTGCTTGACAGAATACTGGTAGACTAGCTCGGTAAATGCCTCCACAATTTTGAGACGAAGCCATCGAACGTGATGCTTCATCCGAAAGAAATAGTGGACATCAAGTTTATCGCAAGCAGATACACGATACTCCTAGAAATTCGAAAATGCGAGTTGAGAGTAGTATGACCATGCGACCACCAAAACACACAGGTCGGGTTGTTCCAGCAGTCGCACCTCTGACGCCTCCTCCTTCATCGTCTTCCAAAAAGACGGCTGATCATGTCTACAAAGAAGTTCGAGCTCGGCTTCGTTCCCCGCCGACTTCTCGTCGTAGCTCTTTTACGAATGCAACAAGTCTTCATCGTCATGATCGTCAGCAACAGCAACAGCAACAGCAACAGCCCCAGGTCGATAGCAATCACCATCAATGCAGTGCAACGCCTCCTCCTCCTCATCGAGTTCTTTTTCAACCCGTATCGTCATCCTTCTCGGACAGTCGCGGAACAACCATCTCGACCTCCCTTTCGGGATCATCTGGTACTTTTTTCAATGCAGGTAAAGAACCAGTAGTTATCGAAAATGCCAACATTATGCGAGGCGCTCAAATTCTCCGCGAACAGTACTTGCAAAACAGTTTCATCCATAACCACCACCACAATCATAATCATAATCATACGACTACATCTACAAGTTCCAACATGCATCATACGGACAGCCGCACTGTGACGCCTATCATGCAGAACAAAAGCCAACCATTGTCTCCTACTGCGACCAAGAGCAAACGCTCCAACAAACCTCCCCAAACGAATCACAGATGGAACGTAGTAGCACCCAAACCTGAACGACTGTTTCCGTCCAGTATGGATTATGACGATGTTTTGCGAGATTTAATGACAGAAATTCCGAACATGAAAAATACTTTGAATACGAACCACTCGCCCTCTCATCGGCATGCGAAAGCAATGAAATATCAGGAAACTGTGAGAGCATCGGATAGTACTCACAACAACACTCGACAGCTCATTGTTGATAAGAAAGGAGCAAGGAATGAGGATGTGGATGCCTTTACGGTCGATCCCACCACTGGTGGTGTCATCTTACGCGACATGGTCAAGTCTAACGACGTTGTTGGCAACAACAACAACAACCTAAAACCAGTAGGAAGCGAGGAATGTGATAATGACGATGCTTGGAACAACCGGTCGCTACATAGTAATTCAATTCTGATGGGACCTGTGCCTGCGTTATCGAAGAACACTACTTATCATGATGGAGGAAAACATAATAACAGTATGACAAAATCCCAGAAAAACAATATGAGCTCGTCACCGAGAAAGGAGGAGATTTTGGATAAGACTTTAGATACCACAATGAGCAATGAGGTTGATGAAGGTAACGAAGAAGATCTTGCTGTGCTGCTTTTGCAACAAGCAGAGCAGATGAAAAATCGTGGTCAGAATACCAAACAGTACGTTCAAGCTGCCGCGCAAGCTGCTGCGGAAGATGCTGAGGCCTTTGATAATTTTATTGACTCAGTTTCCTTAAATGATCAGGTACCAACGGGCTTGATCAACCACAAAGAAGAGATTTACAACGAAATGGACCCAGTGCAACTTGCAGCTGCCAAACGACATGCAATGATGTCTATGGTAGGTCAAAGAATGCAGCCGCGTCAAACGCAGCAGCAACATTCCAGAGGCCGGAATCTGCAACGTTCATTTTCGGCAGCTGGAAGAGAAATAACGCATCATGGCAGCAGACGTCAGCATCCCACAAATCGACAGTCATCCCGGCGAACATGCTCTATGGGTGCAGAGCGTCGCCGACAAAACCACGCTAAATCGAGTCTTCGAGACGATTTGATGTGCGGTTTGGAAAAGAACTGCGGACCCTTAACTGAAGAAGAAATAATAGCAGCGTCACAAGCGGATGACGGATGTGGCTGCGCTCCGATCCAGGATCGCGGTAGTATTATTCACCATTACTTGCCTTCCAAGCAATCTTCTCCACATCAAGAGAGCCGCGGCTTTGACAAGTTGCGACAACCCAGTCGACAAACAAGAGATCCAAGCAACCGATTTGTAAAGCAGCAACACCACCAACACCATCGTGCTCATGAAAAAATAGAGGACTCCGAGCATGCATCCAAGAATATCTCTGCTTTCAAACTGGACGAAGACGATAAGTTTCATATTTTGGCACCGAATAGCCAAGAGTACATGGCGTTGCGGACGCATAACCCTGCCTTCCAACACGCGATGAATGCTGGAACTTTGTGGCAATCGTTGGTTGGGCAAAGCGTCCGTTTCCCAAAAGAATGGTGGCAGGGAGGCCATAGGACAGCGCCGCTTGGATGTAATGATCGCATTGCCGAAAGAAATAGGTGGACTTTTTACGATCGGCATCGGATCAGAGGAAATACCTTTTTGAACAAGTTTATTAAACGGCGCGATGAGCCTGGTCAGATTCTGATCCATCTGATCCTGAGAGATTTCATGACAGCCAGTCCCATTTTGGACATTGTTGTTGGTTGCTTTCATCCCAATGCGAAGTCAATCCGAACAACAGAGGTTCCAAACAAAAGAAACAAGGAATGCAGGGATGTATGGCTTGCAACTAGATTCCGCACAGAAGATTCCATCTCTGTCATTGATCCAGTCTTTTTGAATGACCGACTAGGCCAACCTCTCAAGTCACCACTGGGCAATGCTAAAAGGCGAATCACGAATGCCAATGTTAGAAGCATCTATGGCGAATCACCACCTCTCCGGACTGTCTTCGTACTGGAAGACGAAATTTATGAAGCATTGACTTCCACTGATGCATCACAAAGCGGAGTTGCAGATGTGTTGCTGAGAAAATATTTGTTTCGGTATTGATTTTGCCGAAATGCCACGATAGATGGAACTATTCATTGTCTGTACAAGTATGTGATAGAAAACGAAGAAACAGTAGTAGCTTTTAAATAATGCAGAACCACACTCTAGCTACTTCTTCTTTTCCTCCGCCAACCATTGGTCAAGCGATGTTTTAATGGCAACAGTATCTTTGTGGTCTGGACCAAAGATTGCCTTGTACATACGGAACGCCTCCCGCAAATGATCAACCGACTTGGTGCGGGAATCGGCGTTGTCTTTTTGCCGGTATATTGTCGCGCATTTGATATGAGCCTTGGCTTTCTCCGTATGCGACGCCAGTGGGCTGTCATCAGTAACTTCCTCGAGCAGATGCAAATAGGCATGCAAAGCACCATCTTCATCGCCCAGTTTTAGTTTGATAGAGCCTATGCGACCGAGTGCTGCAACCATGTGTTTGTGTGAGGACGACTTTCCTGCATCATGTGCATCTTTTCCTTCGTGTAGATCCATCATAGCGTCATCATATTTGCGCAGCCCAACGACCCCTTCCTCGTAGCATTCCAGTGCTCGTTGAAGGTCGCCCTTTTTAGACCAAATAGATGCAATATTAAGCGTAATCAGAGTGACATCATAGCTGCACTTGATTTCGAACTCGGCATCATAGATCAGAGGAGGAGGCGCCCTTTCGTAGGTCGCTCTTGCTGCTTCGTAATTTCCCATGGCTTGATTCATACGACCATGCTTGGCAAGCAAAATAGCATAGCTGTTGATCGTCTTAGCCACAGGAACACTGTGCTCCCCGTAAACCGACATTTTCATGGCAATGACTTCCTCGAACATGGACTCTGCCTTATCCATGTCACCGATGTCAACCAACAAAGACGCTAGACTCTGAGCGTTTTGGATAGAGTCGTAGTGAAGAGTAGCATTACATGCTTCATAAATGCGCGCCGCCTCTGCAAATTTTAACAGGGCAACGCGTGTCTCGCCAAGCTTGACGAGTGCCTTAGCAACCTGGTGTAAGGCATGGGCCACGTAGACATGAAAGGGTCCCAAGATACCTCTGTAGAGACTGACAGCTTCTTCGAGACGCAACATTGCATCTCGTGGTTGTCGGCACTTCAACAGTCCCTCGCCTACGGCAGCGAGGCACGTGGCCATACCAAGAGAGTCTGATGAACCCATACTGTTGGTAACCTTGTAGATTTCGTCTATCAACAAACGCGATCCATCACAAGCGACAGCATCAATGTCAAAATTAATCGCCGATTCAGCGTCGACACCACCAGCCGTTCCACCCTTCTCCCCCAAAGCATGACCACGGCGACTATCTGTTGCGGCAACATACTTTCCAACTACTCGCCTCAGTTCCAAAATATCCGAGACTTCCTTACTTGTCGCTTCCATGATACCGAGCGCGAATACTCGCCGACGTACAAATGGGTGGCAAGATAGCAGCTCAGCAGCATTCGAAAACGCTCGGGAATGCATGAGATGATCCGGAAGGAATGCCATGGCATACTCCTCCAACTTCACACCCCCAACTAGTTCTTGAACCGCTACTTGACTTTGTTTGAGCGCTTCAACAACGCTGTCCTGATCAAGAGCTTCGCGATCTCCGGCCGCTAATAGAGACAAAATAACCAGTTCGTGTGCAGCTTCTGATGAGATCCCACCCTCGTCGGACTCGCTAGCCTCGTCTACCGAGGGAGCTTTTGACAAGAAAGCCAGTTTATTACCCCACCTCGATGATTTCCTGCCTTTGGTAGCTTTGATCTCTTCTTCAATCTTATCTGAAAAGAAGGTGAACTGGTCGTCCATCGGATAAAAAGAAAACGATGCACGCTGCGCCATTTTTTCAGCTACAGACTTCAACTGGTATTGCGAGAAACAAGAGGAGAGGAGAGCAGAGCAAAGCAGTCAAAAAATGAGCAGAGGTATTCTAAACACTGCATAAAATTCCGAGGCGTCAACTGGAATACATACCGAGTCCAAAATAACAAAGTAGTGTTGCACAACTGGCTTGGCACCATCGTCATTATCGGACCAGTCTGAACCAGATTTTTCCGAGGTATCTAAATTCTTTGACTCGACAGACTTGTCGTCCGAATTTTTGGTTGTCTTGTGTGTCACGCCATGAGCTGCACGTTGAAGTAAGTTCATTTTTTCAAGCATCGTCAAAATGGTTTCTGGTTCAATCCAGTTTCCATTTGACTCTTCTTCTTCAAGGTTAATTACACTCTCGAACACACTCAATACAACCGCTTGAGGAATTCCTTTCCCTGCATGCATCCAATCGTTATCTCGAAAGGCCATTGCAAACCAGACGAAGCACCTTCGAAGTGCTACACGAATCCGGATATCGCTTACGGTAAAAAAGCTTAGATCCACTATTCTCGTGAAAGCATTGACGAAGCTTCGCAGGATTGACGCCTCTTCCAGATTCAGCGTGCACTGGTTGATCAAAGACATCCATATGGGAGATTTCAGATTCCAGTTTCTGTTTCCAAGACGAAGCATGCTACCAACAAGTCGAATTGCAAGAGGTGAGTTTCCACAGCCTTTCACAATCATCCTCGCTTGGTTGAAAACTTTGGAATTTCTACCCCCGTACGGCCGACGCCCAGCAGTAGAAAGCAACAGCTTGACTGCCTCGTGCTCCGAAAGAATGCGGACAAAAACTTCTTGCACGATTCCAGCACCCATTAACGAAGGAGTCCGCGTTGTCATCAAAATACGGTAAGGGCTTCTTTCGTCGTCTTTCTCTCGAGATCCGCGCTGGGGTTGTGCCATAGCAGGAACATCAAAAATGAACCATCTGGCATCTTCAATACGAGCAACATCATCAAGACAAATGAGAACTTTTCTTCTGACAAGCATTCTCCCGAGATCTTCTTTAATACCCTCTAGATCCCCGCCTTGAAACCGTCTCATGGTATCTGCCCTTTCAACAAGGTGATCTCGTCTTGCCTCGTCCCAGGATAAGCGTTCTCCATTGGCTCCACCGTTGTTGAGTCCATCTTCTCTAGACGAGTTGCTGTCGCTGTTATCATCCGAAAAATCGTCATCGTCAGATTCGCTCTTACTAACAAGTTGCTTGTAAAGCTCTCCGTACAGGCGGCGAATATCCTTATCGCTCAGAGGCCCAGCACCAAGTTTCAACCAGGCGATGCCATCAGCAAATCGCTCACGCACTTCTACAGTCTGGATCGCTGCTACTGCCAGTGTCGTCTTTCCGTTGCCTGCTTTGTCGCTATGTCTTGATGTCACCGAAGTAATGATTGTATTGTTCTACATTTTCGGTGAGGAAAAAGAAAAGGATTATACCAGGATTGTTAGAGGAGATATTCGTTGACCTACTGTAGAGGATATACGTTCAAAGAAAATGAAGTCTACGACTTACCATAACTTCTTCGTCGGTATCGCGTGGTCCAGCCCCATTTTGATCCAACAAGCAGCTCACAACTTGTTTCATAAGGCGGTGACGGTGCACGTATTCTGTTGGAAGTTTCGGCACGGAGGCAGGAATGTCTGCTTTTGGCAACCAGTTTGGTTTGAGATCCTGGAGATTACTGTAAGACGATCAAAAACATAAAATCTTCCGTAAGAAATTCTTTTTGCAGCCAAATTATTTCGAGGCTCGCGCGTGTAAACAACAAGACGAGTACACCGTACACCGTAACACACTGGTTCCTCGTTTCGTACCTTTGAATCGAGCCATCTTGACCTTGTATTTTTTCGACTCGCAAACCACGAATGACATCCACTAGTTCATCTTTGGGTGCCATTGGATTTACATCGAGTCTTTGCGATGAATTTCCTTTCAGAGCAAGGCCATTTGGCAGCGCCACGGACCCCTGCGGTTGCTTTGGTGCGATTGGCGCCGTTGCTGCAGAATATCCATCTTCGGCCGATCCAGATGCATCACTGTCCGAATCGCTGCCGTCGCCTCGGCGTCGACGCATTTTCGGAGTGGGAGTAGCACGTCGCGATCTGACTTTTCCTGCCGTTGGAAGCATCTGGCGACCACGACTGATGAGACCTCCACTCAAACCAGAAGCATCAGACGATCCGGAAGCTGTACTTTCCGTGTCACTTTCAGAGTCGGTACCAGTTTCAAAAGCGGCGCGACCGCCGGTCACGGATCCTACTGCTTTTTCAACTTTATCGTTCCATGCTTTCATTCTACCAATGTCTGCAGAATCGTGAGGTTGTACCAATCGGAAAAAGAGGGTGTATTTTCGTTCGCGACGCACCAGCATATCTTCGAGAACTCTGTTACACTTTTTAATCACATCACGAAGGCCTTTAAAGGTAGCATCATCTTTGAGAGCCCCCCGAGTTACAGTGTCCACTGCAACTTCGTCTACAAGAGCCAGTAACTAAGGAAAGAACAAGAGAATAACGACAAAAAGACTGATGGTGTAAGATCTCTGTAATTGTTTGGGGTCTTTGCTGCTGTCGATGGCCTCTACCGAAAAGAAACGAAACGAAACAAAACAATCCATCAAATGCTTACAAAGTCCAAGTTTCCAATGAAATCCCAAAGCACTGTTCTGGCAGCCAGCTCCTCGCGACCCATATCACCATTTTCGTCCGGATTCGGTTTTTGGGGCGTTTCCCCAACGGCAGCATAGGCATCCTTGACACCAATGGCCAACTCGTGAAATAGCTTGAGATTGGTTGGGGCCTTCCGTGGTAGCTTGGAAATAGTACCGGGAGCCTTTTGATTGTAGTATCCATCACTTCGACAAGACGTAACCGCAACTAGCATATCCTTTCGTGTGGAATCTGAAAGTCCCTGAGAATCCTTGCGACTGCGCGATCTCGATCTCGATCGTTCTCGGACCCGTTGAAACATGTTGGGTTTGCCATCCTCGTCTTTGGATTTCTTTCCCTTGACTGAGGAGGAGGATGCAGCAGATGATGCATGATCATCGTCACGATCTCGTCCTCGTCCTGATCTACCTCCGTCGGACGATGACTCGTCCTTATCGGGTTTCTTCGGTTTGGTTTTAGTGATTTTTGTGGTGTCATCCGTCTGTTTTGAAGCCGCAGCGGCATCCTCGCTTCCTTCTTCGCCCTTTTTGCTGGCCTTGCCAAACTTCTTACCAAAAATTCCTTTCTTCTTTTCTTTGGATGACATGCTGCCGAATTTATGTTGTGTTATCGTTTTTACTACTACGTTTGAGTATTCAACGTAACGTGTCAGTCAGTGCTTGCTTGTTGCTTGATAATTTTTATTATTTGGTTGTATCTTGAATCCTACAGTAGTACACTGCAAGCAGCAAGGAACGTAAAAAATGGTACTGCTTCCTTGAGCCTTGAGTTTTAAACTGAGCCGTTTAAGTTTAAATCTTGCTTAAATTTTGCAATCGTCAAAGCTTCTTTCTTGTTACGATGAGATTCAGACACAAGATCTCCTATTTATTATTATTTGAAATTACTCTAGCAGCGTGGTTGTTTGTTTTTGTTCCACGGCTGGCAACCTCCAAAGCTGTGAACAGTTGTAACGGGTAAGCTGTTGTTGGTTGTTGGTTGTGGCGGATGGAGCTTTCTCTGTCCTGATTGCTACAGTAGAGTCCCCTATCTTATCTTATCCTATCCTGTCCTATCTACGAGTACGACTACGAGTACTCGGTTATATACTTTCTATTATGGTACAGTACCAGCTTCAAGATAGTTGGTACAGATCTTGCGTAGTTACCTACTAGAAGTAGTAGTAAACGCTAAGAATAATAAAAATCATCAATCTCCGTTGAGTGTGTTGAGAGAAACTACGAAAACGAGGGCGGGAGGGGGGGGGGGGAGGGGGCAACAGCACTCTACGCGGGAGAGTCATAGTGCCGATAATGTGTATTGTCTATCCGGGTGAGTACCAGTTGCTCGTCCGTCGGTCTGCATAGAAACGACGAGTAATTTACGCCGTGAAGCTACAGCTACTGTAGACCTACTGTAGTAGCCAGTAGCCAATCACGACCAGGCGCAGTAGGTCTCCATTACATCAGTGTAGTTACTACTCCCTACTACTACTACTACTCGGAGTACTAATCGAGTACATAATTGTAGTCGAGTAGGTCTACTACTAGTCTACTCGTGGCTAATAATAATAGCAAGAACGTAGACTGGAAGGATTTTTTCATTTTTGGGGATTACAACATGGCTACACATTCAATGGAGCTGTCTTCACTCAATCTAAATTTTCATTCTGCTGGACATTTGTTGCAGTAGCTGCACATTAAAAAATGAATTCTTCGTGTTTTGCTTCATGTTGTCATTATATACTTGGATTACCAACCGTACGTGTCCTAGAATAATGATTACCTTCTGCTCAATTTATAATATTGCTTCGTCCAAAAAAAGGAAACCCAGCTTAGCTTGGCTTGGCATGAGACTTTCCCTTTGTCTTATTCTGTAGTTCCGAAAGGATACCGGCGCAGGCCAAGGTAATGCCAGACCATCCCACCGTAGAAAGTGAATGTCCTTTGAGAAAAATCGACAAGAGGACAGAGAAAATCTTACGGGTAGTCGTAACAGTCGAGAGTACCAAAGGATCGAAGTTGGCAATGGTATAAAAGATGAACGATTGTCCAACGGCTGAGCAAATGGCAAATTTGATAATTTTGCTGTAAATTTCAGGATTGGCAGTGCAAAAGGCCATTCCACTGGTCAATTCTCCCAACCCCCCGGCAATGACAATGGCTGTGAGACACATAAATAGATTGGTCCAGAACATGAAATCGTAAGGTTTGGGTTTGACACCTGCAGCGGCGGTATCTGTCTTCAAACGCTTTTGAAATCCTGCCGTGACACCGTCCAACACTAACGAGCCGATAATATACACGACACCCATGGTGGAGCTAGGTTCGCCACTTCCTTTCTTCTTTCCCATGGAAACAATCGCAGTACCACCAATAATGGCCGCTACTTGCAAATATTCTCGAAGGGTGTAGGAAGCTCCTCCCAACAAGAGAGAACCAGCCATGACGGGAGCCATCTTTCCGCTCTTGGCGAGAGTGGCGACGGGGAAACTCAATCCATTGGCCAAGGCAAGACTGGTACAGGCCTTGGCCGATACTTGGGCTGCTCCTGAAATTCCAAAATACTTCAATGGGATTCCCTTGGTTGGACCGGTCACTTGCATACCAATAAAACCAATCACGACATTGGCAAGCGCTTCCAAGACTTGCAAGAACCAAGCCTGTTTAAACGTCGCGCCGTCTTCGGCAGCATACCGAAAGACATCTTCTTGGAGAGATCCATAATATAGGAAAGCACCATAAATACCTCCTGCTCCAATGATAAGTTTGACTGCATCGGATAAAGCTGCTTTAGGTTCGGCCATTTTTGATTGTACGGCTCCGGCAGCTGGAATATTCTTGGCTGAGTTGAAACTGTTTTCCGCGCATTTTTTCAATAAAAAGAAAGAAGCCAGATACCAATATAATCAAATTAGATAGAAAAAGGTGGAACGGCGAGGAAATTGAAATATTTATCAAAAATAAGAATCAGACAACCAAATTCCAAGTGAACAAAAACAAACAATCAAACAAACAAACAACATGAAGATTCTGGGAGGAAGCCTTCAGCCAGCCACATCAATTCACAGCGAATAACAGGCAGCCAAAGCAACGCACACTTCGGCAAGCAAAAATAACTTACAGCGCTTCCTTGTTTTCTTCTAGAGAAGACACTGGAGACCGAGGTGATAGGTCTGATTGGACGGGAATTTTGTTGAATTTTGTTCTTGTGACACCTGCTACGGAAGAAACTCGTGAGGCAGCTCGAGCGTTTCTGCTTGAAGGGTTGTTACTATTTTGAACTTTTGCAGATACAAGGAGTGGACGTTGTTGTACTTGTTCACCTAGTAGTAGAAGGAGTAAGGCACACGTGAGGAAACGGTAGGAAAAATTGATGGATAATCCAAACTTCGGCATCTAGGTCAAACTTCTTTCTTATGCTTTTTTTACTTTCTGGGTTCGACAACGATAGGAACACTTTTTTATTACTGACTCTGTAATAGAGTTGGAGTGTCTTTTTAATCGAGTGGACCGGAGAAAGATGTAAATAATAATCGTGTGAAAAGATCTGTTTTCTTTCGACAGTGATTGAATATTGAATGAATCATTTTTTGACACCTTTTACTTTCGATCTTCTGCATGTTGTTTGTTGGTTCGTACCGTACCACCTACAAACAATCGGTTGCATTCTTAGTACCAGGTAACCTGCTGTAATGAGCTTCCACGTTGCAGGAATTTTTAAACAGGTAATAAGCTCAAAAAATAGATTCGGCAAAGCGAAAGATTTTTGTTTGGAAAGGTTACTACTGTAGACGCACATATTTCTTGTTTGTTTCACCATTTATTTTTTCTTCATCGCTTCGGCATCATTATTTTAGTATATATACTATCAATTGACGTGGTGACGAATTAAGAATTGTTCGAGCTGGGTTTCTTTTCACAAACTACTCTATCTAGTAGACGAGTCTACTGCTGCTGCAATAGAAAACATTGCTGCAAACTGCAAACTGGCTTCAGAACACCGTGATTGCTCCTCGAGTACACCACTAGTACAATGGGATCTGGTCAAAGCACGCCTGCTGCTGTGGTACCTGCAGTAAACGACCAAACGGTAAACTCCAATAACACGACACCAACAGCATACAACAAGCTACTTTCCGACAAACCCAAGCCAAAAGCAAAACGGACAGGCATTGATCAAGTCAATCATAAATGCAGAAAAAAGAAGGCTGCTTACGAAAAGTGTGTATCTACCTTTTATCGAGAACAATTTTTGGCCGGCAAGGGTATCAAACAAGAGGAAGAATGCGGTGAATTGTTTGATACCTACCGACAATGTTATTTAAAGCATTTGAAACGAGAATTTTTTGACAAGAAAGACAAGAAACCAAAAGAAGGCAGTGTATTAGCCGAAGAATTAGTGGATGACGAATGACAAAATATTCAGTATGTATTAAGTATTAGGTGGCTAGCTGCCAGCGCAGCAAGTGCCCAGTGGATTGCCTACGGTACTCGTTTCTTGGGGTAAAGATGCCTAGCTGTCGCAGTACAAGGTGCTGGAGAAAGTATGCTCTGCGACACTGGCTCTATACAAGTGATCTTTTTGTTTTGAATCAACAAAACTCTGCTACTCCACACTCCACATAACCTTTTCGAGGGTCCATTGGTCGCTGAAGCGATACATGTATCAGATACAGAAACAAGAATCGCAGACCTTCCGAGGAACATCCCTTGTTTTATTGCTTTTTTGTAGCATCATAAACACGAGACTTTATGCCTGATAATAACAAGCTAGCTTATATTTTCTTTATTTACTTTAGTAATCCTGTGAGGGTTTCCAAGGTTACTCCAGTGCTCGGATCATCGCCAAGTTCTTCTACGACCATATCTGCTTTGGAGAAATCTTCATGGGCTGTGTACGAGCTCTTTGTAACGATGCAGCTAATTCCAGCAGCAACTGCCGCCCCTAAACCTATGGCACTATCTTCGACAATCACGCACTTGGATTTGTCGAGTCCCATTTGATCGACGGCCATGAGGTACACATCTGGAGCGGGCTTTTTTTGTTTCACCATGTCTCCCGCAAAGATTTGAAATTTTTCGGCACGTTCGGGACCCATGAGAGTGTTCACCAGGTTTGTCACGGCCTTTTCACTGCTCGTCGAACAGACTGCCAGCTTGAGTCCAGCCGCAA
>Ga0210025_1003632_pt1 | contig 13834 bp, 14 predicted proteins | sample CryGeyme20150102_FD_183989 | JGI IMG/M metagenome (GOLD analysis project Ga0210025, IMG submission 183989) | Groundwater microbial communities from Crystal Geyser aquifers in Utah, USA - Crystal Geyser metaG 2015-0102 (SPAdes) (version 2) | ecosystem: Environmental > Aquatic > Deep subsurface >...
GTTTAGCAATCACGATTGGCCCTTCAGATAGAGGAGGGAGTTGGATGTCAGTGTAACACAGTAATGATGATATTCCGCCCATATGTCCTTGATAATATATATAGAGGAATAGAATTGTTTGAATTGGATTTAATGGGAGAAAAAATAAACAAACTGCCTTTCCAAAAATAGCTTATTTTGAACTTGTTCATTTAATTTATATCACTCGATATCGTTTTCAAATACCAGCTTTTTTGAGTTATTTTCCTGAAGTAAGCTCCTTCGAAAGTTCGACTCCCACATTTCCTTCTTTTTTCAAAGATTCTTTGCTTTTGTTCTTCAAATATCCACTCATCAAACCTGCGCTCGTCAAAAACATGCCAATGACTGTGATTGTACTAAATTAATTGTCAAAAAGATAGACATCTGCCCAAAAACCCAAAACAACCGAAGCGTAGCCCAAAGGCATCACGAGGGAAGGCGATTTGATGCTATTTGCTAAAAATATCGTATTTTGACTAATATAACTGCTTATGATGACTCCTAGCACAACTCCTGTCAATTTCCATGATAAATCTTTTAGCTATAAGGGGTGAGGGTGCAAGATGGCTAGGATTGAGTTGAGAAAGAGAAAAGCGATATGAGAATAGTGCGCATTGACGAAGGGATGCACTTTTTTTGCCAGACCGTGTATGTAGTGCATATTCATGGCTCTAAAAAAAGCTGAAACAACCATCAATCCAATATAAAACACCTGAGAACCATTTGTTCCTTTTTCATTCTGCCCAAACAAGAATTAAGGTTGAACGATGAACACAACTCCCGTAAAGCTAACTAGTGTTAATGCCAAATTGCCAACATTTAGACTTTGCTTAATATTCCATAGTGTTATACCTTGTTTGCGACAGCCTCAATCAAGAAGATGAAGATGGGGGCCATATTGAACATAGTGGTGACTGTACTGACCGGTAAATATCCAATGCAGTAGAACATGATTGTTGAGGCTGTACCTGCTAGAGCGACCCTAATAGACACATCGCGAAAAGCTATGCTAGATAATAAACTACCTAAAGGCTCAGATATGTATGGATTTTTGTTAATAGCAGGCAACACACAAGCCATGTTAAAGAGAAGCAGACAGACCGATCGGACTATAATGATTTGAAAAGATGTAAGAGTGCTGCTGGCATATTTGATGAAGATTTGCATAAGAGCTAAAGTAGTGTTGCCTCCTAGGGCGTACATATAGGCGATATTCGGATGGGTCTCCCCGATGCTGACAAATTTATTCATTTAGATGAAACGCTAAAATTAGAATGTTGTGAGTCGATTAGATTAAATAGATCAAATATTGGTCAGTTGAATGTTGCAAGTAAACAACAAAAAGTTGTCGTTGATTTTTATGAGCACAAGTCTTGATATACCTGAGATAAATGATGAGTTTTTATCTTATTCGAATGCGTAGAAATCGTAGAGCTGAGTTGTTTGCTGACTACACTGTCGATGAGCTGCTTGAGTACAGGTGTGAGCTCTAGGACAATATGAGATGGTAAATTGACAAAAAGAGCAATTTTTACTAAACTGTCAGTTAAAGCATCTACAGGCTGAGATATGACATGAAAAAGATCTCGCTCGTGATCGAATCTGATCTAAGATGTATTAATGCTGATTAATATAGGAAAAAGCAGGAATAATTGAGAGCAATATTGGGATGTGTCGCTCGAAATTGTCGATAGTTAGAGAGTATTCGAGTATGCGGGTGGATTTTTGATAGCAGAATGCTTAGAGCTTTGAGGAAAAATTAATGGAGAGCCTTGAAAAATGCTGATTTTGCAAATTGTCGACTGAAGCAGGACAATATTGGAGATATCCTTGATATATGGGCTAAATCTTTGAAAAGGATCTGTTTATCGGACAATAAGCTGGGAAATCGAGGTCTGAAGTTGATAATGAAGACGAAATTCGAGTCATTGGAAAGCCTAGCATTGTGCAGCACAAGCCTCACAACTGATGGAATCAAACTCCTTTCTCGAAGCCATCATATTGGTACTTTGGTCGAAGCTGACCTGAGATTCAATAACCTTGAACACCAGATGAGCTTGTTTAGCCTTTCGTTCCAAACTAACTTATTCCTTCATCAGCATTATCATCAGAGCCTCTGCTTTGGAAACACAGCAGTCAAATTGAAAGAATTGATTCCAAAACTATCTCAAGAGGAAATTGTCCTCCTGAAATCCAAATTTTGCCTCCGAAAAATAGCCCTGAAAATATTCACCAGAAACAGCTGACCTTTTAAATGATTTGTACCCTCACTATTTATTTTTCATGTATTTTCTTTATATATCAAATCGAATATTAAAGCATGCAATAGAAAACAGATCAGTTGTGTTGCTCACAAATGTCACTCCAATCATTGATAAAGCTTTCCTCATATACTTTAAAGGTATTGCTATATTATGGTCTAATTTTGCTCTCGTCAACCTTTTTGTAAGTCAGCTGACATTGAAATACTGGCAGTAAAGGCGATTTCATCTCCTTTCTATTCAAAGCTTACCAATCGAATAGATTCTTTGTAAAAAAACTGTGATTTTTTATTTATTTCAAGTCCATGGCTCCGATTCTCGATTCAGGATTCAGTTTGAGCAAAGAGTCTATTAGATCTCGGAGATCGAAGCTAAGATCGTTATTACACCATTTTCTCTTTCTTTCAGAGATTTTGACTTTCTTGATAAATTTATCTTTATCTTTTATGTCATCAAGATCAAAAGGAAGAAAAAAATTTGAAAGTTCATATGCAACAACTCCCAGAGCCCAAAGGTCAACATTTTTACCATGTTCCTCACATGCTACCATTTAAGGAGAATTGTACATAGGAGTACCTATCATTTTCCATGAATTTGAACGCTTTCCTATTTATTGCGAAAGCCCAAAATCAGTTAGCTTGACATAACCATCTTTAAACACAAGCATATTTTCAGGCTTAAGATCGTAGTAGATAATACCTTGAGAATGCAGAACCTCAAGTCCCAGGATAACGCAAGCTAGAATGAATCTAACGGCTGGTTCGCCAATGTGCCTGAATATGTCCTTTCTTCGGCTACCAGGTTTGATGAGACTATAGACATCGCCTTCTTCAGCCCATTCCATCCCGAGATAGTAATAGTGATCGTCTTGAAAGGAAAAATAAAGCCGAGTGATGAAGTTAGAGTTTGTTTCTTTCATGATGTTTTTCTAAAGATTAATGTTCTTGCCTAACTTTTTGGAATGAATTGCACTTTTCTTCATCTGTTTTATTGCGAAAAGCTTGGCATTTTTATCATTTAGCGATCCCTTGACGCATCCCAAAAAAACCTGAGCAAAATGTCCTGACCCAATCAGGTAGCCTATCGTAAAATTCTCAAAAACAAAGGTTTTAGGTGTCTTACTGCTGCTCACACCTGCTTATCCTTTTTCTTTCGCTTACAAATTTTGCAAGTCAGTAGACTCAATATCTTGAAATACAGTTTTCTCTGAACAGTTTTCTATTTTCAATGATCCGTTCTGGAGTGATTTGTTAGGATTCGGTCTTGTCCTGAGCTTGTCTCCATCCTAGGAGACCTCTACTATCTCCATCGTGGGAGGTTGTTCCTGACAGCAAAGGCAATTTATGTTTTGACCCATTATTATTTATCATACCTTTGAAATAAGCCAATAAGCATCATATTTTTTCTGTGAGAAAGTAAAAAGAATAAATTTGAATTGGACATTGCAATACCTTTCTTTCAGTATGATATTGTAGTAATGAAAATATTCTACCTTATGCTTTTCATGGTTTTTTCAGAGCACTCATAAAACCGAAAATCATAAAGAAAATCACTAGCTATAAAGGAGTCATACCAAAAGTATTATAACATAAATCAAAGCAGAATGTTGAACTTTTGAATATTTCTGCGAGCTGTCAGGGAAGAAGGACCATCCGGCATGTTTCTCATCTTGACCACATCGTTCTTCTTCTCACTGAAGAGCTTCTAATTGAGGTCACTTGGATTCTTTCTCTAAACACCCTTACTTTCGAGCCATTCAAATACATTGTTAAGCTTCTAGGGATTCACTTCTCCTTTTTCTGAAGGTTGAGGGGCTATAGAGGTGATCGAATTTTAATTTAACTATGTTTGAGAAGGAACCGGCAAGTAGCCTGGCAATACGCTACTTTTATTCTTGTTTTGAGGAGGAGAGCTGGTCTTGTGGGCAAGAAAATCCATCCCTTTTGATCTAGCTTGACAATAAATATATAGGAAAGGTTTTAATTGAAGCCGATTAATTAACAGGATGGATACTATTTTTGCTTGCCCTTACTTTCATCATTTGTCTTCTTGAGTGATATCGGTATTTGAGCACTGTAAGTTAGATATTTATCGATTTTTTACAAACAAAGATTTTTCTAGATTCAGTTCCTTTTTAAGTCAAAATATGTTTCTAGACTTAAAATTTTAGAAGTTTGTGTGGCGATCCAAACATTTTTCACTTTATTTTGTTCATCTTTTCTGGGAGAGAAGATTTATCAACAAAATGATGATCAGATACATATTTTGAAGGTATCAATTTTGAGCAAAAGAAGTGATCCGCTTGTTTGCCATGATATTATCCTGTATAGTTTGATAAGGTTAAATGTCGGCACTTGAATACTTTGTGCCACAATCTGATCATCACCTGTCACAAATAATAAACTTCGAAATCATTTCAAGCTGGAAAGTCCATCATATTCTGGCAAGAAATTCATAGTTGTGATGTTTTGTGGTGACATTTTTTTATTGAAGCCTTCTCAACATTCAGAGTAAGAGAATGGCTTAATATATTTGAACATGATAAATGATATTGACAATTCATGGGAAGTAAGTACACAATAAGTTATCATTAAACATAGTGGGAAGTGCAGTTCGAGGTCCAGCCTTCAATTGTTAGCTCTCTATCTTCATCTTCGAAGTCGCAAAACTCAGGTTTAATGTGAAGAGGGTCCACCTTCTGGTATTGGAGTTGGTCTTCAAGAATGGGAAGCAAGGGAGAGATCATTTATTTTTTCTAAAGGGCCCCCCAATCGAAACCAGCAAAAAACGGATGAGTTTTGATCCTGTTCCATCCGCTAGCTCCAAGCCGAGTTCTTGGCTCATATTTAAGCAAACTATTGATGAAACTTTTAAGTTCTTAACTCACACTAGGATTATCCCATTGCCTTTATTTTTCACCCTTTATCACATCCTTGACAAATCTCTTCGGATCGTTGATTGAATTCGAACAGAAAGGAAAACTAAGGTTAGCCAATTCGTAAGCAAGTACACCCAAGGCCCATAGATCCACATACCTTCTGCATTCATCACCGAGGGCCATTTCAGGAGCAAAGAACATCATAGTTCCAATTCTGGTGTAATAATGCGAGTATTTTTCAAGTTGCTGCGATAAGCCAAAATCGCTAAGCTTGATGTAGCCATCTTAGAATACCAACAAGTTTTCAGGTTTCATATCGCTATAGACAATATTTTTGCTGTGAAGTTCCTCTAGACCCATAATCACACATCCTAGGATGAACCTTATCGCCTCTTCGCCAGCTTCCAAAAACAATTCCCTCCTGGAACTGCTAGGTCTGATGAAGCTGAAAACATCTCCTCCTTGAGCCCACTCCATAGCAATGTAGTAAAAATTATTGTCCCTGAAGCTATAATGTGACCTAGCAATAAAGTTGCACTTGAGTTCTTTCATGATTCTCTTTTAGAGAAGTATGTTGTCAACAAGGTTCTTCTGATGAATTTTTGCCTTTGCCATTTGTTTTATAGCATACATTCTGGACTATCCTTGACATTTGCCTTCCATCTTGCCCAGATAAACTTTTCCAAAACCACCACTTCCAAGCACGTGATTGATGGTGAAGCTGTCTAGGCAAGTTTTCAGCTCTCCCCTGCTTCTGTCCTCGGTCTCAAGGTGAGAAACTGACCCTCGACGAAATTTAGAGTCTGAATAGAAATAGGAGTTACCTTGAGTGCTGAGGGTGTTTGTTCTTCCTTTCATTTTGAAGGCATGATTAGGAACACAATCCGGAGAAAAAACTTGAGTACGAGGGCTGTTGACACCTTTGTCTTTTCTCTCAGAAAACTGCTTCGTTTTTTGAAAGTTATGACGCTTCATGGTTGGTGAACGAGGTGCACTATCAAGATAAGCTGATTTGGGTGCAATACAAGCACAAGGTCCCTTTTGTCCCATTTTTTTATTGCTCTTTGGGAATATAATTAAGATTATGAAAAGAACATAAACTATTTCCACTTATGAATGATGGCCCTCACAATGTTTTATAATTATAGTAATCGTTTTCCTGCTATGCTTCTCCCTACTAGGAGATGAGAGACTGCCGTTGATGATTTTAGTCGCATTCATTTAAGACTAACTCTGGCTAATATATGTACCAAAATAACTCATAACATGCCAACTTAATAAGGTAGATATTGAAAACATTCAAATAACTTCACAGGAGCATTATGTGGCAACAAATCGATATTAATCGAGTCATCAAGCCTTCGTTACCTGATTGGGGTGCATATAATTGGATTGAGATCTATGATGAACCTGAAACCATCGTTAATGATATATAATGGGTCTAATACGACTGCGTATGAAGTCAATTAGACAAAAAGAACCTTTTTGAAACGATTTAGTAGACTTCATGGTGTATGTTTAGATATAGGCGAATTTGCTAAAATAAAATACGGACTGAGTTCCACTCACCTTGATAAGAACAACGACTTATCAATCTGCTCCAACTAAAGTCTATCAAAAACTCATAAAAAAATACAAACTAGGACACCAATAAAAGTTAAAGTCATTACTTATCATCTCTGTCATTTATCGAATAAAACAAAATTATCACAGCCATCCTTGAGGATTATTTATCCTTATTCATGGTGGGTTCATAGTGTTGTAAAGAAGGAAAATGTTGAAAAAAAGGGCTAAGACGCATTCTCACTAAATTGATTGTAGATTTGTATGAAATGTTCATGTGGCACATAGAGAGAGGTAGAAATTAATAATTGACGATATAATCGACTGTCAACACATTCTGAATTACAACTCGCATGTCATCAATCATTAACTATTCTATCTTACATATTCATCATTATGTATTCCATTAACACATTACAATCACTTGAAACCTCCCTTTATCACCTTAACTATGTTAGGTTGATGGGGAGATGAGCCTTTCTTATCTTTCATCTCTTCAAATTTCCTGAAACTCTACTCCACTCCCATTTTCAAATTTTTCGTCCCTCGTTCCTCAAGCCTATCTTCCTCATTGTACTGTTCTAACTATCTGTTCTGGTCCTACAATTACTTGATCTTTTCTTTTTGAATTCGAACCATGATATCTTTTTCCTCTAGATTTTTTTTAAGGAATATGTTGTCGACCTTATATCGTTGTTGGACCACCACCAAATCGTAATAGGCATGGGTGAGCTGACATATGTTGTTTTATAGTTGAACCAATTTTTTTTGCATATTCTTCTCATATTTGCTCATATTTTATTCAGCTTTTTTACGCTTTTCTTTTTAATTTTCGTAATCTGCAAGGAGTCTTTCGTGCTATTCGCTTTTCTTGAGTTTCAGGTCAGCTTGAGAAGATATAAAAGTCAGCACTCTCTAGTCGTCAGTGATCTTTTCAAGTTACTTGATTAGTTCTTCTGTGGATAATTTGCTGCTGTTCAATGACTCTTAGTTGCTGTTTTGGCTTCCTCCTTTAATATGGACATCTTTGAGTTCTTTTGTCCTGAGAGTGAGCTCGAATTTCATGTTTTCGAGTTATTTTTCAAGCTCATCTTTATCATTGGACATCTGGTCGCATTTTGTCTTCAAAGAGTTGATTTGCTCCTCCTGAACTAAGTGCAGATTTTTCTCCATTTCAAGTTGGCGTTGGAGTTCAGCAAGATACTCATTGTCATTCTAGTCAATAGCTTGTACGTTGTTGGTTGATTCAAATTCAGGAATAGACTTTTGCTTCAAGTCAGTAAGTATATAGTTCTTGAGAAATTCAATGTATTTGTTCTTTGATTCGAGATCTTTCTCAGCTCGATCAAGAAGTGTCAGCAGTTAGGGAACAGTAAGTTCTTTATTGATCTTTGGTGTATTTTTAATCTTTTTGGCAGAAATACCAAACCTTAACGATGATATCGTCTCAGCCATGTTGTTGGGATGCGGTGAGCATGTGACAATCAGACTAGTTTTAGAGTTACCACCCAATGACTCCTGTAGTACTCTTGTCAGCTTGCTTTCTCTATAGGGAATATGAGTAGATTTGCCGTCAGTAAGGGAGTTGATAACCTTGCCTAAAGTTGTGAGAGATGCATTGATTTTCTTGGCTTAATCTAGTACTTTACCTTCAGCTCCTGTCTTTGATATTTTTTCACTACCGGCCAAGTCAACAAGATACAATTTGCCTGTTTTGGCACTGAGATCAGCTGTGTTGTCTTGACTGACTGTTAGGATGAATATCATATGTGAGCGAGAAGATCTTTCGTTCATGTTGGTGGATGCAACACTACGATAATTTTGAGCAATTGAAATCAGCTGGTATACTTCGTCAGGTGACGAAATGTACTTTTCAGTTAGATCCTCAATAAATATTCCCCGTTTTTTGTCAGATCTGATCTTTAAATCATTTTTGTTGGGATCCAGCAAATCTTTTAGCTTCTCCATGTACAGCTCAGTCAATGAAACCTTTATTCTGAACTCGATGTTTTCATAGGCTTTGGCGATTGAGTTAAAAACATGCTTAACCATTCTGGGAATAATACCTGAATTTTAAGTCAGTGATTCTCCAACTTAGCCTTACATTGTATGGGTTTTTCCTGAGGCAGTTTGGCCGTAGGCGAAGATTGTGCCATTGAAGCCTTAAATGATGCTGTCTATGATTGTTGCAGCTGAGTAGTTGTAGACTTCCTATTGAGTGGATTCAGTATCGAATACTTTATCAAAGCTGAATTTAAGTGGTTCCTTTGAATCTTTTTGATCGCGGTCACGAATTTGTACAGTCTTATCGTCCAACAATTGATGGCAATGTGAAGCACCAAGGGCTTTTTCCCTTTAGTTCAGAGGTCTGAATCTGCATACGACTTTCACATTGGCTGCTGCTACTCCCTGATTGTTTTTCTCGAGGGTTGTCATCCTTCCAATTATTTAAATTAAGTTATATACAGGTCAACTCTAGGCAGTAAGAATATAAAATCATTTCTCGAAAGTCTTGAACAAGTCTTTAGGCTCGCTTCTATTAGGTTCCTAACCTGTATAATTCATCATGGCTAGAAATGCCTTACGGGATAGAGCAGGATTGATTCGGCTTTTATTGCTGCGAATCACTGCAGTATCACTTTGTTGAGCTTTCATGAACCAGTGGCTATGAAAAATTCTTTGTTTCTTGCTTGAATTAATACAAAAATACTCAGGATAGCTAAGATTCAGTTTTTCGACTTTGGCTAGAAGGCAGCCAGCCAGAGGACTCTAATCCTCAATAAAATTTCCGTCTATGTTATATCACAAAGATACATAAGTTAAGTTAAACTAGCTGCGGGAAGTATGTTCTCGTCATTGACTTCAGGCATATGATTTTGTTATGGTCTGACTAGCGTATTGAGTACTCAGATACAACTTTTCCAAAAGAGGAGCATCCAATGCTGCAAGCATCTCGATAGAAGAGATATTATTATCTCCTAGGTACAAAGCTTTGAGCTGGGGATAGCGAGGTACGGATATTTCTTTGATAATCGCCGCCTTTTTGTTGAGGTCTATATTAAACAACTAATGCTACCTAGCCAAAGAACGCTCATTTTTGCTTCTTCTAACAGTTCGAAGAGCATTTTCCCATAAAGATCTCGATACTCTCTATCTCCTGACTTCATACTCACAACATACCTAATTTCCATTCCTGACAGTGCACTATTTTGCGAAGAGCTGGTGTCAGGATATGCATAAGCGTGCTTTATTTGACTGTTTATTTGACTATATATGTGCTCGTGGCTCTTTCTCTTTCTGGGTGTCCGTTCTCCATGTAGTTTATTATTTAGTTTTGGTGCGTTTAGGCCTATTTAATATTGGATTTGATATGAGCGATGCTGTTTGATATGATAAAAATAATTGACATGAATAGAACCATCATTCTATGTTCAGAATTTACTTTCGTAGGTGGTGGTTGTTTATTTTTATCTGAGGGCGCTGACCAGACTATTGAGATTTTTCTCGTATATTGGATAGTACCTATCGAAACATTTCCCTAAACATCCTTTTTCATAATTAGAAAGTCGATCTTCGACTGACGGCTTCACGCATTTGTTTTAGCATACTTTTGTAGCATTCACTAAAATTTGTTTCATGGAGCTCTCGAAGTTCTCTCGACTTTGGCCGTGGCTGTGATTGTGGTTATGGGTGTGAACGTGACCTGACATTTATTAATCACAAATAAATATAGATTTCAATAATATAGTCAAAGGAGGGTTTTTGACATATTCTGTGGAGTAGCTTTAAAGGATCGAGGAGCCTTATTTTTATCCTAAGGTTGATAAAATATTTTTTTGAATGGGCACAGATCCTTAAATTTGTGCTAAAGCTCGAAAAAAGATGAGCCATCCCTAAAAAGATGAGTGGAAGTCTGAAGAAGCTATTCACAGTGAATTCAACTATATTTCTTCTTAATTTCACAATTATTCCGCCCACTTTCAACTATTTGAGAAAAGATATTTATCAAACTAAAGTATACTGACCACAAAGTCTAAAAAAATAGGAAATAATTATTGAGGAGATTAAAAAATAACTAGAAAGTGCAAGATTGTTAAGAATATCAATTTCTTTGAATATCGGTCAATTGTTCTCTCAATCTTTTAATCAGCTATCCAATCTGACTCTCCATCATCATCTATTTTTGCCACTCACTGCATAATCTAGCGGCCTCTTCGCAGTGACGCTTTCTTGTCTGCTCCAGGGAGAGGATCTGATAGTTCAAACTTGTTATAGGATCGGGAGAATAAGAAAAAGGACTTGGATGAGAGCTAGATGAATTTGAGGCTAAATACATGAAATTTTGGAGTGAGTTGAAAGAAGCAAAAGGAGAAGCAGCTGATCTGAAAGGATTTTGAAGACCAATATTATTCTGATCTTTTAACTCTCTTGGCTGTTGATCTTTAGGGATGAACCTTTGAGCTTCATTCATCACAAAAGACGATGTCTCTCTTCTGATAGCATCAGGGCTAATCAATTTATCTGAGTAGGCATGCTCCTTAAATTCCTATTCAACCCTGTCAAATGACTCCTTTCTCTCAGATTTGACTTGAGGCTCGTAGCTCGAGCTAACTTCTTTGCATTCTTCTTTAGAAAAAATGTATCTGTTTTCAGCAATGATTTTTGGAGAATTATAGAATATTTTCTAGTCAAAGTTCAGATTCTCATATTTTTGATCTTTGAAATTTTTAAACAAGGAGCTTGGAGACCCTTGATCGAACCTCAATGTTTTTTCCTTTTATTGTTGTACGTTCATCACCTATTCCTGCTATTCCTCTTCATCAGAATAGTCTCCTCTTGTCCTTTTGTTGTCTTTTTCATCTTTTTTCGGAAGGCATTCAAATTTTTCATCTTCAAGGGGTTAGTTACCATTTTATTTTTGAAGACCTTCTCCTTAGACTTTCTCAGGCTATCTGATTTCCTGCTGTCGAAACATGTATTTAAGTTTTCCATCTTTCTTAGCCCTGCTAGCAGGGACCCGAATGTATTTGTCTCTATTCTCAAGGAGAGTTTTTATCAGAACTGCATATTTTTCCTTGTGTTACTCGTAAATACTAGGCTCATACTTTTCCCTCACACCTGCAATTATATCGGCTATGTTCTTCCGATGATACTCCATTTTCTGGTGGTGGCTGCGGCATTGACTCGGATTTCGAGTGATGATCATGTCAGCCATCATTTCGTATATTCTGGCGTTTTTGACTTCCTCTTCATTTTTAAGTAGCCTTTGGAAGAATTCCAGAAAGACAGTGTACTTAAGACGCTACTTTTAGTTCCAGTGTCCATCTCGATTGTATTTGGAGAATTTCCTGAAAGGAGGTTGGGAAATTCTAAAAGGGAGTATTTTAGGTACAGAGTAGCCTCCAAAGACTTAGGCCTCATAATCTTGGCCTTTTTCGTTTGTCATATTTCAAACGCAATAAATAATTATACAGTAAGAACCTCCAGGGTGTTTTTCAACACACCACAGAAGCCTTGCTTACCTTATCTTTTTCCTAACGACAAAACTTTCACCTCGCTTGCTCATACATGTCCTCGTTTCTCCAAGCCTCATTGGTTGCTTAGAGAACCAATATCGTAAAGAAGAAAGATGGTTATATCATAAGCATAAGATAAACAAAATGAAAATAGCGACCTTCGACCCGACCATCGCTTCAAGCTTTAGTTTTTGTATTCAAACTTGATCAATACTGAAATCACTACAAAGGCACTTATTGATCTTGATATATTAAAAATATGGAGTTTCTTTATTACTCATGATTTGCTCATAGATTTTGCCCTGAGCAATGTTCTTTTGATGCCTTTGGAAGAATTTATTCTATAGAATCGCTTCTTTATTGCGTGTGACCTTTTATTTTCAACACAAGTAATATATCTAATTAGAAAAATCTCACGAAAAAAGGAATTAATAACAGAATCTTTATTGATAAGAGGTACCATGCCGATAAATTGGCATAATCTACCTCTGTTTTCTTTTAATTTACCAAAATAAAGTAAAAAGAACATATTTCGATCGGGAGAGTCGTCAAGATTATTCTTTGGTCAAAGAAAATTTATCAGCTTCCCGATAGGTTTCCTATATTCTATTCTCAGCGTTTTTCTATTTGGTTTTATCAATAATGGCCATAGGCTCATCTTTGTAGGTTTTCTAGGACCGTATTGGGAAATAGGATAGTCTGGTTCCATTAACAATCATGCATATAGTCATTTTGGACACCAACCTTTCTATCATAATGTATCAGGCAAAACTTTTAAAATAAAAGAGTCGTTGAAAGGGGCTAGTTTTATTGAGAACGGAAGACCTCCATAGGATAATTGTTGACACATTTAAAGAGCCTATGAACATTTTTTGGCAGGCACAAATTCAACGACCTTCAATGCGTAGCCGCTGAGATTGAAGTCACCAGGTTTTCCCAATATAATGATCAAAATTATCAAGTGAGGAACGGTAAAGGATCTCAGAATCGTCTCATTTTAATACTAAGTTCTCTCCTGTTTTTTTTGTACTGAATAAAATTCATGAGTCCTGTTTTGGGAGGTCCATAGCCTCCTTGCGAATACTAGCTGATGGCTCGGGACTCTTTATTCTTGTTTGAACAGACAGTCCCCTAACTTCTCAGTCTATCTCTTACCTGTGAGTCATAAGGAGTTGTTCTAAGTGATGGATTATTCTGCTATTTCAGTTGATTTATTTTATTCTTGAGAAGGAGAAGATGCTCCTGATCCAATGTCGGTAGATTATTTTATTTTTACTCATGCCACAGAGGTGCCTTGTTGTGGATCATATTTTTGATCTATTGCATAGCGATGTTGCTTTGTTGGCTAGTGTTCGTCTTGGTTCGTTGGAGAGGAACTCTAATGGCAGGAGAGTGCCCCTTGAGATGCGGTTGACTGTTTATTCTCTGTTCGAATGTCAGATACTGGTGGATATATGGAGATTTGATTTTTCGACTGAAGTAGCTAGTTTGTGTATTCTGAGATCGAGTGTCCATCATCTATCTTATTGTTAACTTTAACGAATATATATTTGCAATAAACAATATAGGGGTTGGGGTTGGGGTTGGGGTTGGGG
>Ga0210025_1003635_pt1 | contig 13827 bp, 10 predicted proteins | sample CryGeyme20150102_FD_183989 | JGI IMG/M metagenome (GOLD analysis project Ga0210025, IMG submission 183989) | Groundwater microbial communities from Crystal Geyser aquifers in Utah, USA - Crystal Geyser metaG 2015-0102 (SPAdes) (version 2) | ecosystem: Environmental > Aquatic > Deep subsurface >...
TTGAAACTACTCCGCGCCAACCAGCGTGAGCTAAAGCTATTATTTTTTTGTTTTTATCATAAAAATAAATCGGTAAACAATCGGCGACGGTAATAGCAAGTAAATATTTGCTTTGATTCGTTATTAAAGCATCGCAATCTGGAATTGATTGAGTTTCATTTATATCATCAACGATAACTACTCTATTTCTATGAACTAAGCCGGCTGAAACGATAATTTTATGATCTAAATTTTGATTTTTAAAAAACAAAAGACGATTCTCCAAAGAATTTTTCATCGAAGCATCTTTTTTATCTGATATGCCTATATATAAGTTTTTGTTATTAGTAAAATTCATGAAATTATTATATCGCTTCATCCGTGCCAACAATCTGAAGATTGGGATATTTTTTTCTCATTCTCTTAATCCATAATTCAAGTTCTTTTTGTGAAGAAAGGCGAACTATAGCGATTAAAAATAAAGACCCGGTCGTCGCGCTGATGGTTTCTGGGTCATATACATCTACGGCGTGGCCAGTAATAATTAAGCCATCAGCTCCTAAAGCATCGCAAGTTCTAATTATAGTACCAAGATTACCAGGATTTGAAGGTCTATCAAAAACAACAACTAATAAATTCTTATTGTCATTAATTTTATTAATATCATCAGACTTGTAATAAAATTTCTTTATCCTAACTATAAATCATTTCCGGAATATGACAAATTGAAACTTTTGTTAATTAAGGGAAAATCAGGCACTATATTATCAAAGCCTGCCTGTCCCAATACCGCCCAATTAACAAACGATGGATCACGAGGGACAACACGACTAATATCCCCGTTTGCATCGGTAGTGACAAAATAAACAATTTCTCCTCGCCAACCTTCAACTATACTTATTGAAAAAGTATTTTTTGCAAAAACAATTTTATGATTTGGAATATTAATATCGCCTTTTGGTAATTTTTCCAAAGCATCTATTATAATCTTAATTGACGCATATGCTTCTTTAGCTCGAACATGGAATCGCGCATAAACATCCCCTTCTAACTCGGTGACAATTTCACCAAGAAAAAGTTCACCATAAGCTGCATATGGATAATCAATACGCGCATCTTTTACTATACCAACAGCTTTTCCGGCAACTCCGGTTACATCATGTCTTTGAGCAGTCGCTAATGACAGCATGCCAGTGCCTTTAAGACGATTTAAAAGCGAAGCACTATTCTCGGCAACTTGCATAACTTCAGTAAAATCTTGGTTTATATCTTTTAATTCCACGCTTAACTTATTTTTTTCTACATCAGTAATATCTTTTATTACTCCACCAATTATATTTACACCCCGCAAGAATCTACTATCGGTAAGTCTTTCGTTTATTTGCATAAGCATTTCTCGCAATCGAGAGCCTTGGGCTCCGCCAAAATTAAAGCCAGTATCCATCATAATCGCCCCGATATCGCCAAAATGGTTGGCTAATCGTTCCAGCTCAGCATAAATAACCCGCAAATATAGCGCCCGCACCGGCACAACAGTATTATTTAATTTTTCCAAGGCCTGGCAAAAAGCCAGTGAATGGCTGAAGGAGCTGTCGCCGGAAATTTTTTCTGATAAATTTATTTTGTCATCAATAGAAAATGTTTCAAATAGTTTTTCACTACCCTTATGTGTATAACCAAGACGCGGCTCAAGATAGACAATACTTTCTCCAGCAACGCTAAAGCGAAAATGTCCCGGCTCAATGATTCCGGCATGAATTGGTCCAACAGGTATTTCATATATTCCTTCGCCTTCTATCTTTTGAAATTGATATTTTCCCCGTGCTTCTTGGGGATGCATATTCCAGGCAAAATCTTTTCGCAAAGGAAAAACATCAACTGGCCAATTTTCATGCAAAATAATCGGTCGCGCATCAAGATGTCCGGTTGGATTTAAACCAAAAAAAGTCTTGATTTTCTTTTCATAACTCCAAGTGCTATGAATAATATTAGACAGAGAAGGAAATTCGGTAGTATTTTTCAGTTCGAGAAAAGGAACAATAAATACATTTTCTTTGGGATAAGCAAAGATATACCAAACCTTAAAACAACCATGTTCCGTTCTTTCATCAGTGGCGGTAATAAGCTTTAGTGAAAGATTTTTATTGGCGTACAACTTTCTAACCACCACGACTATGTCCGAAGTAGATACCGCAAAAGAAGCAATATTATCATGCCAATCAACTTTTGCGTTCTCATGAATATAAGACCTAATTTTTTCTTTAATCATATTATTTATAAATTACAGACGCATCATTTATTAAAACTGATAAAAATGACGGGATATAGAAGCTTAAAATAATAATAATAGCTAACAATAATATTGGTGGAAAAATCAACCAAACATTATTTTCACCAACTTCAATATCTTTCGGTTTTTCTCCAAAAAACATTGCTAATACGTGCTTTAAAAAACCCGCAAAGACAAGTAGCGTAAAAAATAAGGCAATGATGCTAATAAGCGGATATTCCTTAATACCGGCAGAAAGAATTTGCATTTTAGTTAAAAATATCCCAAATGGAGGCACTCCTGTCACAACTAAAAAGCCCACAATAAAGAGTGTGCTGGTAATTGGAGCGATATTCACGGCCCCTTTAATGTTGGCAATTTTTGCTGAACTATATTTTAGCAATAAATTTCCGGCAGAAAAAAACATAGCTCCCTTTACTAGCGAATGATAAATTAAGTGCAAAATAGCCGCCAAAACGCCCAGACCGCCAAATCCAAACCCCAGAGCCATCACTCCGGCATTCTCAATACTTGAATAAGCTAACAATCTTTTATAATTTCGAGTATTAATCATTATTAGTGCGGCGATAATAATAGATAACAATCCGAATGCAATTAATAAATGTTGGCTAAAACTCTGACCGACAGCCACGTCGGTTATTCTTTTGAATTTCAAAATAATTATAAAGGCAATCGGTAACAGTGCTCCCGACAAAAGGGCCCCGATTGGATTAGGCGCTTTACTGTAAGCATCTGGCTTCCAGGCGTGCATAGGAGCCAGACCAACCTTGGTTCCATAACCAATTAAAACAAAAACAAAAGCAATCTTAGCAATTAATGGATTTAATTGCGAGGCGCTACTTAATAGCAACTGCCAATCAATAAGCCCGCTTTCATCTGGTAATTTAACTGCAGTAAAATACAACATCGTTCCTAAAAAACCTAACAACAAACCGACTGAATTAATAATTAAATATTTCCAAGCCCCTTCAATAGCTGAAGGCTTATTATAAAAACTAATCAAAAAAGCCGTAGATAATGTTGTTGCTTCAATAGAAATCCAAGCAAAAATAGGATTATTAGCACCGATAGCTAAAATCATCACCAACAAAAAAATATTTAACAAAGTAAAATATTGCCGTACCCGAGTAAAACCGATAATATTTTTGGCCGTTTCTTGACGCAAATAAGCTATTGAATAAATTACAGCTGTTAGATTTATAAAGCTAATCACGAGCAAAATAATCGCCGCCAATGAATCAATAGAAAAAAAACTAAACGGGGAATAATTACCAACAATTGAGACTTTCAAAGCAATTATGCCAGACTCAAACAAAAACACCAAGGCTGTTAAGATAGAAAAAAATTCAAAAACACCTCTTCGCTTAACAAAAATGCTTATCGCGATCGTAATTATAACGCTTGTAAATATAAATAAAATTTCCATAGCTCTTAATCTTTTAAATTATTCATAGAAGATACATTAAGTGTTCCAAAATGCTTTAAAATCATTGACATAAATATAGTTGCAATCAAAATCCAAATTCCTATATTAAATATAATTCCGATTTGCAATGCTGGATTCTGTTCCAGCCCCGCAAAAACAACAAAAGCAACGATACTATTCTCCAAAGACAATACACCTAAAATCTGCGAAAGAGCCCCCTTGCGATTAATAATCAAAAGCAGTGAAAGAAATATTGCGGAAAGAGCTAAGGAGAGCGAGTCTTGATTGGCCGGGACGATATTGGTCAATGGAGAAAATTTTTGATAATGAGCAATAAAAGTTAAAATAGCAATAATAATAATCGTTAAGGGGGTATTAAGATAGGTACTAACGGAAAAAGCTAAGGCATTTTTCTTTATCAAACGAATAAAAAATAATGGCGCTAAAATAACTTTCACAATCAATACCAAGAAGACAACCAAAAGAATAGTTAAATTATTTGTTTCAAAAAAAGAATTCAAAAAAAATAACATAATAATGAGCGACTGAAGGCTATAAGCGATTGATGCCAAAAAATTTTTTCTGGAAAGATGTAAAAAAATAATCGTCAAAAACATTATTCCAAGCAAAAATTGTAAAAATATTTGATTCATAATCAACGAATAAGGCCAATGGCAATGGCATTAAGAATAAAAGAAATTAATAAAAGGTCGGGTAAACGGAAAAAACGAAACTTAGCCATACTTGATTCCAATAAAGTAATAAACAAAACACCTAAAAATATTTTTATCATAAAAATAATAATTCCCGCGCTAATTGTGATTATTCCCGCGGTGTGAGCCAAGCCAATTGGAAAAAACAAATTTACACTCAAAGCCAAAAAAATAAATAATTTATTAAAAGTCGCCCATTCCATCAAGGCTAATTTTTTGCCGGAATATTCTAAAATCATCGCCTCATGAATCATCGTCAATTCTAAGTGAGTAGCAGGATTATCAAAGGGGAATCTAGCTGTTTCAGCTAATAACACCACCAAAAAACCGCCAAATGCCAGAAGCGTCGGAAGTAAATATCTTCCATGTACAAATATATCAGCATTAACAATGGTAAAAATATTAGTTGTCCCATTTATCAAAGCGACCGTTAAAAATGAAAAAATAAAACCACCTTCAGCCAAAGCGGACAAAGTCATTTCACGGCTAGAGCCAAATCCGCCAAAAGCGCTACCAACATCAAGCCCTCCCAGAGCTAGAAAAAAAGTACCAATAGCCAACGCATAAACAATAAGCAACATATCACCAGTCAAAGTATTAGTCAAAAAAGAAGTAAAAAAAGGAATGCTTGTGCCTATCACCAAGGTAATTGAAAAAACAATCAAAGGAGCGACACGAAAAATCCAAGAAGCATCTCGACTAATTATCTCATCTTTGTGTAAAAGTTTCCAAAGATCACGATATGGTTGAAAAATGCTCGCCCCTTTTCTGTTTTGCAGTCTGGCTTTTATTTTATTGATAACACCAACACAAAGTGGCGACACAAGCGGAGTTAGGATGATTTGAATTGCCCAAATTATAATTATCATAAAACTTATAATATTGAAAATAAAGAAACAAGCAGCGCTATTAAAATATATAAAACATAAATATTAGTATTACCACTTTGAATATTTTTTACTCTCAACGACAAGCCGGTAATCATTGTCGTTATGGGTTGATAAAGATAAGACTTATAAACATCACCCACCCCCAATGACACTGTTCTAGTTTTTGGTAAGTATCTTGATTCGGAATCGCTATAATCAATAGTATGCTGAATGCTTGGTTTTAATATGCCTTTAAAAATGAGGATGATAGAACGAGCAAATCCAGTGGAGGTTATCTCCATACGCGGAGTCAAATCGGTTCCACAATTCCAAGTAGCACCAATTTTTATTTTTTGCCGTCTATTGATTATTAAGTTAATAATAACAGTAACAAATATCAAAGCGACAACTAAAGACAATAAAAAGGTCAAGCTTGAGACAGAAGCAAAACCATTTTTTATCATCATACTTTGATTATTAGGTGCTAAAATAGTTTCTGGAATCTTTTTAAGCATGTCAAAGCTTCGCCCTATTTTTTCCAGCAAAGACACTGTCTGACTAGAAAAAATTCCAAACAAAAACGATAACATTGCCAAAGCACCCATGCCAATCAACATTGATCGTGGCGACTCTTTGGCATGCGCCACCTCCATACTTCTAGGACGAGCCAAAAATATCGAGCCGAAAGCCTTTACAAAACAAGCCAAGGCCAAGCCACCGGTAAAAGCCAACACACTAACAGCTAATATAAATAACCATCGAATTGAGGAACCCAACATCGCAATTCCCTGAAATAAAGCCTGATATGTTAGCCATTCACTAAAAAATCCATTGAACGGTGGTAAAGCCGAAATTGCCATTGAACCAATCAAAAAAAAGAAAGCAGTTTGTGGCATATATTTAATCAATCCGCCGTATTCTTCCATGTTGCGCGTATGCATTTGATTAATAACCGATCCAGCCCCCAAAAAAAGCAAAGATTTAAAAATAGCATGATTTAAAGTGTGAAAAAGAGCCGCCACTAAACTCAAGAGTACCAAGGCAGGCATACCCAATGAAGAAAAAATAAGCGCGCTGCCTAGTCCAAGCAGAATAATGCCGATATTTTCAATACTATGATAAGCCAATAATCTTTTAATATCATGTTCCGTTAGAGCATATAAAACACCTAATAAAGAAGAGGTCATCCCAATAATCAAAACAACAACGCCCCACCAAATTGGAATTGGCTGAAGAATATCTAAAAATAATCTAATCATCATAAAAATTCCTGTTTTGATCATTACCCCAGACATTAAGGCCGAGATATGTGAAGGCGCCGCTGGATGAGCAGCTGGTAACCAAGTATGTAGAGGAATAATACCGGCTTTAAAACCAAAGCCAATCAGGGCTGCAAAAAATATAATATTTTTTACTCCAATCGGAAGCAGTCCAACCCCACTTTTGATTGTGGCAAAATCAAACGAACCAATAAACTTATAAAGTAATAAAAAAGCCACCGTAATGAAAGCGGTGCCAATGTAAGTCATAACTAAATATAAAAATCCGGCTTTTATATTTTCTTGATTATTGCGGTCATATATAACCCCAAAAAATGAAGCCACTGACATAATTTCCCAGCCGATCAAAAAGAAAATTCCATTGGACGCTGTCAAAACTAAAAGTATGCCCAAAATAAAAAAATTATAAAAAAATCCCAAGTCTCCAATGTTATATTTTTGGTAATAATGTCTAACATAACCGATAGCATATACAGAAGTAAAAAGCGCGATTAAGGAAATAACAAAAATAAAAAAAGCGGACAATAAATCAATATTAAAAGAGAGGGAAAGCAAAGAGAGGGGAGCGTTGTCAATCACAAAAACTAAGGTGTGTTCGGAAATAATTATTGCCACGGAGAAAAGCAATCCCCATAAAGAACCGGCGATGGCAAAAAAACTACTCCAGATATTTGCCGCGCTATCGTCTTTTCTTAACAGCAAAGAACCAATCGCGCCAACAAAAAAAAGCGAGAGTAGAATAAAAAAACTTATTGGCATTGTAATAGTTCCTAACATATTATTTTAGTGTAACTGATTACTTTAGTGTAACTGACTTTTTATCTAAATTTTCAAGAATATTAAGCAAGGAAAACAATATTTTTTTTGGCGTCGGTGGATTTCCGGAAATTTGATAATTTACTGGTAAAATAGCATTAACCCCACCCAAAACAGTATAAGAACCTTTAAAAAGACCTCCGTCAATTGCATCATCTCCCACTGCCACGACAATTTTTGGTTCCGGCGTTGCTTCATAGGCGTGCTTGACCGCTTTCGCCATATTACGCGTTACCGGTCCCGTCACCAAGAGCATGTCAGCGTGCCGTGGCGAAGCTACAAAATGAATTCCAAATCGCTCAATATCATAAAAAGAATTAGACAAAGCGACTAATTCTTGCTCACAAGCGTTATCCGAACCAGCATCAATTTGCCGAACCGCCAAAGAACCACGAAACAATTTTTTTACTTTATTTTCTATTTTTTTACCAACAATAGTAATTTCCGCTTGATCAAAGTCCTTGTTTTGTGAAGCAATTATATTGCTGGGAGTTTTAAATATTTTTAAAAAAAGTTTGAACATAGTTTTATTTCATTAAATCATCAAGCGAAACGCCGAGAGCGTCTGCTATCTTTTTAACTGTACTAATTGTGGGGTTTAGAGTAGAGCTAGCCTCAATCTTGGCGATTGTATGAAAAGCCAAATCTGCTTTTTTCGAAAGAACATCTTGAGAAATACCGAGCTTATTGCGGTATTTTCTTATATTTTCCCCAATTATAGATTTTTCTTTTGACATATTAGTATAGTCTTACTATTACAATTATATAGTACTAAAATTATCAATTATTAATAGTTAGTATATTGAATTTTTATCATTTAGTCAAACGAGATTAGGCAGTTCTTTTGACATAACGGAAGGGATCTCAAACTTGCGAAATGACAAAACAGCCAATGAGATTGCTTCTCATTATGGTGTGAACCAAAATGTCATTTCTTGTTGGAAACAAACGGCCATTGAAGGTTTACCGGAGCTATTTGAAGGTAAAATAATTACCGTCACCATCAGTCTCTTAATAATCTAACCCCAGCAGAAGTATATTTTGGCAAACACAAAAAAACGCCTTCTTTCAGCAATTTACAAATTTAAATATTAACTTAAATGCTATCCCAGCCAAATCTACTTTTTAATAGTCTCAAAGTTGTTTGACAAACTGGACTAGTATAAAATCAATTTATCCGAAATATACATGAACTTACCACTAATTAACGAGGGGTCTTTTTGTGGTTGCTTTAAATTATTAAAAGAAGTTATAAAACTTGTAAATTATTCCCAATCCCCTAAAGTTATTTTACGAATATTATCATTAGTTATGCCTAAAGATAAGTTACTCATTATTTGATAAGCAGCTTCGCCATTAGCTAAATAATATCTAAAGCCATTACTTGGATTTACATACCAAGCCTCACCGTGACTTTCTACTTGCAGTAGAATGCGACCACTAACTCGTTTTATAAGAGAACTTGAAAAAGGAACTTCGCTGGTTATAAAATCGGGAGGTAAAGCTGATTCAGCGGCAACTGGAATTTTATTTAAATCAACATTAGTTATGCCTAAACCAAATTTACGCAACGCCTCATAGGCTGTTGGACCATCGGCTAGGTAATAACGAGATAAGGATATTACATCTAGATACCAAGCTTGGCCCAATTTTTCAACTTGCAGTAAGATGCTTCCAGCCAAGCGTTCGATTAACCGCTTATCTATTTGTTTAGATAACAATCTTTCTTCATTCATAACATCATCTACTTTAGTATCTACTGACTCGTTAATGTTACTACTTTTTAATGAGGTCACGGTAATCTCCGCTCTATTAACATAAAAATCAACAAAAGTGAGCAAAATGTCATTTATATTGTCACCGTCTAGATCAACTTCTTTACTCTCTCCTTGATAAAGATTAATAATCTGGGGTTCGGATGAAATAATTAGAGTTATAATATTAGAAAATAAATCTAAATTAAAAATCTTTAGGCTGTGACGATTAGGTGTCCAATTATTAGAACTTTCAGGAACTATAAAATTAGCTTGCGAATTAATATAAGCTAAAATATTAATACTATTACTAATTAACCCAACACTACCGATACTATTCATCGGGATGGAAACGTCAAATAAACCAGTTCCTATTGCCGGAGGTGAAACAATTAGCGAATTATTACTATTTACTGCATTAGTAGCAAATTGAGCGGTAACTGATAAATTATTAGTTATATTTAGGTCTGTTCTTGTGGTGTTTGTAATATCATCAGACCATTTAACAAAATAATAGCCAGTATTTGGGGTAGCTGTCACTTCTTGACCATTAGAGCCGTGAACAACAAATTGGGTTGAGGAGCCTGTAATAGCGCCACCGGATCCAGCAATATAATACAATGAGTAATACGTCCAATCGTTAACTATAATAGTTAAATCAAAGGTGCTACTACCACCAGTATTAGTAGCTGTAACTGTATAAACAGTAGAAGTGGCAACTTCAGTTGGTGTACCAGAAATAATACCTGTAGAAGAGTTAATTGTTAAACCAGCTGGTAGATTAGGCGAAACTGAATAGGTAATTCCTAAACCGGTCACGGTTGGCAAAAGTGGCGTTATAGCACTATCTTTAGTATAAGTATTTGGTGAAGTGTAGGATAAAGGACTAGGCGCTGCTAAAATATTTTCTTTAATTTCTATAGCATTAAGCACACCAGAGCCCCAACTTTCATCCTTTGGCATGACTGTAATTTCTATTTCCCCACTAACGGGTACAACATTTACAAATTCTACTGTGTTATTTAGGTTTTCTTTAACAATTAATTCTTTAGTTGTGCTAGCTATAGTATAGTTGGTAATGGCACTATCGCCAGTAACTCCAGTTGAAGAAGTATAACCATACAATTTAATATTATAAGTTTTGATACTTTCTAAACCATAAATTTTAACTTTGGCCGGAGTACTAATAGCTGTATATATTTGGGCTTTATCCTCAATAACTACATCAGGATATATAGCAGAATTATTGGTAGTAGAAGTAGACAATAAACCACCATTTTTAAACGGAGCTGTATTTGACAGAGAAAGCGAAGAAAGTTGATTATCTGAATCTCTTAAATTTAACAAATCGCTACAAGAAACTGAAGAATCAAGACCAACAGTAAAATAGTTCCAATTATAACTCGGGTGATTAGCTGATGGATATGTCTTTGTTGTGGTAGCTAAATCACAATTTGCCAAAATAACTCCATTTACATTTACATACCAAGTTCGAAGTGGCACCTCAATAGCATCTAATCTAGACTCAAAAGCTGTCTTAATTGAAGTTGGGTTTGTAGTTAATAAACTAACATATGCCTCGGCTACATCTATATCGGATTGTCTTTTACTTACCTCGGCCGCAGTCACCAAAGACTCAACTCTAGTAATATCATTTTTGACATAAGCATTGACACCCCAGTCAAGATTTATCAGACCAGTTGTTTTATTATCGGTGTGATAAGTAAAATCAGTGCCATAATTAATGCTACTTATAGCCGTACTAGCACTTACCAATAAAGATAATGAATAATTTTTTAAATTAGCCGGAACATTTGTCGCGTCAATAGTGATAGTTAATTGATCACCATCTAACACTTGACTCACGACCGAATTCTGCTTAACCATCATGTAATTATAAACTTCTTCAGCTCCAGCAACCCAAATATTATCAGCACCAAAACGACCATAAGTATTTTCAACATGATCCATTAAACTTTTCCAGCTAGTCCAAGTTAAGCCGCCATTCCAATCAGGATAATCAGTACTGGTAGTAATTTGGTGAGTGAAAGCTTGACTCCAATATTTAGCAGTACTGGTACTTAAAGAAGCTAATTCATCTACTTTATTAAATAGACCATTAGGAATTTCTCCTCCTGGCAGATATCTATATTCATAATCAAACCAACGAGGCATAACGTGACGGTTAGAACTAATAACAGTGGTAACGTCTGTAAAGCTAGGAGCAGTTGTGGTGCTACCATCAAAGGGAAAAATATTGCTTTGAGCATAAACAGCCTTAAAGCTATTATCAAAAGCTGGTTGAATATAATTATTATCACCATTTGGTAAAATAACCTGAGATACGTTAAGTGGAGTGGTAGTTACTCCATTATTATCTCTAAGAGTAATATTATTAGCTATATCGACGTTTGCTTGTGTTAATTCATAAACATAATCTAGCGAACCAGTAGCATGACCACCAGGATCTCCAATGTAATAAACGTCATCTAGATTATCAACTGTAGCCGAAGTGTATCCGTGATTAAATATATTCCACCCATTATCAACGGCATCTTGTAGCTGGGTCCAGGTTATATAATTTGGCGTATTTATATGAATATCGGAATAATCAGCATTTCTCGTATAAAAAGCGTAGCCGCCCCGAAAAGGGACATTATTACCAGCTCCATCAGTAAAATATAAACCACCAAAATACTGACCAAGATAACTAGAATAACCACCATTCATATACTTAAACGCCGTATCATAACCCCTAACTATACCATCATCGTACGAATAACTCCAGGCAAAATCTTTATTATACTTTAAATGGGTCTTAGTCACACTGATAGATTCAGGTGTTGGAGCAGAAGCAAAAGTAACTACTATTGTTTTAATATCACTAGCCTGAGCATAATCAATCGAAGTTAAGAAGCTGGTAAAGAATAAATTAAGTATTAAAAAAGCTGTTAAATATTGTTTAATTTTTATCATATTGATAACTTTAATTTAAAAATTATTGCTGAAATTTTCTATATTTATATAGACACTATACACTAATTTTCTAAAAATAAAAATATCTATATTAAGTCAGTACATATTAGACTAAAGGGTATGGCATGACCCCATTTCTTCGGACACGCATGTCCATATAAATCAACCTTTTGCGATTAGTTCGTAAAACTTAGTTGGAGCCATTTTAAGTTTCGTCTTGATTCTAACATTATTATAATAATATAGCTGTCCGTAAATATTAGCAATCAATTCTCCTTCGCTATCAAATCTATTAACATTTCCCAACTCCAATTTGTAATGAGAAAAGGAGGGTGGGACGATGTTGGAATGGTCTTAAGCTAAAAGAATCATTGCCGCTTCATATTTTGGCTTGATTAATTTCCTTGAACTCTCAAATTGTAGTTGATTATACTTGTTCGTTAATTTTCGTTTTACTGAGTCCCTGGCTTCTCCCTGACTTTTATTCTCATAGACTAGAGCCGCTTTAAAAATTCCAGAAATGTTACTAAAATTACTTAGAACATCAGCTTCGGCTAAAATTTGTTCTTCTAAGCTCTGGCGGATATTATTTTTAGAACCACGATGATTTAAAATACAAAGCTTAACTAATTCTATTTTTTCTTGCGAATAATTTAATTCCTTTAATTTATCTTCGGCAACCTTGGCGCCAGTAATTTGATGGTCTTCGCGTCCATATATTATAGAGCCGATATCATGTAACCAAGCGGCTAGCAAAATAACTTCTTTATCTCCGCCTAATTCATCCGCTAATTTCTCAGCATATTCCGCAACGAGGGTAAAATGAAAAATAAATGGCTCGTAGCCATATTTACTGCTGGGTTTTTGACACTCAGTTTCAACAAAATTTTTTATTTCTTGAACTATATTCATATATACACAAAATAGCACATTTAGTGCTATTTTGACAAACTGCGGAGAGGCGGGGATTTCCGCCCTCACTCGGCGCCGGCAAGCGCCTCGCTCGCTTGTCCAGGGTTGGCGTCCGGATTGCCATTCAAGGCAATCCGTCCGACGCTCGTTCGCTCCTTCGGGCTTCCGCCCTCTCTCGCGTCTCGCTTCCAACCAGTTCGAATCTCCTCCTGCTTCTTTCCAAGAAGCTAAATTAAAACCGAAACTTTCGTTTCGGTTTTAATTTATATCCTACGGAGAGGGTGGGACGTGGTTGGAATGGTTTTGGTAAATAAAAAACCTAGCCAAAAAGTTTAAGACCAATTAATACTAAGCCAAATAAAACTAATATGAATCCTAATGGTATTAAAATAAAGGCAATAAAATAAAAGGTGACTAAAATTAGCTTGCCGCGGATACTCAGCCTAACAAACAAATAAGTTGTTAAAGTTTTTCTGTTAAAAATATAGTATATTAAATTGATAAACGTATTTAAAGCAGAGCGATCTTGATCAATGCCAATCAACCATCTCTTCCTAAATGATTTATAGAGATTATTAATATAATTATATTGTTTCATATTTTAAAATTGTAAAATATAGAAATTGACCTGATTAGAGAGCTAATTATTTATAAATTGAAAGGTATCAATTAATTGATAAAAATCGTTTTCCTTTTTGTCGCCATAAAAAATATTTGTCCCAATCCTTATACTTTTAAGTTGTTCTGTATTCTCATTATTTAATTTATCAATATACGGAATTTCAACGTTGAGAGGAAATCCTACATCACTA
>Ga0210025_1003636_pt1 | contig 13815 bp, 10 predicted proteins | sample CryGeyme20150102_FD_183989 | JGI IMG/M metagenome (GOLD analysis project Ga0210025, IMG submission 183989) | Groundwater microbial communities from Crystal Geyser aquifers in Utah, USA - Crystal Geyser metaG 2015-0102 (SPAdes) (version 2) | ecosystem: Environmental > Aquatic > Deep subsurface >...
CTGAAATCTGAAGGGATGCTTGTGCCCTACCATCCTTCTGTTAAAGGGCATCCTGGAGCCTGGAGCTGAGGGTTTCTGCTTTGAAAACGCACTGCAAAAGAACGGGCAAGCAAGATAATGGGCCTTGTCATATCTTTCTTTCCGTGGCGAGCTCCACCTACTGCTACCCTCGCACACGATGCCGGCATCAACTCAATTCTACTCGCATCGCCTTGTTATCGGCTAACGAAAGGTATTAATTGTTCCATGGCTAAGTGCCACGAGCGCAGCGCAACAGGAGAAACAAACTGAAATGGGGAGAGTTTTCACAGCGAGACAAAAATTCATAATAATATGATTTTGGGTTTACTCCCTCACAGTAAAGGTTTACATAGGGGGAGCTTGAGTTTCAGTATTCAGTCAACTAAAGCACGGTCTATGTTGAGGGTGCTTGTATTTTAAATTCACCAAAAGCACAGTTTACGATGGTTTCAATCATTATCCGACTGGTCCTTTCCCTGTCTTGGAGCTTCTGTTGCAGCTTGCAGCACAATGCCAGTCCTCAGGGTTATTTGTTATTTGAAACAACTATTTCTTGTATGAGTCGCATCTTTCCCCCAACACTCATAAGAGCGCTCGATCGGCATGGGCATTTCTTCCCTGGCAACAATGATTCCATTTTCTTGACAAATTCGACAAATACGCTCTCATCCTAAGTGTGACATCTCGTTATAGCATGCCAACTGTGTACAGATAGCGAGGCTGCCAAGGAAAAGTCAATTAGGAGATACAGATCATACTACGATTGGCTCCGAACTGTCTCCCGTAATTGATATGACGAAACTATCAGAAATTGCCGAGCCAATTATATGCCAAACAACGAACTTCCAAAGATTATAAAAAGGCATCGTCCAGTGGGTACAGAATGATTCTTGTAAGAAAGAAATGTCACGTCATTTGAGAGACTTTGACGTGTTATCAAAATGCACTCTCTGGACTTTCGACAGTCTTGCAGTCATGGCAAGTTTAGTCTGAGTCGCTTGCGCTTCAAATGATATAATGATGATTGCTGTTAAAAAGAAACCCGGTTAATTGAAAACATCGGGTCTGCGAGCTGAAGAACGAAGATCATTTCTGGATCAAAAAATGGAACGACGAGTGGCTGACTGGCCGAATTATTCCGCAAGCAAAATCTGGTACCATAATCTCCAAACTTAAAAAAACTAAATGGTACTCTGGAATGATTGGGTGATATTTATCCTTGATTCAGGTTTTCGCAGGTGGTGGAAAAAATGGATTTATTTGATTTAAGTTGTACAGTATGCGCGAAGTATCGTCGTTGGATCAGAATCCACCGGAGATTGGATGGGCATTGCATTCGTCACACAATCGTGTGATGAAGCTGAAAACGGAAATGAGCAAAATTGGTCGTGGAAGAGCAAAAGGTTTGTGCCTTTTTTTGCAGCTGACGATACGTGGATCCAGAGAGGCAGGAATGTACATTACGAATAAATAATGCGATGGACGAAGTCAGCTATTGATGCTCACTGCAGCATCGAATTGGTATCACGTCATTTTCATTCCCAAATCTCCCATCATTGGCTATCTCCGTCAAATATCATAAGATTTTCTTCACCAATGCCTTTGACAATCTCCACCGATTCATCCATTTTCCGTGTGAGGTAGATCTTCACTGGCATTGGCAGGGGCGTTGATACCTTGACGTATGGAGTGTCTGTATTCCTGTCATATCCGACTTCTTTCAAGGAGGCTCTGACCTTCCGCATAGTAGCAATAGCGTTGTCTGACAAATTGCATTTCAGACAGCCCCGCTTTGTAACGGTATAGGTAACCAACTCGTCAAGAAAGAGCATCCCCCTGACCAGCAAATGAGCGGTGTTATCGCTGAGTATGTGCAGCGAGAAAATCTGCCTTCCAAGAACTGGAATCCCGACCGACTTTTCATAGGTAGCACCGATGGGAGGTCGGCCCGAATCAACCAGAAAGGCAGCTGCATTTGCATGATGTTGTTGGGCGAGGCTAGCTAGAATGGCCAACAACAGGAACGTAAAGTTCTTCATCTGGACTGCTGAAACTATTAGCAAGTGTTTTGGATTAGTAGCATATACTGAAGAGCTGTGCAAATGCTGTTGACTTCTACGCAATTCTTTGACAATTCTTATTCTCAAAAGTTTCGTTTGACTTTTCCTTCTGCAGTGTTTAATTACAGCAATTTATTTTTGTTGCCGGCTCTGTTTTCCAACACATCAGCGAGCACTGACTCAATGTCGTCATTCCTATTTATTAGAATAGAAATTACTGTAGTTCCCCGGGCCGTCAGCTTTTTGCCTAAATGAGGCACGAATTTGACTTGCCGCGATCGTTGGGTTTGCTAGTACTGCTAGACTACCACTACAGTAGCTAGTACTAGCTAGAGTAGCTAACTGGTAGTAGTTGAAAAGTGAGTCCGTAGGTAGTAGTAGTAGCTAAATATCGTAGGATTCAATTGGAACATCCTAACTCAACTGACGCAAAGTTGAACGTAACAAAAGCATCCATTCGGCATGAATAACTGAATGAAAGCCAAGCAAATAAACGATCGCCGATGGCACATGGATTTCGCCGATGGCATGTGAATTTCGCAAGACAGCACACGTGTTGCATTGAAAGTGATGGGACGATTGGCGTTGGCCTTGGTTGCTATGTACAGTAATTCAGTACTTACGCAGCCAAAATCGCAGTGTGCCCATTCGTGGACAAAGATACTGTTCTGTTCAATTTCTAAATAAGGAAAGAACGTAGTAGCACAATCAATCTATCCATCAAAGACTTCATGAAAAGACATGAAGGCAAGAATATTAGGTCTAATGGCGAGAACATGGCTACTTCTTTTTGTCGTGCAATACAGCAGCAAGTTCACACCAGCTGAGGCGGCGTTCGGTGCCCCGCCCATTGGAGCTCGTTACGAGAAAGCCATTGGATTGCCCGTTTTGGGACGGCAGGTCTTTTCCCTCCACATTGTGAGCGACAAAACTGCTCATCTCATGGTCAAGGGCATGTTAATCCTCGATGAACTTGTGATCTATACTGTCACCAAGGGTGGCTGTTTGAATTGCCGGCTCTCCGATCGAGCTCAAAAGCAATTAAAGAAATTTCGTACGAATCTCAAGGAAGTAGGTTATGATGTGGATACAGATACTCCATACGTAAAAGTAAGGACTCCACTCCCAGCTCCCGTGAAAATTCGTCTTGAAAGACAAGTTGATGTGGTTGTAGAAAGTTCGGGGCAACTATTGGCAACTCAGTGAACGATGAATGGAGCGAGCAGCAAAAAGCCTGAATGATGCGGGTTTTGGGAGCACGCCAGTATCTGACAACAACTGGGTTCCGACAGGCTAGACGCGTATGTGAACCAATCATTAAGACGGCATGAAAGTTGCTTCGGGGGCATTTGCCTGTGGTGAGATCTTGCAAATGGAATTCGCAAATGTAGTATCGCTGGGGAGAAACAAAGTGTAGCGTCCATGTTTCGAAACTGTCTGTGGAGAGACGTAAGGAAAGGCATATTTACGAATGAAGAGCGGTGTGCTCAGTATTAGACAGATGCATTTGTTGCTATTGGCTTCGGCAGTGAGAGGCGCATTAAATCTCCTGGAAGAAAACCATTAGGAATAGGCGCGGGATCTATATACTTTTGATGATTGTAAGATGCTTCATCACTTCGTTGCTAGGTCCAAGTATAAAGAAGAGTGGTTACTGAAAATTTAGCAGAAGGACAGAACGATAGTTCCTTTGCACATGAAGTTACTAGTTGCCTGGCAGAAGACACATAGCTTTACTTGAAGAAAAAAGTCCTGTGAGCTATCTAGAGTGCTACTAGAGTGCTACTAGAGCACAAACAGCGGCCGATCATACAATTCTATCTCCGCCATGTTCTCGAGTATATGCGACAAATAATATTTTTTAGTATGTCTACTGTTAACGTGGTATTCGAGAAGATAGCATGTGTGGTAGTAGTACGCGTGAATCGATCGTGTCCCTCGCCTCATGTGCGTTCAAACTGCATGTCATACCATACCGTAGTAAGTGTATTCCCTCGCCCCTGTGTGTTTTAACTGAATGTGATACCCTGGTGAAAGTATTCCCTCGTCCCTGTGTGTTTTAACTGAATGTGACACGGTAGTAAGTGTATTCCCTCGCCCCTGTGTGTTTTAACTGAATGTGATACCATAGTAAGCGTATTCCCTCGCCCCTGTGTGATCGAACTGAATATCATACCGTAGTAAGCTTATTCCCTCGCCCCTGTGTGATCCAACTGAATAGCATGCCGTAGTAACTGTGTATTCCCTCGCTCCTGTGTGTTTTAACTGAATGCCATACCATACCGTATAACGTATACTCTTGGCCCAGCTTTAAGCCGCTGCGGCCATTCCCAGTGTCATTTTTTGGTAGAGCAAGCTCGTCGTAAAGAAGAAAAAGTGCTCCTGGTTGTCCAGAAGAAGATACCCCGTATCGTCTTCATGGCCAGCAACAAAGGTGTGGAGCTCCTGGAGAAAATGCAAGCAAAACTGAAGCTTGTCATGGTCATGAAAGTGGCTGTTAATGAAGCCAACATTATTCGTTACGGCCAACATCAACACAAGGATGGGATGGTCCGTGATATCTGATCCCCGCATGGCACGAAAGACAATCTCGTAAAGACTGAGAGCCTTGAGAAAATGTCCATCACTATGATGCAGAATGGCTAGGACGTGATGGGCCAGAGCACAGTGGTAAGCAACAACCTCAAAAGCCAGCATGCTGTCTTCCTCCGCCAATTCATCGCCCATGCTGGGCGTGACTTCGTGGGAATCTTGATCGGCATTAATTTCCTTCAAGTAGAACGTCCGGGAGTAGAACGGAAAGATACTTCCATAAGGAGCAGTGATGTCTTCATCCATTGACGAAGGCACGCTAGAATTGACGAACGCTGCCAACCTGGGGACCATAGCAACGAAAGGTTCGTCATCTCTACCTGCATTATCAGACTGCAATACCAATAGTGACTTGGTAAACACATCCAGAGCTTCTTGGAAACGTCCTTGCTTCAAGAGCTCAACGCCGAGGTTGTTGAGAGAGAGGACAGGTGAATGTTGCAGGGGTTGAAAGACGGGCATGCTGAAACTATGGTTTTGCCGTTGTGAAGCGTCAAGGAATGAAAGGTATACTACTGCCAACGCCAAAGCAGCTTGGTGAGTTTCTTTTTCGTGAGAAATGAAAAGGAAAGCGAAATAATAATAAAAGTTAGAAAGTTAGGGCTGGAAAAGTATGGAAATGTGCTGCTACTGGTATTTGTACCGCGGCCGAGCAGGACCACGTGTGCTTTAAAAGAAAGTCTAATCTACATCTTACTTACGTAAACATCGGTACGAGTTAGCCTGTTTATGAAATTATTTATGGCATTGCTAACTCAACAATTATTATGTACACTTGAATTGATAGTAGATTGAGCCAAGAAATCAGATTTTTCTTTTTTACTGGATGAAAGCTAGCAAATTTGTTTTGCATGTTCTGAATTTTTATTACCTTTTGATTGGATCGTTGTGTTGAACTTTTGATGGTGCAGGTGTCTCCCAATTATTGTTTCTGCGTCAGAGTAAAAGTACGAGTAGGAGGTTTGTAAAAGATTCATTCACCAGCGAAGTCTGACACTCCAGGTACTGTAGGTATTAGCTAGTAGTACCAGGTAGTACTGGTACATTTCGACGCTCGCCATGTTGTTAGCAAGCACATGTTATCGTACCTGGTAGTAATCTCCTCTGATTGGTCGGTCTGGTGCGTCTTTGTCGTCTCTCTCGATTAATTTAGGTTGGAGGCGGCTGCAGACCTCTTAAACTACGGTACTACTCTCCAGATTTGTCGGTCAACTGCTGCACGTACTAGACTACTGGTCCCAGCCAACAGATTGTTTTGTCTTGACGGTGATGAAGGTTCGATGCTTGACGCCGCCGTTTTACGGACGAAAATCCAAGATTTTTCTGCTCCCTACTGCTCGTTGCCACCACCAATTGATGCACCGTACCTACAAAGTAGAACATATTCTTTTGACGTAAAGGAGTCAAGGTCCATTGCTAGCTGGAAGGAAGGCTCGGCCTCACTCAACAGCAGAAGGCAGACAGAGCACTCACGTCGACACAAAGTGCTTTTAAAAAAAATTTTGCGGTCTTTCTTTCTCCTTTCTCCTCCAACCTACTGGCGCTGGATCAGCAACAGGCCAGATTTCTCAACTTCAAAAGTAAATAATACGCCTAGACTACCTCTTTCAGCAGTGGTACTACTCATAAACGTATTTTTCTTCAGTTGCAAAAGGAGCGTTGTTTTTTGTTTTTGATGAAAAGGAAAAGGTATTGCTCACCAGAAAGATAATAATATGACTTTTGTACTCCACAAAATACCTTCTCTCTTTGCTAGGTTTCGCTCAGGGGCGGACGACTTTCGCCTGATCGACTCGAGAGAGTGCATACATACCCGGGTATGTGTTTTGCTTCTCCCAAAAACTCACAGCTGAGAAACATACTCGTAGCTCGTAAATAGTCGATTAATAAAAGAAAAATTGCGGAAAGTTTCAACTCAGTGAAAGTTGTTGGTCCACCTTTACCTTTTCCACTTATTTTGGATTTTATTATTTAAGATGGAGGAAAGCTATGGATCGTTGCTTGGTCATTCACGGGTCCGTCCAAAAAGGAGATTATGCCTGTCGTCTTCGGAGAAGCATACTATGAATAGATTTTGGCGACGTCGAAACACTCCTACTCGACCACGCAGGGATGAAGTTCGTCAAAGACAAAAAACGATAACTTCGGGGGTGTCATCCGTGGCAGCTCCAGGAAGCTAACTGCGTTGGCGCCCCGAACGCTACTTAAAACGAAAGAGGACTCTCGGGAAGAATTCTTAGTGAGTTTCTCTTTTTAGTGTTTGTATTCATTTTCCCGTAACATGAAAACCAATTTTCTATAATTATTCGTAAAGTGTTGCCTATTTTTTATTTTCCTTTCGATGTGATCGTCTTATTTCCTGTGCTTTCAGTGGTGTTCAAGTCTCGTTGTAGGCCCCCACATCATATCATAAATGTTGATGTGTTGTCTGTTACCAGTATTCCTATACCCACACAGATATGTTAATGTGTTTACGGGGATTCTTCGTTGCGACTTTTCTTGGTGACAGGTTCGCCCTGAAGTCGATCGAAGAGTGAACGACCAGCTGGATAGGCTGCCTTATTGACGGACTGAGAAGTCTGCCCTTCATCATCGCGGGTGAAACTGTGCGAATAGTTATAGTGATTCCGGTTTCCCAAGGGACGGCGCTTCTTTCCAGACAATTTCACAGCCGGCTCGGCGAAACTGACTGTACAAGTCTGACCTTCAAGCTTGAGAGGGCTCTCTTGGAAATACGAGATGATCACCAACGCCTTGTCGGTGCTCTTGAACTTGAACTTGATTTGACCCATACCACGAAGCACCAACCCCTTGCCGTTCAATGTTCCCTGGCCGGATATGGTTTCGATTGCCTCTGTGGCAGATTGGAGCAGGCTGTTCATGTTTTCGTTGTTGATAAAGGGAACCGTGATAAGAATGTCGTTGGTTACCGCGGTGGGTGGAGACATAACATTTTCTGTAGCGTTTTGGTTAGATAGTACATTTTTCGTCTTTGTTCCCTTGGGAGGAGTGGAAATCTTTTCCAAGAACTTGTGCTTTTTGGAAACCGTCATGCCAGTCTCGTCCAACAAAAGAGACGCCATTACCTTGGTTTTCTTGAGAACAAGGCCAATTTTTCCGAGGTGAGTGGAGCCTCCACAAATCTTGGCGTGATCGTCGACTTTAATGACCATGGTGTAAGCTTTTGTTTTTGTTACCGTTGGCGTCTGAGAAGAAGGTGTGTCAACAACAGAGTGATGGACCAAGACGAATGAACAGCAGTAGAAAAACCCAATGACCAGCAACGGAAGGGTTAGATGGATGGATAACACAAGAAAATAGATTTTAGTGAACGAATGAAGCAAAAGGTCAGAAATGTCTACGAGCAAGATAAAATCTTAGCGACGAATCACCGGCGATAGAATTCGTTTGAGCTTTTCTTGCTCCAGTTGCGATCGCATCGCGATCGTTCGTCCACTATAAACAACACATAAAGCGTGTATCATCGATAACTTACATGTACTTGAGAGTATCTTTGGTGGAAGAGACTTGGGAAAGGAAACAATAAGAATGGTCGAGACGCTTTCTTTGGGAGTCGGAGGTTTGTGAGACGAACTATAAGGAAATTTAATGAGAGCAAAAACCGTTTGATTCCATGTTAGCTTCAACCCTTTTTCCGTGCCTCGTAATAAAACACGAGGTCTCACTTGGCAAAGAAGTGGGCAATAATCCCCAGAGTCCCTCTTTAGGGATAAGGTGATGACGAACACCCTCTCAGTCCTGATAAGACTGAAAGATATTCCAGAATTGTTGCATCTATTTTTGTCTGTGGAGCGAACGCCATCTGCTATCTATCGTCTGCAAGAAGCACACTCTCTGGTACCCTCCCATCCACAGACACGAAAAACGAAAATCACCGAATAAATCTGTTACTGGAACTTAGTAGTATTTCTAAAAAAAATTGAGTTCTACTACGTAGGAGTCATTCCACCATGATCTCTTTTACCAGTCTTATCCAGGCACTCTCCTTGATCACCACAGTATCGGCCTTTTCTGTTCCAGTAACGAACGAACACGTCCGAAAAAATGGTGGAGGCGTTCCCGTAATTCCTGCGGGTAAAAACTCTTTGTTCGATCCAAATGTGGCGGGAAAATTGGGTGATACAAATGAATGCCTCGATCGCATCCAAAAGGGAATTGAATTTCAATATGAATATCTTTCCGACTCACCTGTCGAAGTGGCCGTTGTTCCTCCCGAAGCCGATCTCAGCGAAGCTCAGCATTGGCTAGAAGATATCGGTTTGCCGCTCAATTTTGCCAAACCCCAAGCACCCGTCACGGCAACCTTGTTGGGTCGCCAGCGCATAATTTCGGACGATGCTCCTGGTGATATCCAACACATCGTCATGGCCTTGCCCGAAGGTATGCACTACGTTGAAGGGCAGTCCATTTCCATCATTCCTCCTGGTGTAACCGACAAGGGCAAACCCCACAAACCTCGATTGTACAGTATTGCCAGCACTCGGTACGGTGATTTACTTAATGGAAATACTGTCAGCCTGTGTGTCCGAAGGGCCCAATTTTTCGATCCCGTCACAGGTGCGGTCGATCCAGCGAAAGAAGGAATTTGCAGCAATTTTCTTTGCAATGCCCCACCCCACACACCGGTCCAAATTGCTGGACCTATTGGCAAGACCATGCTATTACCCGAGGACCCTGACACCGACATTATTATGGTAGCCACTGGTACTGGTGTAGCTCCCTTTCGGGGATTTTTACACCGTCTGTTTATGGAAAACACAGTTGCCCGTCACATGTTTAATGCCAAGGCGTGGTTGATTTTGGGTGTTCCGGTTACAGGAGGATTGTTATACGCCGATGAATTTGAGGCCATGAAAGCCAATGTTGCCGAAGCTCAGACTACAAGTGGTGGTGGAGCTGCTGCTGCTGCCGAATTGGAAGTCACGTACGCCATTAGTCGCGAAATGAAGAATGCTCAAGGAGGAAAGTATTACGTGCAGGATGTCTTGGCTGAACGTGCCGATGAACTCTTCATGAGATTGGAGAATGGAGCACATATTTACTTCTGTGGATTAAAAGGTATGATGCCTGGAATTTTAGATTCCTTGGAGCAGGTTGCAGAATCTCGAGGTGTTGTTTGGAGTGAAAAGTTGAAGGAACTCAAGGCAAACGGCCAGTGGCACGTGGAGGTCTATTAAGTCGATCGGAATATGATGCCGTAATATTGGGCTGCTACGAGTCAACAATGGAAAGTATGCTCGCTGCGTACAAGACTGGACAGCGTATATACGTATTTGACAATGATAGGTTTTGGGTAAATTTTGAATTTCTCTTTTGAGGCTCTCAGTAGGTCCAAAATAGTTGCTAGACGAGGGTAATATTGATATCTTCTGTAATTAACTCGAGTAAGCTACTACGAGCAGTAGTAGACGACTACCTCAGGACAAAATTGCTTTGTGCTCCCGCGAGTGCTCGTATTACCTACTAGCTAGACCTAGTAGACTACTACTACATTGTCATGTTCGTGACACACCAGAAAACGTCGCACACACAACCCTGAAGTATTGGCGCATTATTTCTTCGTACCTGGTACCTGGTACTAGCTAGTAGACTACTAGACTAGCTAGTAGCTAGCAGCTACTCTACTAGTAGACTACTACGATGAAAGCAGCGCACCATGCTTTTGTAGAGCTTCGTATGTAAATAAGTAGTGTACCCGGTAGCTGATAACACCTTTTTATTAGACCATACTAGCTACCACTACTAGCTAGTACTCGTACCTACTAGTACTGTATTCTACTACTATGATCTCGAAAGCGAGCTTAAGTATGTCAACCAAAACAATACTTCTACCCGGTACTACAAGCGCTTTCGACTTTCTGATGAAAAGACCTTTGGTTCCATCTTTTTTCGTGAAAAGGAATCCATTTCGAAGCTTGTGAACGACTTTATGGAGAAGCGAGGGAAATATGCCATCAAAGGATACCCCTTCAAACTTGGACTTCTGTTGCATGGACCACCGGGAACAGGCGTGAGTACCTCTGTTCGGATGTGCTTTCATGATGCCTTAGAGTTGTACTGAATTATTTCCTCAAACATCTAATCCCCTTGTGCAAATACTTAAATTAGAAAACATCATTGATCAAGGCTCTTGCTCACCACACAGGTCGCAGCATTGTAAACGTTCCACTCTCCAAGATTTCCACTAATGCCGAGTTGATGTCGCAGTTGTTCGATAAAAAGTATCAAGTTCCGGGAGAAATGCCAGTGAACCTTGACTTCAAGGATGTCATTTTTTGCTTGGAAGATATTGATGCTGCATCCAATATTGTGAAGCGCCGCGACGGAAAACCAGGTGGCGATAATGATGTTATCTGTTCAGACGAGGATATCCTCACCGACTTTCCACCCATAAAAAGTTTGTGGCATATCTTTTTGGAAAGCCCGAATGATACCTGTCAGGAGCTTGTGAAGCTCCTAATTCAGGAGTCTGAACGACTAAGACAGGCAGCCCAAGATGCCAATCAGGCTCTAACGATAGCCGAGAGCCTGGCGGATGTGCGATCTGGTCTAGCTCTCGCAGCTTCTGGAAACGCAGCTTTGCGAAAGTTAGGAGAAGAAACCATCAAGGCTGTAAATTTTGAGGATAGTTGTACAGAACCAATTGATAAATGTCTCGAAAAGCATGCGAGTAAACTCAAGCGCATGCTGAACAACGGAGTCAAGGTTGACGACGCTCTAGTCGAGAGTCTACTCAGCGACGATGCAGTGCGCTTGCCTGTTGTAAGTAAACGTTCACCTCCAGCACCACGAAATAACTCCGACAATACTGAAAGTGACAGCAGTTTTTCATTCGAAGCGTTTTCTATTGGTCCTTCATCTGAGGGATCTGACAATGACAAGCTGAAGACTAGAAAAAAGAAGATTGCCTCCTCCTGCTGGATTCGCCCTGCCGATGCTTTGAATTTACAGGGCGTCCTCAATGCGCTTGACGGTGTTGTCGATTGCCCGGGAAGAATTGTCATCATGACGAGCAACCATCCTGAAAAGCTGGACAAGGCTCTCATACGGCCAGGCCGGATTGACAAGAAAATCTTTATGGGCAAAATGCAGGCTCTAGATGTGATGGAAATGTCGGAACACTACTTTCAAGTCCAGTTGAGTGACGACCAGAAGTTGCGCGTTGAAAAGGCAGTGACAGATGGTGGCGTGGATTTTTCACCCGCTCAGATGGAACAGCTGACTGTTGAGCACGATAGCATCGAAGACATGCTTGCCGCGTTGGAAAAAATGGCTCCCATCAGACGATTCCTTCATAAACAGTACACGATAAAGGATAGAATACATAGAAGATAAACTGTTTTCGACATCGTAACCGACCGTCCCATTTGATCATTGAAGCCATAGTTTCATAGCTTCATACACAGTCCACGAAATTGCCACGGAAGGGGTATGCGTCATAAGTCTCGGAAACAGGCCCCGAAACAGGCCAACCATACCCTCTTCTCGTACAATGCTCTGAAATGCGTCTTTCAATCCATTGTATTTGGGAGTTGTTGCCAAATTGGGACAAGGATCACCACCGGCAACTTTGTCACAATTGATCACCATGCTCAATCCTTGTGTTTGTAATCTCGTTTTCAAACGATCCAATGGAGTGGTGACTGCTGCCGCTACCATACCAGCGCCACATCCCGCCAGTAAGGTTGTTTTCACATCGAGCCGTTGATTGTTGGCTTGCATGAGATATTCTCGCAAATATTCATTCGTAGTGACCATGACGGCTCCGTAGGGAAGGTTGGTACACAGCGTGACAGGAAGTGATCGGTATAAGCCATACACACCTTCGACCCGAATCATGGTCCTAACAGCATCTGACAAACCTTGGTAATATCCCAACTGCAACCGTTGTTTGACAGTGTCCGCAGGAACCATGACTAGAACAGAAATAAAAAATTGATGGACACGAGTTAGTGTGGTTCGTGTGAGATTTGTTCTTTCCGACAGAAGTTTTTCTACTAAATCTGTGCATATACACACCTGAATCATGACAAAGCGCTGCCGTAGAGCCAGCTACGGTTGATCCTAGAGCTCCCATATTGTGACTGCCCTCCGGTTGTCGTTGAAGAAAAAAGGCCTTGATCATTTCGTACGACGAAAAGTACATTGCATGAGCGGGAATGCATCCCACTGCCATGGCTTGAGCTCCACGCCACAAGCGACTCATTCCACCAGCTTGATGTTGCCGCCAGGCTCCCATCATGGTACCGGCTTGCACCTCGGCGGTATTTTCAGCAGCAGCAGCAGAAGGACAATCGGCACAGTAGCTCTGAATTTGTGTTTTCAGGGTATCGAAAGGGTACATTAACACTTTGGAGGGATAATAAACCAGGAATGTTAGAGTACAAGCTGAAAAGATAGAATTATTAAAAAACAAACCTCATCACCGATCAGTGCAAAACTTACAGTGTTCTGCCACGCCTGCTAAACTCCCTGCCAAACAGTGTTGATAAAAGGGCGTGCTGCCATCCCATTCTTCGAATTCCAATTCCATAACGTGCTCTCCCGCCATGGCCATGCCCGCCGAACTTTCGGTACTTCGTTTCTGAAGCTGTTGGGCCACTTCCGCATTGCTGAATTTTACCGTCAAACGGTGCTGCAGTGATTCGGAAGTCTGTTTGGCATCATCTTGCGGATGCTGCCTGACCATGATGTAAAAAAATTCTCTGATAAATCTCGTATAAATTTTGCTCTTTATTTCTTTATTTTCTCGTTCTCTTGTGTATGTTGCAAGGTCATTCAACACCTGTTACTGTCGATGTTTTGGGACGTATAAGAAATTGCACGCTGATAGTAATATTAATTGTTGGAATATGGGAAGCATTGATAAAGGAGCGTGTTCTTCTTATTAACTTGACATTCATCAGACGTCATGTGAAGCCTATCTTCGGTGGGACCTCATAATAATATGATCATCAAATTTTGCTCCAAAAGGGTCAGAGATAATTTCTATTCTTAGTAGACAGTAGAGTAGAGTAAGGCTGACAGTTAACGTTGGCTGACTGTTACCATTTAAGGGATTCTGGATTTTCACTAGTACTTATACAGTAAAACTTGATTAGTTTTTACCATGTTAACTACT
>Ga0210025_1003639_pt1 | contig 13812 bp, 12 predicted proteins | sample CryGeyme20150102_FD_183989 | JGI IMG/M metagenome (GOLD analysis project Ga0210025, IMG submission 183989) | Groundwater microbial communities from Crystal Geyser aquifers in Utah, USA - Crystal Geyser metaG 2015-0102 (SPAdes) (version 2) | ecosystem: Environmental > Aquatic > Deep subsurface >...
GTTGTGATACTAGCAAAATGGATGCGTGGATTCACTGCGGGTGATGTGGGTGAGAAAAACCGATTGTTGACAGAACTGAAGTGGAATAAGTGGGCAGGTGGTAATTGCAGTTTTCGTTAAATAAAAAACGAAAATCTGGCAGCAGATGGCAATTTCCAATGGCACGGATGACAAAAATGAACGTCAGTTTCCGTTCGTTAGTTCCGTCTGACAGTCAGCAGATCTAAATCAATCAAGTTATCTCGATAATAAAATGAGCAGTCTTGAGAAACCTTTTGATCTCAAATCAACAGATGGCATTGCACTTAAATGTGTCACGTCAACTGTGGTCCTAGTCAGTTCGAAAATGAGAAGGTCCATAAATCGAAGTGCAGGTGGTCAACTAAAATATATGAATGACGCAGGTGCCTTCTGTCTGTAGTTCTTCCGTTGGTCTGGCAGTCATCAGCGCTGAATTTCTGAAGCCTGTACAGTACCAGGCACCATACCTACTACTCCTCCTGTAATACTAATAGTAGTAGACTAGCTACTGTAGTAGTTACTACCTGGTACTACTACTACTCTAGTAGTACTCCGAGTAGTCAGCCAATATTCTAGTACGAGTAGTCTAGTCTAGTCCACTAATTATTGACGAGATAGAGTACTAGTCTAGTAGTCTACTGTTTTACTAGTAGTAGTATAAACATTAGTAATAGTCAACCGACTCAGCGCAGTACTTAGTACTCTAGTAGAAGGCTGCGCTCGAGTTACTAGTCCGAGTATTTTACTACTGGTACTACTCTACGTCGTATCGTAGTCTACTACTAGTAGGAGTAGAGTAGCTGTTTCGAGAGGACAAACCTGAACGGCCGACATCAATAATTTTTTACTAAGACGCACACTTGAATTAATTCCAGCGTTATGGCATCCGCAAAATTCAGTACCTTATTTTGGAGTACTAGTATTTTTTCAAAATCGAAATTACCTTTGTGAGACGACCTTGACTTTTCAACTACCATCATCTTCTTCTCCCGATCGCAGCCCCCAGAGAGCGCCGCCTATAGTGGGAGAATATTACGACCTTTGCTGCTCGTCTGCTGGATCTGTAGTGAAGAAAGTCGATCAAAGAAATCAGAAAAACAAATCTTCCGACACTTATGCTCTTATGCTTGTACCTTGTAATAAGTAACAATGTCATCCGACAATTTCGTACTCCTCAGCAGCAGAGCCTCAGGTACAGTAGCACGGGCATCTTCGGTACTGCAACGGAATGTGAAACAGTATGGTCCCATGAACGCACTCGATATGGAGGAAAGATCTAGTTGCTGGTATTCCGAAGGAAGCGATGACGACGCGACGCAATCCTTTACCATCACGTTTGGCCGCCAAGTCCTGCCCAAGGAACTTCAAATACAATTTCAAGCAGGATTTTCGGCCGAAGAATGCAACGTGAGCGTCCGGACTTTGGATGCAGAAGAAAAATGGGAAGTGATCGAAGAACTGGAACCATCCGATAGCCACGAACTGCAATCATTTCCTTTAACAGGCGTGAAGGACAAGGCTGTAGATGCTATTAAAATTGAGTTTCAAGAGTGCACCGACTTTTATGGCCGTGTCATGGTTTATAGACTAGGGATACTCGGAACAGAGTTTTCTGATACCAATGCGGATGCTGATTTGGATGCTAGCGAAGCAAAGAGTAAATAAGAAAAGTGATTTCTCATTGTGGCATTTGACTGTCCCGTCCGGTCTCTCTTTTGCATCTTCGACGGGCTTCCTGTAGTGGATTTATTCTGTTTTGCTGCAACCAAAAAATCATTGACATCGATTTGTCGAAAGTATCGCCATGAGTCTTGGCCTTTTTGTCTCGTTGCTTGTACATGATGACGATGATGAACCACAGCATGGAAGTGATCAACGAAATGAGAAAAAACGTTTTGTCATATAAAGAGAGTGCTGTTTCCAAAAATGGCAGGGACGACGTTCACACCAAAAAGCATGGCATGGCAAGGCATGGCTTTCGACAGATTCGCGAGCACTATGAATGATATTTTATGTCTTGTAGGCTACCGACATCTTTTCAGGGACAAACTTTGTGAGTCGGTTGACGCCTCAGCTATTCCTGTGGCAGCAAAATAAAAAATTGCAGGAGCGATTGTCGAAAGCGAAAGCGCGATGCAAGAATGTAAGATGAGCAGGCATAGATGAGATTTTTGTACGAATTGTATAGCTAATACTCAGAGTACAACTCTAGCTAGGAGCTAGTAGTGCGTACTCTACTTATTACTGTATGGTGTAGTTCATAGTAGTAGTAACAAATAAAAATCAAGTGTGCCATCTTGTTTGTACTAGTAGTAGTGGTCTACTACTACTAGCTAGTATTACGGTAGTAGAGTACTAGAGTAGTACTCCGAGTACTGCCTGGCTGGTTTTCTTTTTAAGACAATCACGACTTATTTCAGTCGTGTTCGTTTTAAAACCGACTCGAGAGATCCCAACAAGAAGGAAGCCGTTTGCTTTAAAACCATTCATACAAACGTTTACAGAGGGAGTACTCGAGTAATAATAGTACTATCATCATTTGTGATAAGACAAAGACCCTCATCAGTGATTTCAACTCGTCGAATCGAGATCTAGTTCCAACAAGGCATAACACGACAGACAAAGTCACTGATCTAGGTCGTCGCTCAACTTCGGAAGGCCATAACCATTAGAACCAAAACAATTCACAGCAAGTCGTCAACAACTAGAGAAGAATGGGTCAGATTCTTTCTTGCGTCGTCCTCTCGGCCACTTGGTGTGCCTGTACCGCCTGTGGGTCTCTTTTGGGTGCTTGCTGCGGTAACGACAAGCCATCCAACATTCCTCCCGGTGCCAACTCGGGCCGTAAACGCTCCGTCTTGCTCATGATTATTGCCATGGTTATTGCCTTCATATTTCAGTACTGGGTCGCCTCGGCTGTCGTAGAATCGAACGACGAAGTAACGTTAGACGCCGCTGAAATCGCTAAGGACCAGGCCACGAACTTCTTCAAAGACAATTGGTTGGATGGTTGTGAGCAGTACGAATCCAGCGAATTAATGGAACGGTGTGTTGGAAACTCCGGTGTCTACCGTGCCGCTGGATCGGCTACCTTCTTCTTCTTCTTGGCGGCCATTGTCGTCAAGCTCAAACCCAGTTTCAATCGAGAAGTGTGGCCCGCCAAATACGCCATCTTTGTGCTCTTGTGCGCCGTGACAGTTTTTATTCCCAATGATCCCTTCTGGAACGATATTTACATGAACATTGCTCGGATCGGAGGCGTCGCCTTTATCATTGTGCAGCAAATTATTTTCTTAGACATGGCGTACAATTGGAACGACTCTTGGGTCGAGAAATCCAACCAGGCCGAAGCTGCCGAGACGGGATCCGGAAAGAAGTGGTTAGTGGCCATTCTTGTGACATGTGTCTTTCTTTTTCTCGGTAGTCTGACGGTCGTTGGATTGATGTTTCATTTCTTTGGTGGTTGCACCATCTCCGCCGTCTTTATTTCTGTGACACTCATTTTGAGTACCCTGGTGACGCTGGCGCAATTGTCGGGTGAAGAGGGAAGTTTGTTGGCCTCGGCCATTACTAGCGCCTACGCGACGTACCTGTGTTTTTCTTCCTTGTCCCGCAATCCCGATGAGACTTGTAACCCCAAACTCGGAGAAGAGGATTTTACAGGTATTATCTTAGGGATTGGAATTACAATGATTTCGCTGGGATGGACGGGATGGTCGTACACGGCCAGCAAGGCCATGAAAGAGGAGGACGAAAGGTACGTGCTAGCTTAATTCGAAATTTTGTTGTTGTTGTGATTTAGCATTGCTATATTTTTCTTTGCGTTTCCCCTCAAATTAACGATTCTAATTGATATTTATTGCAGTGACCGCGCTCTTACACCACAAGTCAACAGTGAGGAAGAAAAAAAGAAACAGAAGGAAGCGGAACGAAAAGTGTCCGGAGTTGTCGTCGGCGACAATAGCTACGGAACTACCGAGTCAAAGGCGGAAGAAACATCGCCTGCTCTTCCTCAAACAAACGGCACAGCAGACGGTGAAAGCAATAAGGGATTTTCTAACTCGTGGAAGCTCAACATGGTGCTTGCCCTCATCAGTTGTTGGTTCGCCATGGTTTTGACCAGTTGGGGGTCCATTGAAACGGGAGGAGATCGGGCGAACCCTGAGGTAGGGAAAGTAAGCATGTGGATGCTCATTGCTTCTCAGTGGTTGTTTATGGCTCTCTACATTTGGGCATTGGTGGCTCCTCGTCTTTTCCCTGATCGCGACTTTAGCTAGTAGTGCGAGCACACCAGATTGGTAAACATGATGGTTATGAGCAATGCAGTACAGGATCATCTCCGATGCGAAAATCATGAACCAATCAATCAACAAACACCAATCGAAACACGCAAATCAAATTGGTCGAAAGGAGTATACGATTGTGATGATCGACCATTATTTCGTATTCTGGTTCAGAAGGACGACTGTATGTGAGTGCACAAGACGGTCTGAGTTTCGCGGGAAGCAACAACTTAGCGCTTCTTTTTGCTATGCGCCACAACGAGACGTTCCAGCAGCTCGCCCGTCAGACTACATCGATACTTCCATCTTCCATGACGTACAGGCTTTTCATAATGAAAATACCCCCCATTATTTTTTTACGTGATGAGGTAACAATGATAGACGTACATTGGCTTGATTGCGATAGTCGTCTTTCGAGGGTTTGGGTTGACGTATGCGCGGCCCAATAGCAGCTTTCATTCGAATTCGCAGACATCATCAACATCATCATCGGCAAAATAAATACAATAGGGTTTAATTAGTTCGCAGTTTTTTCGTTTTTCGAGCACACATGCCAATTCATGAAAGATCCAAATTCTGGCTGGATCCACGATTATGACGCCAGCAAATCAAATTCTGTTGATTTTCATTCGTCAGTCAAAATTCCTTCCCAGTGATCGCTTGCATCAACAAGATTCCTACTACTTTCTCTATAGTTAAAAAAGTCGAGTGGAAAAAGCTCTTTCTTGCTCACTTCGAAACTGCCTGCTGGTCAACACGAACTGTTATTATTATTATTACTCGTATAATTGTTTGATGCGAGTCGACACGAGCGAGCAATCATCAGGCAAGAAACAGTCAACAATCAAAACCAGAAGCTTTCAAAGCATTTAACCCGATTGGAAAGGATCAACAAGCAACCTTTATCTTTTCTCATCAACAGCTCCATTGTCGCTTTATCGAATAGCAGCAACAGTATTAGGGACTTTACAGGATAGCAAGAGTTGTTGTTGTTGTAGTTGTTGTTCTCTACAGCTCTTTTGAACCGAGACAATAGCCCCAACAACCCTTAAATAGTCCACAGGACCTTCGGAACTTGCACGTTTTCAGATTGCTTGTATCCATACCGCTACGCTACATTATACTACACCAATTTCAACCCATATCTTCATTCAATAAACCTTTACCGTGTTTTCTTTAGCACCTTTTTCCCGGGCGGCCCGGCCGTTCTATCTTCAATCCTCCTCTACAACAATTACCGCAGCTACAACCCTCTCGCTCAACGACTGTCTTATCAATCTTGCTTCAACTACGTCTAACAGTAGCAGCAGTAGTAACAACAGAAGAAGAAGAGCTAACCCCTACTGTACTATTCCTTTTACTTATCCAGCAATAGCAAAAGCAATAGCTGAAGAGAACCTCTTTCAAAAACACAAGTAAGAATCTATCTTGGAAGATCTGAACGGAAAGAAAACCAAAAAAATTCCATAAAAACGAACAACTTAAATCATGACCATTTCATTGGATCGCAAAGGAGCGGTCAGCAGCAACATCCGAGGACCTGATCTCAAGATCTTTATCAAGGATGTGCGAGATCGACAGCAGCGCAAGAGAGCGATCACGATCCGCAGCTGGTCGACCATTCAAGAAGTCAAGCATGTCATTCAAAAGATCATGCACGTCCCTCCCAATGCCCAGCGTCTCTACTTTGGACCTCTCCTAAGTAGTGGCAAGGAACTTCCCAACCACCGCACTCTCCACGACGCTGGTATCTACCGCTCGGGAGAAACTCTCTTACTAGATATCAAGGCCTCGAGTTCCGCTGCATCGTCCGTCTATTCGACGCACCTGCGCGCCTCGGAAACCGGCAATGATGTCTGCATATCTTCCTCCATGATTGACGCAACTCCCAAGATATTGCGCAGTCTCGTCCAAAAGGCACGAAGAGGCTTCCTTATGGGCCTCAAGCCCGAGTTCGTCCTCGATGGATCCGGCGGAACGTACTTTTTGCACGATGCCAAGAAGACCAAGATTGCCGTCTTTAAACCCGCCGACGAAGAACCGTACGCGTCCAACAACCCCCGGGGATATCTGCGCCAACCAGGTCAGACCATGGCGCTCCGAGAAGGTGTCGCTCCCGGCGAAGCTTGTATGCGAGAAGTGGCCGCCTACCTCTTGGATCACGACGGATTCTCGGGTGTTCCCATGACGACGCTGGCCGAAGCCAGGCATCCTGCCTTTAACAACAATGGATCCCGATTAAAGGTCGCCGAAGGCGGTGCCTCGATCGGGGCCCATTCCATTTCCAGTCCTCTCTCCAACTTGGGATCGTCTGCCTCTCTCGAGAAGGTGGGATCCTTTCAAGAATTTTGTTCTTGCGAATGTACCATTGACGACATGTCGCCATCCAAAATTAGCGTCGACGAAGTTCACAAGATTGCTATTTTGGACATTCGCATTATGAATGCGGATCGCAATTCGGCGAATTTATTGGTGCGAAGACGAAGGGATAACTCTCTGGAACTCGTACCGATTGATCACGGATTTTGTCTACGATCAGTGGCCGATGTGTCGTGGATGGACTGGTGCTGGCTCGATTGGCCGCAACTCAAGCAGCCACTCAGCGAAGCCAGCAAGCGCTATATCCTTAACCTGGACATCGAGGCAGACGCTCGGATACTCCTCGAGCAGCTCAATCTCAGTCAGGCTGCCGTGGATATCTTCCGTGCATCCACAACGATTCTACAAGCAGGCGTTCGTGCCGGCCTGACACTTTACGAGATTGCGATCATGTGCTGTCGCAACGACGACCTGGGCGAAATACCATCCAAGCTTGAGATTCTCTTTAACATGGCCGAAGAGCTGTCCTTGTCTGCTCTGGAGAATGGACGATGGCATCACAGTGCTGCGTCTCGAGCTCTGGCAGACCAACTCACACCCCGTGTAAATGCCCAAGCGCTGCAGCGGCGATCTTCTGTAAGCAGTGGCAGCACAGCCAATTCCAACTGCATACCCAAATCGGCATCTAGCGTTCATTTCAAGTCTATGCTGAGTGACCTGGACGTGTCCATGCACGACGAAGATGCTAAGAAGGATTTCCCTGGCATGACAGGAACGCAGTCCTCTGCTTCGGATTCCAGTAGCGAAACAGATGAGGCTGTCCAAGAGGATAACGAAGATTTTGTGGACGAATGGGCGGCCAGTAAGGTTGCCAGTGTGAACATGAGCATGGACCAAAGCATGTCCATGATTGCGAAAGAAGGTCGTTCTTCCTCTATTGGATCGGAAGATGACTCTACCGATGGTTCACCCAAGGGATTCTGGCAAACGCGACCTGGCAGTCCATCTGCTGCCGCTGGTGAGGACGATGTCTCCTGGACGCTCAGCCCCGAATCCTCTCCTACTCTAACCTTGGCAGTCCCGGCATCCGCCTTTCCCCTTCTACCAAAGTGTAGTTCGGTCAACGAAACGGAAGGTCAGAAAGCCCGACAAACCAATCGGGCTTCGTTTCGCTCTCCTACGGTTACCTTCGCCGAAGATCCTTGGATGAACAAGGAATTGGAAGTGCCTTCTAGTAGCCTCTCCGAGCAACACTCCAATACCCCGAAGACTTCGTTGTCTGCTTTGCCAAAGATGGAAGGCATGAAACGAAGCCAGAGCTATTCTGCCATTAGTGCTCTGAACGCGACTTCGGTCAAATCGGTTTTGTCTATGAGCGCGACTAGACCTACTGATAGTCATCCTGATCCTTTTACCGAAGAATTTGATCAATATCGAGACTACTTTCTCAAATTTGTTCAGTTAGTAATTGAACGAGAAATTACGGCAGCTCAGGCGACGACCGCCCAGAGCCAACAGCAACAGATTGACCATGTATCTGGTTAATTGATTGATTTGATTGATTGATTGATTGCTTATGATGTATTCTTCATCTCAGACCATGCTGAAGGGTTATATATTATTACCTATTAAATACATCACGCGTCTACGACTTGAAGAAGCTATTGCTACTATAGTACTTGTAGTCAGTGCTGAGCTGATATTGTTGTTACTCCTAGTTCATTAATTCGGGATGAAGCAAAGCCAGAGCAACTGTATTGCTCCATTGAACCTCTAGAAATTCTCCCTTTGCAGCCGCTTGTCGCAATTCCGTCAGAGTCAGGAGCCGTAAATCTTGTCGTTCGGTATCGGCGGTACCCACCTCATCATTGGCTTTGCCGCTGCTGCTGCTGCTGCTTCTTTTTGCAAAGTACGAGTTCTTGCTTTCGGTTTGACGTTTGGAACAGTTTGTTGCCAAAAAGGAATTCACCCATCCCATACCTCGATTGACATCGGTTCGAAATCGACCCAAGAAATGCATATTTTCACATTTCACTCCCATTTCTTCCTGTACTTCTCGAATGGCTGCCTGTTTGGGTTCTTCCTCGGGTTCAATAATGCCTCCAATAATAGCTTTGGATGTTCTTCCTTCCAGTGCGTACTTGGTCTGTTCAAAGACCATGAATTTCTTATCGGTTTGCCTTGTCGTTGTAGTAGTTGTTGTAGTAGTAGCTTCTGCTTCGACCAGAACATTGATCCGATCGTGATAATCGATCCACAACCAGTCGTAAATGACTTGATCTGTGCCTGGTAACATAACCGTGTGTTGCTGTACTTTCATCCATTTCGATTCGACCAAACACTTGGGAATTCCAATAAATCCAGCTTCCCTTTGCTGGTACACGTGTCCACGGTACTTGCCGAACGATTGGACGCAGTCACCAGATCGACCGTGTTGGATAATCTTGCCGCCAGTACTTCCTCCACTATTCCACCCAAACAGGAACGATGAAAAATATGATGATGATGATGATACAGATGATGATGATGCACCATCATTGGATGATGTTCGTTGTAACAATAGTCCTACCACAATAATCGCAAGACCAATGTTGAGCAATACGGAGTGCGTGTAACTGATTGGTTTCTTTTCTTGGAGAAATTTCTCAATGGCATCGCTTCTTTTTTGTTCCGCTCTGGTTTTGTTAAAGGATACCATTGTTGTGCTGCTGTTGCTGTTGGATTGTTTTAGACGCTTCGCCCTGTTCACTACTACTCGAGTACATGGATGTAGAAGAACACACAGAAAACAAAAAAACAAGCTACTGTTGTTACTACTACGGTACTGTACGTTGTTACCATAGTACTAGACTAGTAGTCTAGTACTAGTAGTCTATTACAAAAATAAATACTGTACTCGAGTACCATGGTACTGAGTACTAGTGCAAAAGGCTTTCAAACTGACACCCGGGCCAACTAACAGTGAGTCCCTTCTTTGAGTCAGCATGAGTTTCCTTAGTTTAATTACCAACCATCAACAATAATGATAATGATAATAATAATTGAACAACGTACTTTCAGGTAGAGTACTAAGAGTACTAAGAGTAGTAGTACTCTACTCACTCCAGTAGTCGAATACTTCTTCCTCAGCCTCAGTTCCATCAATCCATTTTCATCACAAAAAAGAAAGAAAGACAAAGAAAATGAGGCTCTTTTTGTTACCAATTGTTGCCATTATCTCCTTGGTTGTTGTCATCAGTGATGCATTTTCGCCTGTAACAGTAACAACTGGGTCTCTGGGCGTAGTACGAAGCTCATCTTTTGTACAACACCATGGCAGCAGTAGCAGCAGCAGTCACAGTTTTTCCATTGGTTCACGGCGGACATTGCCACACCACCACCGCCAGTATTCTTCGTCTGGTGTTCGGCTCAACATGATGTTCGATCAATTATCGGAAGCTATTTCGTCCGTGGCTAAAAAGTTAGGTCCCAAGCAGCGCATGACCGAGGCCAGTGTCAAACCAGCCCTGCGCGACGTCCGTCGAGCTCTGCTAGATGCCGACGTTAACGTCAATGTTGCCGATACGCTCATCGAGGGTGTGAAGAACCGCAGTCTCGGACGGGAAGTACTGGAGGGAGTAACGGCCGAGCAACAGTTCATCAAGGCCATGTACGACGAACTTTTGGACATGATGGGAGGCGATTCGGCCGATACCGTCACCAGGACGGAACAAGTCTTCAAACCGGCAGCGACGTTGGCCTACAATAGTGACAGACCGACCGTCGTTTTGTTGGTGGGATTGCAAGGTGCAGGAAAAACAACCGCGGCCGGAAAATTGGCGCTGTATTTGAAAGAACGCGAAGTCGACTACACCAAGGTGGAACAAATGGGTCAAGAAAATACAGAACTGTTGGCTTCGAAATTGCCCAAACGTCAGAGGAAAGTGCTGCTGGTAGCAGCAGATGTGTACCGTCCTGCCGCTATCAAGCAATTGGAAATTCTAGGAGAAAGCATTGGCGTGGATGTCTTTTCCAGGGGCACGGATGCTGATCCTGTGGACATTGCCGCCGAGGCCCTTCAAAAGGCCAAAGATGAAGGATACGATACGGTATTGGTAGATACAGCTGGTCGCCAAGTGATTGATACAGATCTCATGGATGAATTGCGTCGCATTCAATCGACAGGTATGCCTTATTGACGGGTCTTGTTGCAGTCGTTGTTCTAATTGTTGTTGTTGTTGTTGTTGTTGTTGTTGGTGGTGGTGGTGGTGGTGGTATTGAAAACAAACAATCTGACTTTGTTTTCCGTTGCCATCCATTGCAGTTGAACCCGATGAAACGTTGCTGGTGGTCGATGCCATGACGGGTCAGGAAGCAGCTTCATTGACGGCAGCTTTTGATGCTGCCGTTGGTATTACCGGTGCTGTCTTGACAAAAATGGATGGTGACTCTCGTGGTGGTGCCGCCGTGAGTGTCCGTGGTGTGAGTGGAAAGCCCATTAAATTTGTAGGAACGGGAGAAAAAACTGCCGACTTGGAACCCTTCTTTCCGGATCGTATGGCCTCTCGTATTCTTGGAATGGGAGATGTTGTCAGTCTTGTAGAGAAAGCAGCCGCCGAAGTTTCGGATAAGGAAGCAGAAGAAATGCAGAAGAAAATGCTGGAAGCCAAATTTGATTTTGATGATTTCATGAAACAAGCCAAACTCGTGTCGAAAATGGGAAATCTTGCAGGAGTTGCCAAAATGATGCCCGGCATGGGCAATATGAACATGAAGCAAATCGGCGACGTGGAAAAACGATTGAAGAAGAATGAAGCCATGGTGAACAGCATGACGAAAAAGGAACGAGCAAACCCTGAACTCTTGATCACCTCGCCAAGTGCAAGATCCCGTATCTTAAGAATAGCGAATGGATCGGGCAATAGCTTGGAAGATGGTGTGCAATTTATGAGTGAGTTTCAAAAGATGAGGACCATGATGAGTCGAATGCAAAAGCAAATGGGCAGTATGTCTGCTGACGATATGAACGCTGCAGGTGCACCCGATATGGCCCAACTGGCCGGTGCGGCCGGTAACAGAGCAGCTCGTCGACAAGCTAAGAAGAACAAGAATAAAGGCCGAGGTGGCGGTGGTGGTTTTGGATAGAACAAGGTCTTTTAAACTTATTATTAGAAATAGTAATGAGCAATGAGTTGCTCCATGTCTAGTCTTGGCGTCTTGGCTCGTGGCACCGTGGCACCCATTTGCTTCCCTTGCTGCCTCCTGGTTGCCCTTCCTTCTCTTTGCGAGTACTTAATTATTTTTGCAGATGTACCACCAAGCATGCAAAATTCCAGGAATCCAGAAACAGATGGTTAATACAATGCTGAGGATCATGTGCATGCCGCAGGTAAAACCTCCGTCACCGCAGCATCCATGGAGTGCCACAGCGAGGGGTGGGAGGAATACGGCAACTAAACACAAAATGATATTTGGAGCAGTGCAACCACTCTTATCCGATTCCTGTGCTGTCCCATTCGTCATGGTGATATAAATATTGGTTTATTAATTGACGTTGGTTGTTGAGTTCTAACTGTTTTGTACTATCTACTACTCCGTATTGTGGGCTGGCTGATATATTATTATACAGTATTTATGAAAGTGGCCGATCCGCATGATCCAGTCTTGGCTTTTCTAAGAATTTTTATCATCACGTATTAATTTACTCCGAGTTACGAAAGGACCTACCTGGTATTGTTTTATGTATGTTTTCGTTACGATTACGAGTAGCTAGACTAGCTAGCAGACCTATCGTGGTAATTTTTTTCTCCTTTCCTTGCGAAACCCCTTCCCTAATGATGCAGCAACTTCCACAAAGAATCTTGACGTTACTTGTTTTTTGCTTTTTGTTTTTTATTGTTTGACCTCTCTAGCTAGAATAAAGAAATTGGCTACGCGGAGTAAAAGCTAGCCACAAAACTAGCGAAAGGTGAAATACTGGAGTGTAGTTATTACTATCAGAAGGCCTGTAACATCGCTAGCTAGGACTGGTGAAGGTACCAGGCATCCAGGATCTAGGGCCGAGGGCATAACTAATAATTAATGGCTAATGGTACGAACTTTCTTTCAAGATTTCAGCAAGTTGTTTGTTGCCTGGACACTGGTCTCGTCGGTCGCCACCATTACATCAGCATTTTCGCCTAATACCAATAGACGTGTTGTACGGACAAAAATCAGACCGCTGCAAATGTTGTCGTCTACCAAAGAGAAGGAAGGCTCCGTCGCAGTCAAGCATGTCGTTATTGCTGGCGGCGGTGTAATAGGTACCTGCACTTCGTATTACTTGGCCAAGAATTTTGGAATATCTTCTACCATTGTGGATCCCTCTGGCGAAATCGCTCCTGCGGCCAGTGGAAAAGCGGGTGGCTTTTTAGCTCTCGATTGGAACGACATGAGCCCCATACGCAATCTTGCACGACGATCCTTCGCACTTCATCAGTCCCTGGCAGATGCTCTGGGAGCCCAGAAAATCGACTACCGTCGCTTGACCTGTGCCTCTATTGGGGTCGATGCCAATCGCCGTCGACCCAGTGGAAAGAAATTTGATAATGTCGAATGGGCGAAAGATGACGCAACCGATGGGAATACTAGTGTCGTCTCGTTCCAATTGATAGGGAACGAAGAATCCATAGCCCAAGTGCACCCAAAAAAGCTCTGTCAGAGCTTGTGGGAAGAAAGCTGCAGATTGATTCAATCTGGTGCTGGCGCTCAACGAGAAAATCAACTCATCAAAGGAAAGGTCGTTTCGATGGTAAAGCAAGAGGGAAGTGGTAGCTCGGTGGGTGTCCAGCTGGAGGACGGGCAGGTTTTAGAGGCAGATGCTGTTCTCCTGGCGTGTGGCCCATGGACTGCCAACATCATGACAGGTGTGAAATATCACAGTGTGATCATTCCAACGCAAGAGGTACTCAGCCAGTGCGTCTTTTTTGCGGGTTGTGGTGATCCAGAGGTTTATGTGCGCCCTGATTCCACGGCCTACTGTACGGGCTTCCCAGATGCGCCCGTAAGAGTAACCGAACAACCGGGCCAGGAATGCGTTCGGTACGATGCCGTAGAAAAAATTATTTCCGCGGTACGAACGGCCTCGGGAAAAAGCGAGAAGAGTGCCTTGGCTGGTGAGCCCGCTTTGACGCAGGCGTGTTATCTACCATCCACACCCGACGGCCTGCCC